>TARA_R110000772_G_scaffold18184_3_pt1 | contig 10216 bp, 12 predicted proteins | sample TARA_R110000772 | Tara Oceans TARA_R110000772 (sample SAMEA4397948) | marine metagenome | biome: Polar Biome; feature: [SRF] surface water layer (ENVO:00010504); material: water (ENVO:00002006), including particulate matter (ENVO:01000060) such as... | depth 5 m | reverse complement strand
GGGTTACTAATTAACCAGACTGACACTAACAGTCCGGGCACTAGTAAGTTGATGGATTTGCAGGTGGGCGGAGTGAGCAAGCTTAGCGTGAGCTCAACTGGCCGAATGGGGATAGGTAAGGCTCCTAATAGCAGTTTCTCGCTAGACGCAAGCGCCACGGTGAGCGCTTTCCAATATAACATCAGTGGCTCTAATGGCGCTCTTTACTGGAGTGGTGGCTTGGCGCTACACCGCGACGCCGCCAACATCCTAGCTCAACGCTTCGGTGTTAATGCACAGACATTCAACATCTATAACACCTACACAAGTGCCACCGATTACGAGCGAGCACATATCGGCTGGAATGATACGGCTGACACTTTCGTTATCGGGACAGAGGCACTAGGAATGGGAGTAGGTAGGGACGTTGAGCTAAAGCGGAATGGGGCGAGTTCGATGATACTGAAGAGCGGGGGCCTCATTGACATGGACAATTACCTCGGGTCCAATCGCATACGGATCAACCACGATGGTAACACTCCCTATGTCCGAGTAACTCAGTCAACAGGGAAGAACACTTCCTACTATCCGCATGGTCTGACAGCTTCGGCGGAGTATAACATCATTGCAGCAAATGGGGTAGGCATCGGAACGGCAACGCCGACAGCCGCATTGCAGGTGATCGGCAATGTGCATGCAGGCACAGGGAATACGGGGACCTTTTCTAATTTCATCGGATCGAACGCAGGGCAAACTAACTCTGGAAACTACACAGTAGGGATAGGGAGCTTAGCGATGCAGGGGAATACTGGATCGTCGTCGATAGGTGTTGGATACGCTGCGTTGTTCGGGAATACAGGCTCTAGCAGCGTGGCTGTGGGATACGCTGCGCTGCTTAATAACGTCGGGGTGTCATGCGTAGGAGTAGGCCACAACGCGGGCAATGGCAACTTGAGCCTGGGGCTGACTGCTGTCGGTTTCCAAGCAGCCAAGAGTGCCTCGGGAATCTATAGGACGGCTATAGGTTACGAGAGCGGCTTCCAAGATTCGGGAACATCTAACACCTTCGTGGGGTTTCGGTCGGGTTATGATAATGTCACTAACAACACCACTGGGGTAGGGTATAGTGCGCTTCAGCTGAACACCGGGGCAAATGCTACAGCTATAGGCTACGCGGCCTTGAAAGGCAACACGGCGTCGAGCTGCACGGCTGTGGGGTACACTGCGTTGTTCGGGAATACAGGCTCTAGCAGCGTGGCTGTGGGCACGTCGGCGCTCAACGCGAATACAGGCACTAACTGCACGGCTGTGGGCAATTACGCGCTCATCGGGAATTCTGGCACTGGCAATTCCGCGCTGGGTATGAATACCCTTTACTCTAACACGGGGCCCTACAATTCGGCTATAGGCTATCAGGCCGGACGGTATCAGGCAGGCACCACCACCCCCTTAACTACCGCGTCTCTCTCTGTCTTTATCGGCTCATTCATTAAGGGCATCCAGGCGGCCGCAAATCAGTTAGTCCTCGGATATGCTGCCGAATCCATCGGAGCCAATAGCGTAGTTCTGGGTAATGACTCTATTGTAACAACGGCTCTCAAGGGTAGCGTAGGCATCGGGACGACTGCGCCTAGTGAAAAACTTGACGTCGTTGGAAATATCACGGCATCCGGAACCGTCAAAACGACTCCTACCACTGTCGCTTTACTACCTGCAGCAGCAACAGCAGGCGCGGGAGCACGAACCTTTGTTACTGATTCAGCTAACACACTATCCAGTCATCACGGTCAGACTGTTGCGGGTGGGGGTATTAATTTTTCACCAGTCTTTAGCGACGGAACTAACTGGATTGCCGGGTAGTCTTTTAACCGCACACAACACACAATCTTATGCCTAATACCATTACATTGCAAGACAAGCCCGCAGCTCCTGTGGAATTAACTCAAGCGCAGCAGACAGCTAATCAGCTCTTAAGCGACTCAGACTTAGCGTTGAATCGCCTTGCTATATCCGTCCAGCGAAGCTTTGAACTTCTGTGGGGGACGAAAGAGAGCCCGAGGCCTGTTGAAGAGGCGCAGGCAGCCTTAACCGAACTAGGAGAAAACGTTGCCCCTCTATTCGCGAGACACGCCGCTATTGTCGCCTTTCTAGCGACCGAGGGCATGGCGACGTTTGAGCCTTGGGAGACCGTTACGGCCTATGTTGTGGGAGAAGACGGCGCGCTAGGTGATCTTGCTCCTGAGTGGGAGTCGGAATCTGAGCAGCTGGGCGAAGCTGAAGCGGACCAAGAGCCACTTATTTAGTTTAATATATTTTCAGTTAACTGAGATAACACGCAAAATAAACGAAAAAATAAAAAAATGAAGACCGACCAAGCATTATCACTATTAGAACAAGCCACTCAACCAGGAGTCAGACTATCAAGATCTAGCTACGTGCAAATCGAAAAAGCATTAACCGTATTAGCTAAAGAGCTAGGATTGTCAGGTGATCCTGACGAAGCTAACGAAGCTGAGGCAGAAGAAGAGTCTAAGAATCTTTAGTCCTCGGGTTTTTATCATCCCGGGATTATGAGTAACACTTCAGTTCAAGACAAGATAATCGCACTAGCCGGAAACAGCAGCGCTTGGTTGCTCGCAGGAGCAACGGAAGACTTTACTTACATCGCGGCTGGAATTTGCTCCTTATGCACAGCGTTTTATTTTGCAATTAAGTCCTGGAAAGAGTTTAGGTAGTTAGCTATAAGAAGGCAACCCAATGTTAAACATAGGAATTTCATCAGCGATAAAGTCCCTGGAACTATTCTTGACGATAAAAAGCAAAAAAACTGCATATGAAATATACTATGACGCTAAGGAGAGAAGAGACGAAGCAGCTTCCAAGGTTGATTCTGCCGTTCGTTCTTCTAGTCCTGATGATAGCCTTATCAAGCTGCTCCGCGCTGAGCTTCGGGAGCAAGCATCAATCACAGAGATTGCTAAAAAGGAACTTAAAAGGTGAGTTCACAGAAGCGGATCGCGAGGTTTCAAGAATTCTTCTTAGGGATATATATGGGTTAAAATGAAATCAGGAAATAAATCATCAGAGTACGACCAGTCAATCGTCGTTACTATTGCCATCGCGGTCGCGATTCTTTCTGAGGTGGTTGCCGCATTCATGGGAACGACCACGGGACTTAATTTGGATGTGGCCATTGCTTCTTTAGGAATACCAACGTTTGGATACAGCATATCAAGGGGGCTTGCCAAAATGCAAGGCGGCACAACAGTGATTAGTCCTCAGTTAACTGAGGCGTCTCCAGAGGATCAACCGGATCAGCCAAGAAGCAAGCCAAGGCCCCCAGGGGCACCTGATGGCCCCGAGGCTTATTAGTATGGACGTGAAGGCTAAGTTAATTCAGCAAGCTCTAAGGTTTCATGGATACTCCATCGAGATAGATGGAAGCATGGGCAAAAAGACTAGGGCCGCAATGGATGACTATGCCTGGGAGAGCAGAACCAGAGTATCACCTGTTCCGGGGTTGGAGAACAATCTTGTATTGCAGGGCCTGGATGATCTTGACGTCTCTAACCTACCGAGGGTTAGAGACAGGATCTCTGTTTACGGGATGCCCAAAAAAAATGGCTTTACTAATTTAGTGAAAATGACCACTCCATACACGATGTCGCTATATGAAGACAATGGACCTCCGGTTACGAAGATATGGGTTCACAAGCTAGTAAAGGATAGGTTTGAAGCAATGTTTGAGCAGTGGCTCAATCATTTTGGGCAAGACGGAATACTGGAAAATGGATTGCACATTTATGACGGATGTTATGTCCATCGCAATACTCGCGGAGGGTCTAGCTGGTCTGATCATGCTTTTGGGATTGCTATGGACATAAACGCTGCGGGGAATGGCTTGATGAGAAAGTGGGATCGGAGCAAAGTCGGACAATCCGGATACGCTTCCATGCCAGTAGACGCAATTAACATTGCCCAAACATGTGGGCTAAGGAATATAGCAGCTAACTTAGGTAGGGATTCTATGCATTTCTCCGCAGTTAACTACGGCTTGATCTAACAACAAAATCAGTTAACTGAACAACACAACAATATGAGCAATACCTGCTGCAAAAACCCAATTGGCTTCATTAGAAACAATTGCACCGCCCTAAATTCACTAATTGATAACCTGGATGCAATTATTAATGCAGCCGGGAGCGGACCACTATCTGGCGTTACATGCGCACAAGCCATAGTCTGCATCCAAGATGCTATTAACTCCGGAGGGCTTACCCTTCCAGATAATGACACAGTGCCAATTGGAGGGACATTTGACCCGGCATCCGGCGTGGCTAGGATCGAGCTTAGCGACGGCAACTTCGTCACTCTGGCTCAATGGCCAGTAGCCATTGCTCCAATAGAAGCTCTTGGAACAGGAGCGGCAATTCCTACACCGGCGCAGCTAGACGCAGCAGCAGTTGGAGCGGCTCCCGGGACCATCTTGTGGAACGGAGGAACTCAAGAAGACCCAGTGCATGCCTGGACTGTATCAGCTCAAGCTTTAGTCCTCGGAGTGCCAACAGGAAATCCGATAATCACAAAGTTAAAGTGAGAACCAGTTAACTGAATTAATATGTCAGACACATTGCATAATCCAACCGTTAAGGGAGTTCCTCAAGAAAATCGGGGGCTTATCTCAAACGCGATTCTTAAAACCTCCGTGGACCCGTCAGCAGTTTCTACTTACAGTGAACAGGTATTCGAGCCTAGATGCGAGAATACTATTATCGTAACGAATGAGGCTGAGTTAATAGCGGCGGTAGCTGCCGCTGAGCCTCACATAACATTCGCAGCTGTGATACCGTTAACGTCCAAGATCGTTGTCCCGGTAGGGACGACCCTGAAGATGCAAAACGGAACAGGTATTGACTTTCAGAACGCACTGGACATGATGGAGTTTAATGGTGGGATTGATGTGCCTGGAGATCACCAGGTATTCTTCAATACTCTACCATACCCCATGACCGGGATCGACATTGACGGGCCGGGCAGTCTTGTGGGATCTTTTTCTGGAACCAGAAACGCAGGGTGGTGGGGACCGGCAGCTCTTGGAGGTGACCAAACTGACCAAAACGCATTGCAGTGCGCAGTTGACTCAGGCCTGCTTGCCACAGCCAATAATATTGGAGCTACCGCGTTTGAGGTGTATGCGCCCTTAGCCACCTACTCAATGACGGAAACTCTATGGTTTACAAATCGTAGATTGCGGTTTAGGGGAGACCTTTATACCCAGCTTAGGTTTAATATCCCCGCTGGACCCGCATGGGACGCTTGCATTGATATGTCGGACACAATATCTTACAATAATGTGTGGGACACTCAACTGGTGGGATTCAGAATGAGCGACGATAGCGCCAGGACCGACCTTATTGGAATTAAGGGGAGCTTAATGGAGGAACGGTCTAAAATATCTGATATACATATTGCGAGTTATGGATCTCACGCTATCTGGATGTCGCAAGGCGGCGGGAACACGGGCTTGATCGAGAACTGTAACATTACCGGACCCAAGTCCGCTAGCCCAGTTGGAATTAGAATCACTGGACTGAATGGATCGATTTCAGTTCGAAACTGCTCAGTAGTAAACCCTAATACTTACATCGCTTTTTGGCAGGACAGGAACGGCCACGGGCCTGTTACTTTTATTAACTGCCATGAAGAGAACGCTGACATTGGATATTTAATTGGACCGGACCCAGCAGTGCAACCAGCTTCTGTTGTTGTCGCTACCGATCGGCAATCCAAGACAAGTATTATTGACTGCACGTCAAACACTAAGCAGTCTGGAGAGCGTGCCGTTTGGATCACGTCAGGTACCGCAACGGTAAGGGTAAGTAACTTAAAATGCGAAAATAGCAACATTAATTCTATAATTCTTGATGACTATTGGCTTGACGGAGGAGCAAGTGATACGTTCATCCCTCTTCTTTCAAGCCCTACAGGCGGATCTTCTCATGCGGCAATTTCGGAGTTTAGGAGATGGCCAGTTATAGCATCTAGGTCGGCATCCTCTTATCGCAGGCCAAGCGACCCTACATTTGGAGTCGCTGGAAATTATGGCGGCTGGAGAGTCCACCACATATTGGACTTATACGGAAACTGGTAAAATATCCAAGCTAGATTCATTTATTCAATCTATATGCTTTTTATTGAAGTGTAAGTTTAAATAATCAGTTAACTGAAATAAATATGGCAACAACAACCAGCAGGACATTTCAAGATTTCGACATTCAGCCTCTTGACACTCAAGTTACTTTTATCACGCCTCTTGGAAAGAGGTTCGGAGGAGGTGAGATTATAGCGCTTCCGACCGCTACCAATGAGATGGGAATGAGCGGAACAGAGATTAGCGGAACAGGCGGAATAGTATTCCTTAATGGAGTTGATGACTCTGGGGCTATTCAGCATAACCTCAGGGTATGGTTTGAAGAAGACATTTTCGTTCCCGAGGGGACTACGTCGCAAGAAATAGATAATCTAGTCATCCAGGTAGCCCAAATGCAGAAATGCATTGACACTATGTGCGCATTCCTTAAGGATAAGTTTAATTAACCAGTTAACTGAAATGGCAACAATAAACGAAATACTAACTCAAATAGAGTCTAGCAGCAAGTCATCTAACGAGGTCATTCTGGCTAATATGACTTCTATTCTATCGGCAATGGCAGATACGAACAATTGCCTACAGGCAAAGATTGAGTCGTTATCCGAGCGACTGGGCTGCCCAACAACTGCTGATATTGTAATTGTCGCGGACAGGTCAGAGCTTAACTTTGACGGGGCAGGAGAAGCTAATAATGATGTTATTATTATATCTTGGCTCAAGGAGTTGATTTCGGAGCTTGGGCCAACAGAGCAAGGGGCTCATCTAGCTCTTTATTCGTACCCAAAAGACACTACCGATGGGACAAGTTTAAGCAATTATGGTCAGCATCACGACTTAACGTCTTCCGGGGTAGCGTTGAGGATCGCAGCGGACGGGTATACTAAAGAGATTGGAGATGGAAGGACTCCAGCGGACCAGGCGATTATCGCCGCTACTACGGAGTTATTCGATAACGGAAGGCCGGGCTCCGAAAAGATTATTATACTATGGCTTCCAAGGCCATCAAACTTTAAGACTGGGTACGGGACAGTTGCCACAGACCCGGTCATTGCTGCGGACAACGCAAGATCCTTAGGATATACCGTATACGTAATTTCTGGTCCTGAGGGAGATATTCCAGAAGCAACGGCTATTGCTGGTGGAGCAGATAACTTGTTTCAGATTCTGTCATATGGAGACATTGCCTACACCGTAGATTCTATAACAGCTAAGCTATGCGTAGACTCTGGAACATTCGTAAATTGCCTTCCAGCAATTCCAACGCTGGCCACAATACCAGCAATAACAACCTGCCCCGAAGATTCAACTTGTTCATGTGATGGCCTGTAAAACTACTCCAACAACCTGCCCCTCAACTTATGAGGCATGCGACCCTCTGGACGATTGTTCTATGGACGATGTGTCTAGACATGAGCTTTATATATCAGAGCTGTTCGCTAGAACGGAATCAATTAATCGTCAGTTAACTGGAGCAAGTGATGGGGCGATTAAGATTGCTTTTACTGCCGATGCCGGTGAAGCGAATGACAACCAAGCTTTATTGGGGGCTAGGTTCACAGCCGAAGACCCACATATTGCATTGTTCGGAGGTGATAATAACTACGAAACTGGGTCTCATTTAACTATCGAGAACAATTGGAGCGCATTTTCCGACCAGGTAAACAAGGGCATCGCATTTCCAGCGCTTGGGAATCATGACTTGGACACTGGGGACGGAATTAACCAGACGAACAAGTTTACTTACATCTCTGGAAACAAAAGGTATTACCATATTTATGATGATAATGCAAGCATGGACATTTATGTCCTTAATAGCGGGGTTAACACCTCGCTATCAATGGTTGAGCCTGACGGCAATACAGTAGGGTCTGTTCAGTATAACTGGTTCTTGAACGAGGTAGCTAATAGCTTCGGTATGTTTAAGATGGTTATGTTCCATCACCCGTTTGTTTCAGGAGTGACAAACGGAGCTGCCGATAACAGGGTTGTGTCAGCAATGGACTGGAGCTTCGAGGGGTTTGGTATTGATCTTATCCTCAATGGTCACACGCATACATCACAGCACCTCAATACAAGAGGAGTTGACATAATTGATGCAAGCTCAGCAGTCAAAGGGCGGAGAGCCATGTCAAACTCAGGCACTATCTACGGATCAGACGCCGCGGCCACAGAGCTAGTGTGGGCGTATGCTGGACCCGGGGCCACAGGTGACAGGCTGTATGTAACAATTGATGTGGTAGGCAGGGCATTAATCGTATCCTTTAAAAGAACAGACACAGGAGTAACAGTTTATTCATTCCCAATCATTAAATCATGAGCACTTGGAAGTCACAGCAGCAGATAGACGAAATTGCTGATAGGAATATCTTATCGCGATGCGAAAGCGTAGACCCTTGCGAGCAGCAATGCCAAGAAGACGGAACAGGAATAATGGCAGCCGAAGGTCTGCCATTCTGTAACGAGGAAGGAAAGAACAGCCTGGCTGTTGATTTCGGAGGTTCAGCAGAGCTTCGTAATGGATCAGCTAAAGAGCCTATTCAGTTAACTGACTTGCAGCTTCAGGCTGGAGGGACGTTCAAGAGACTCTTGGCCCAGAAGTCGGACGGAACCATCCACGCGATAAAGCCCCCATCAGGGGACAGCGATTACAGGTTAATAGCAACAAAGGACGGATATAAGTTTGAGCTAAACGCAACGGTCAACGAGTTCGACACGGACACTATCTATACTTCCGGGGACATCCCTGACTTTATTGTTGGAGGAAAAGTAACAACTAACGAAGCGGGCAAGAGCGTGACTAGGTTGACGGTGTATGATATATCAACCCTGCTGGACGTTCTAAACGTAACTTGCAAATGAGCCTTATCGGCGTAACTATAGCATCCGAAGGATTTGAGACTATGGCCATCGAGGCCATGAAGAGATTCCGAAAGCATACAGGCATAGAGAAATGCTTGTTAGTCACCAATGAGGGAGAGGGCAACTACGCCGATAAGCTTGGATTATACAAATTAATCCAACCCGACCAGACCTTCATTTACTTTGATGCTGACTTGTGGTTTATAAGAGACTGCAAGCTAGACTTTATGCATGATAGGCTTGAATTTATTGGGTGTCACGACCCGGGATGCAACGAGAAGTACGCGATAAATCACTTTCCGTATAAGGACTCTCAGACTTTTGGCATTAAAATTGACGAGTATGTGAATGGAGGTCTATTTGCTTTTAATTACAGGCATATAAAGCCATTTCAGTTCGCCGAAAAGATCATGTCTGAGATGAGCGTGAGAGGGGGAAGAAGGTTTATTGACGGGAAAAGGCTCCACGACTTCGGGGAGCAGACATCAATAAACTATGCAATGTCTAAATTTAACATTCCTATTGATATAATTCCTTCGACTTATAACTTTATGCCGTTTGCCTGCATACATGTAGGTGCCGACCCGATCTTAAAGCCCATAGCTATCCATGCAGCCGGTTACGGGGCAGACGCACAGTTTCCAGATGAGTCCGCAGGAGAGATGAAGACAAGAGCGCTTTTGGGATACGAATACAAGTACAAGTCAGGTAGAAGGGACTTTTACGAGCTTGATAATTAATAAATACTCACTAACCACTTGACTATTAAGGGGTTACATACTATATTACGACATTGCAAAACCTATGACATGCCCATCCTGTAGTTGCCAAGATCAAAATGCATGCGGATGCACGACTGCGCCCGCACCCAAGAAGTCTCTGTTCAAGAGAGCTTTTGCTAAATACTTTAGCGCTAAAGACGCAAACGGTTGCGACGTAGTCTTGAAGGGGGACGGGATGGCTATGTCAGACGGGAACAAGGTATGGATGTCAGACGGATCAAACGACAAGCCAATTAAGCTCAAGAGGCTCCAGCAGTTAACTGAAGCCTTTAGGCTGATGGGCATTACTTGCGATGGCATCATTGGGCAGGTGGCTTCCGAGAGCGAGGAGCCAAAGTATTTGCAAATCAGCTCAGCGGGCTTGAGTGAAGTTTCTGATCAGAGATCAGACGTAATATACGATCCATCAAAGATTGAGAAGATCGTGAAGGGTCAGCTGGCGATC
>TARA_R110000772_G_scaffold15072_22_pt1 | contig 10225 bp, 10 predicted proteins | sample TARA_R110000772 | Tara Oceans TARA_R110000772 (sample SAMEA4397948) | marine metagenome | biome: Polar Biome; feature: [SRF] surface water layer (ENVO:00010504); material: water (ENVO:00002006), including particulate matter (ENVO:01000060) such as... | depth 5 m | reverse complement strand
GCTGACACGGGGTCGAGCTCCGCGAGCGCTCGATATGCTTCCAATAGTTCCATTTTTCTGATCGTGGCACGGATTTCAGGAACGATTTCGGGAATCGGCGCAATGCCGTCGAGCAAGACCCGGACGTACATCCCTGTGCCGCCCACCAGTATCGGCAGTCTGTCACGATCATGGGCTGCCGCAATTGCCGTCTTGGCGTCATCGGCCCAGCGCGCTGCGGAACAGGCTTCGCTGCCGTCGATATAGCCGAACAGCTGATGCTCGATCCCGTCCATTTCATCGTCGCTGGGTCGAGCGCTCAAGATCCTGAGGTCACGATAAACCTGCGCGCTGTCGGCATTGATGATCACCGAGGGTTGCTTTTTGGCAATCTCCAATGCCAAGGCGGATTTGCCGCTGGCCGTCGGTCCGACGATCAGCGCGACATTCTTGTCCAGTTTCGGAGAAATCATGTTCATCGCAACGCTCATAGCAAAAGAATCCCTCAATGAGAGAGATATTCAGTCGGCGATTGCCAGCCTCGCTGCGGTTGATGCCACAATCATCCGGCAGTCGGAGTTGATCGACGGGCGGGTGGTGGACATATTCTTCCAGGGGGACCCGGTTGCGGCGCGCGTGAAGCTCGAAACAATCGGGGGCGATATAGATATCGCTGTACAGCCCGAAGCCAATCGCCTCAAAAAACTGCTGATTTCCGATATGGACAGCACGATGATCACCGTCGAATGTATCGACGAGCTGGCAGATTATGCCGGCATCAAGTCGGAGATCGCGGAAATCACCGAACGGGCGATGCAGGGAGAGCTTGATTTTGAGGAAGCGTTGCGGGGCAGGGTGGCGCTGCTCGAGGGGCTGCAGACCACTGCGATCCAGCAATGTCTCGACGAACGGGTGAAAATCATGCCGGGGGCCGAAATCCTGGTGCGGACGATGGCAAAGCGTGAAGCCACGACGATATTGGTATCAGGGGGCTTCACCAAATTTGCCAGTCCCGTTGCGCAAGCGATTGGATTTGGATCCTTCCATGCCAATATATTGGGCGAGGCGGGCGGCCAACTGACCGGCGGCCTTGAGGGACAGATTGTCGATTCGGCGCGCAAGGTCGCAGTGCTTGAAAGCGCTGCCCAAGTAGCCAGCCTGCCGCTGGAACAATGTATCGCGGTCGGCGATGGCGCCAATGATATCCCGATGCTCGAACGGGCTGGGCTCGGAATAGCCTATCATGCAAAGCCGAAGGCGGCGCAGGCGGCAGATGTGGCCATCAAATATAATGACCTGTCGGCGCTTCTATATATCCAGGGTATCGCGGTTGACCAGTGGGTCATCGGATAACCGGATATTAGGGACGCTTTGCAAGACAGTCATTGCCGGACGCTTTGACATTGTTGCACATCGCTTCGGCCTGCGCGCGGGTCGCAAAAGGCCCTGCCTGTAATCGCGTGAACTCGCCGGCCCTGACCAGATAGGGCTGCAGCCCGGCGAGAGCCGAAACGCTGCTTTCCAGTCTGGTCCAAAGATTCTTGGCCTTGTCCTCGTCGCTGAACGCTCCCAGTTGCACCCGCCAGTCGCCGGCAGCAGCTGCGCGAACCGGTGCTGCCGCTGCCGCCGGCGCTGCTGGTAGCGGAGCGGAGGCCGGCGCATAGGTGACGCCGGGCGTGATCGGGCCAGGTGCCGGTGCAGGATCGGGCATTGCAGGACGCGAGGGCGGCAATTGCGCGGTTTGGACCGCACCGCTTGACTGTACAGGTCGCAGGCCACCGATTTGCGCCGTCCTGACCCGCTGCTCGCTCTGCTCCATCTGTCCAGCCAGTTGAACCGCCCGCTGCCGGTCTTCGATCGGGATGAAGCGATCCATTTCCGCCAGATTGGATGTTGCCGCGCTGAGACCCTGCGCTGAGGAACGGGTCATCAGAGCATAAGCCTTGACCCAGTCCTTGGCGACAAAGTCCCCGTTGAAATGGCCGGTACCCAGAACATATTGGGCGCGTTTTTCGCCCCGATCGGCTGATGCCTGCAGATATGGCAGGGCCTCGCTCCGGCGATTGTTCTGGAACAGCAGCAGGCCGTAATTGTCATTGGCTTGCAGATGGCCCTGATCGGCGGCCATCTTGTACCATTTCTCCGCTTGCCCCAGATCTTTGGGAACGCCATTGCCCAGCTTATAGGCCTGGCCAAGATTGAATTGCGCATCGGCATCGCCGGCATCAGCCGGACCGCGCCATTCCTTGATCGCCGTTGCATAATCGCCCCGGCCCCACGCATCCACGCCTGCCTTTACATCGGCCAGAGCGGGTGCCGACACCAGAATGAGCGCCATGCCAAGCAATCGGGTAATCGGTCGAGTGGCTTTTTTCATGGTCTATTCCTCGGTCATCAAAGATCAATGTCGGCGGATTATTCTCCGTTCGGGCAGTGCTAAACCGCCGAGACTCTTGAAGTCTAGCAAAAACTGGCAGGCCAGTTCAGCAATTCGCGGCGGAGGCAATGTAAATTTATTTTTACAAAATCAAATTCGTCGTCAGCTTGTTAACCCTATTTTAGCCCTGCTCTGTCACAAAAGCATCCGGTTAGAGGTTTTTGGGCAAATTCTGCCCGTGATGGAATAAGGGGAAGAGCGTGCGAGTTCTAGCAATGGCTTCGCAAAAAGGCGGCTCCGGCAAAACTACTTTGTCGGGTCATCTGGCTGTACAGGCACAACTGGCCGGGGCTGGCCCCGTTGTATTGATCGATATCGATCCGCAGGGTTCATTGGCTGATTGGTGGAACGAACGGGAAGCCGATTTGCCGGCCTTCGCGCAAACCACCGTATCCCGGCTTGCCTCGGATCTGGCGATATTGCGCCAACAGGGGTTCAAGCTGGCGGTCATCGACACGCCTCCGGCCATTACCATGGCGATCCAGAGCGTGATTTCCGTCGCGGAACTCATTGTCATCCCGACCCGTCCCAGTCCGCATGATCTCCGCGCAGTTGGCGCGACCGTTGATCTGTGTGAACGGGCCGGCAAGCCGCTGCTCTTTGTGGTCAACGGCGCGACACCGAAAGCCAAGATTACTTCCGAAGCGGCAGTTGCTCTCTCGCAACATGGAACCGTCGCTCCGATCACCATCCATCACCGCACCGATTTTGCCGGTTCGATGATCGATGGCCGTACAGTCATGGAAGTCGATCCAAAAGGACGATCCGCGCAGGAAGTCATCCATCTCTGGGATTATATTTCCGACCGTCTGGAGAAGAATTTCCGCCGGACCATCTTCAGCGCGCCCGCGATGGCGCAAAATGTCAATCCCGGCGTCCAACGCCCAGGCGGCAATTTTGGCCGCAGAGTGGTTGGTTCGTGATGGCAGAGGCCGAGAAAATGAGAGATCCAAAACCACAAGCATCTCTTTCGTCCACCTTGCTGGCACGAAAAGGCGGTGCGAAGCCGGCGATGCGTCGTCAGGGACTGACGAGCTTTCCCGATCATTCATCCGATCAGCATAGCGATGTGCATGAGGATCTTGGCTGGAATGACATGGGATATGATGTTGACCCCGATCACGAGGCGCATCCGGTCGAACATATTCACCATAATCCTTTGGCCGGTGCGATTCCGAATCCCGGTTCCGTCGTCAGGCATCAGCAGGAAGAAATTGCTGCCAAGCTGGGGAACAAGACAGTTGACGAACCAGCGGTGAAGAAAGCCGAACCGGAACCCGTTGCTGCTCCGGTGCCCCTGTCGATTTCCCGCGAAGTTCAGCCACTGGCTGAAGGTTCGGCGGTATTGGCGGCAGCCAGAAGCCAGAAGCGTCAACCGAAGAAATCCCGTCCGGCGACAAAATCCCGGACCCGTAACGCAAAGACGGCGTTCACGCTCCGCATGGACCCTGAACGGCATCTGAAATTGCGGTTGGCAACAGCGGTAAAAAACATCTCGGCGCAGCAATTGGTAACCAAAGCTGTGGACGAATATTTGAGGTCTATCCCCGAGTTGGATGGACTGGCCGAACGGATCCCGTCTCGAGGGGCTGCTTAAAACAGTTCTGGTCTGGATCCTGGACGACAACGACTGACTTTATTGCGAGGGCATAGAAATGAAACGCGATCTGATATTGAAAATGGCTGCTTCGTCCATGGTGTTTGCCACCGTGTTGACCGGTTGCGGCCCCTTTGGCGGCGGCTCGGTCGCATCCATGTCGAGCAAGCCGGCAACGGTCAAAGATGGCGCCAAATATGCCAAGAAGGCTGAAAAGGCGATGGCCAAAGGCGAAATCGAAAAAGCGATTGCCTATGCCGAGCGTTCGGTAGCCGGTGTTGGCACCAATGCGGAAACCCGCGCTCTTCTCGGTCAGGCTTATTTGGCCGCGGGTCGTCTGGCTTCTGCGGAACGCAGTTTCCAGGACGCCATGGAACTCGGTAAAACCGATGCCCGTACGATCCTCAGCCTGAGCCTCGCCCAGCTGGGTCAGGGCAAGGCGGATAAAGCGAAAACACTCGTCGTCAACAATCGCCAGCATATCCCGGCCGAAGATTATGGTCTCGCTCTGGCGCTGACCGGCGATAGCAAAACGGCCGTCGCGGTGCTTGAGCAGGCAATTCGCGAAGCCAATGTCACCGGACGAACCCGCCAGAACCTGGGCCTTGCCTATGCTCTGGACGGTCGCTGGCAGGAAGCCAAGTTGATGGCCCTTCAGGACGTGACTCCGTCGCAGGTCAGCAACCGGGTGATGCAGTGGGCCCAGATGGCCCGGCCCGGCGCTTATGAAACACGCGTTGCTGCGGTATTGAATGTAACCCCGGTCGCAAACGATCCGGGTCAGCCCGTTCGACTGGCTCTGCACCAGGCACAAGCACCGGTAGATGTCGCTGTTTCTGCCGAACAGGATTTTGAACGTGAAGTGGCGAGCTTTGATCGCAACAGCCCGCTGCCGGCGATCGGACCGGCACCGAGCGCCGACGATGATGTCGACTTCATGGCCAAGGAAAATAATGTCAAAGTGGCGAACGTTGCCATCCCGGCGAGCCAGGCAGCAGCCAAAGCTCCGCTGATCAGGGCCGATGCAAAACCGGCTCGGGTTGCGGCGACCAAATTCGTCGTAGAGCGCGACAAGCCGGTTGCATCGAAACCAGCGGCGTTCCAGACCGTTCCAGAGGCAAAGCCAGTGGTGCAAAAAGCTGCATTCCAGCCTGCCGCAAAGCCCCGAGCCTCTAGCACCGGGACCCATTTGGTCCAGCTGGGCGCCTTTTCATCGGCCGAGGGTGCCAAGCGCGCCTGGGGGATATTGTCCGCTCAGAACAGCGATCTCAAATCCTTTGAATATGCCAGCTCGCGGATCAACGTGAAGGGCAAGACGCTTTACCGTCTGGCCGCAATCGGCTTCGGTAACGCGCAAACCGCTGACGCCATGTGCAACGGTATCAAGGCCAAGGGCGGCAATTGCATCGTTCGCAATGCACCAGGCATCAACAGGGCGGCGCCAACCCGCATGGCCAGCAAGGCACCGAAGAAGCTGGCATCACGCTAGTTCTTCTACCATATTGAAAATGCAATAGAGGCGGCGAGCTAATAAGCTTTGCCGCCTTTATATATGGCGGTGACCCGGCCCTGGACGGGCAGGCCGCCAAATGGCGTATTGTCGGCTGCGGCGGCCATTTTGCGGGTATTGACCTGCCACGGGCTGTCTTCATCGACCAGGATGAAATCGGCTTCATAGCCCGCTTGCAACAGGCCCGCTTCCACACCAAGAATCCGCGCCGGATTGGCGGACAAAAGCTCGAACAGCCGGCCGATCGAGATCGTTCCGTCGCGCACCAGCGTCAGCGAGAGAGTGAGCAGGGTTTCCGCACCGGCCATTCCCGGCGCGGCTTCGGCATAAGGCAGTCTTTTATCCTCGGCGCCGCGCGGATCATGCCCGGAGGCGATGGCGTCGATCGTACCATCCTTCACCGCAGTGATGCATGCGAGCCGGTCGTCGTCGCTTCGCAACGGGGGAGAGAGGCGGGTAAACGTCCGGAAATCGTGGATCGCAATGTCCGAGAGAAGCAGATGGGCAGGGGTGATCCCGCAGGTAACCGGGAGATGCTCCGATTTCGCGGCCCGGATCAGATCCAGGCCGGCCTCGGTCGTAACCTGGCGAAAATGGACATGCGCGCCGGTCTCGCGGACCAGGGCTATGTCCCGGGCAATGGAGACCGCCTCCGCGGCGGCTGTGGCACTGGCGAGGCCCAACCGGGTTGCGGTTTCGCCATTGGTGGCGACGGCACTGCCGGTCAGTCCGGCATCCTCGCTGTGGACGATGAGCGGCAGGTCCAGCGACCGGCAATATTGCAGCAGTTTGAGCATCAGGCCACTGTCCGCGATCCACTGACGACCGGTGGCGACGGCGTTCGCGCCCGACCGTTTCATCAGTCCTATCTCTGCAAGCTGCTTGCCTGCGAGGCCCTTTGTTGCTGCTGCAATCGGATGGGACCAGAAGTCCGGTTTTCCGTCGACGGCATTATGCCTGATCATCGCCGGCAGATCGAGAACCGGAGACTGGTCGGGCATCAATGCAGCGCGGGTAATCCCGCCAAAATGGCAGGCCGGCTTGTCGATGGCGAAAACGCCAAGATCGACGATTCCCGGCGCCAATATCCTGCCTTTGCAATCGATCTGCTCGTCGGCTTCTCCGGCTGCAGCCGGTCCGACCGAGGCGATGCGGTCACCGTCCACGATCAGGGAGCCTTCAATGGGCTGAGCCTCGTTCGGCAAGATCAGGCGCGCATTGGTATAATGTTTTTTCATGACCAGCCCTCCACGCCGCGAGACTTGCGGGTCAAAATGTCGAGACAGGCCATCCGCACGGCAACCCCCATCTCGACCTGTTCGGTCACGGCAGAATGGTCGAGATCATCGGCCACATCGCTATCAATCTCGACGCCCCGGTTCATCGGCCCCGGGTGCATGACCAGCACGTCCTTGTTGGCGAGCATCAGCCGCTCGCGGGTCAGTCCGTAGAGATAATGATATTCGCGCGGGCTGGGGATGAAATCGCCATTCATCCGTTCGTTCTGCAGCCGCAGCATCATCACGACATCGCTGCCTTCCAGGGACCCGTCGAAATTGCTGAACACTTCCACATTGAACCGGTCCAATGCGGCGGGAAGCAGCGAAGGCGGTCCGCAAACCCTGACTTTCGCACCTAGCGTGGTCAGGCAGTAAATATTGGACCGTGCCACCCGGCTGTGCATCACATCGCCGCAAATGGTGACGGTCAGCCCGCTGATCTCGCCCTTGCGCCGCTGGATGGTCAGGGCGTCAAGCAGTGCCTGTGTCGGATGCTCGTGGCTGCCGTCACCCGCGTTGAGTACCGGACAGTCGACCTGGTCGGCGATCAGCTGCACCGCTCCGGAACTGCCGTGGCGGATGACAATCGCATCCGCCTTCATTGCGTTCAGCGTGACCGCGGTGTCGATCAGCGTCTCGCCCTTCTTGATGCTCGATTGCGCCGCGTGCATGTTGACGACATCCGCACCCATCCGTTTTCCGGCGATTTCAAAGGACAACAGGGTTCTGGTGCTATTCTCGAAAAAGGCGTTGATGACGGTCAGGCCGTCCAGCCTGTCCGCATGCTTGCTCGATTTCCGGTTGAGATCGACCCATTGCTTGGCCTCCTCGAGCAGAAATAATATCTCCCAGGGATGGAGCCCGGCGATACCCAATAGATGACGATGAGGAAAAGCATCCGATCCGGGTGGAAAGGTCTGCGACGATGCGGTTTTTTTCGATGTCATTAAAGCGGGTTCTATAGAGTCATCATGGCAGCGCGGCAAGCCTGTCGATGGCCCCTTGCAAAATATAGGCGGCCGCCATCTTGTCGACGACCTTGGCCCGCTTTTTCCGGCTGACATCAGAAGCAATCAGATCGCGCGTAACCGCTTGCGTGCTCCAGCGTTCGTCCCATAACAATATCGGCAGGCCCAGTGGTTTCAGATTTTGCGCAAAGGAGCGTGCGGCCTGAGTCTGCTGGCTCTGGCTGCCGTCGAGGTTGAGCGGCAGGCCGGCGACCAGTCCGACAATATTCTGTTCTGCAATGACCGTTTTGATGCGCTCCAGGTCCTTCGAAAATTTGCGGCGTTCGATCGTTTCTGCCGCCGTCGCGAAGGTCCAGTTTGAATCGCACAGGGCCATTCCCACCGTCTTCGTACCTATATCGAGCCCGAGCAGCCTGCCACCGTCGGGCAGTGCCTGGCTGAACGCCGCGACATCATCAGAGATCAGCGCGCCGGAAATGCTGTCATCCTCCGACGCGCATCAACCCGAAGATTGGCCCAGAAAAGGCTATAGTCATAAACGTGGTAATTGTTTCCGGGCAGGGCATAGGGACCGATTTCGGGCGGATCACCGATCAGCAGAAAGCCGCGCTCATCGCAGCGGGCAGGGACCGAACCAGCGAGCAGAGTCGCTTCGCTGAGATCGTCATTGGGAACCAGGGTTCCCAGATTGACATTTGCCGGAGCAGCCGAATCGACGTCGCCATTGATCGGATTGCTGCACAGCAGCTTGCTGTCCTTGCGTGGTTGGCCATTGAAACCGATCGTTCGGTCATAAACTCTGACGATCCGCTCATAATCGGCGGGTTCGGCAAAGCTTTGCCACGCCATGATGCAGCCCGTCTGGTCGGGCATTTCGCAAGCGTCCAGTCCCATTTCCGGGATATCCGTCTCGACCGAAACCGGCCAGCCGACGACATAGGCGGCGACTATGCGGCTGGCGAGCGGGGTTCCGGCAACCCGGTCCTTGAGCAAATTGGTCAGATGCAGGCTGCCCTGGCTATGCCCAGCCAAGATAATCGGCTGATCACTGGGGATTTCGGCGACAAAATAGTCAAACGCCGCCAGCACATCCTGATAGGCGGCATCCAGCGCCTGCTGGCCTTCCTTTTTCTCGGTCAGAAAGGCGCCCAGGGTCGCCTGCCGATAGCGGGGCGCCCATATTTCTCCGATAGCGTTGAAGGCGCTGGCCTGGCCGCGCAGGAAAATCCGCGCCCGGGCTTGCGATTCTGTGTCATCCAGCGGCGCGTTCCAGCGGTTGTTCTTCAGAAAGGACGTCGGGTGAAGGAAAAAGACTGCGGCTTTCTTCGCTTCCGGAAACGCTTCGTCACTGTCTTCATAGCCGGCCGGCAGCCAAAGGGCAGGGTTTCCCTTCACCAGTTCCGGACGCGCCAGCCACATGCCGGTATCGGCATAGACGTTGTTTTCCAGCACTTCCTGCGCCGTGAACTCAGTGTCGGGCACGAATGCCACTTCCATCAGCTCGTCGCCATAGACCTGAAAAACAAAGGCGCCGGCAAGCAGGAGGACGACCATGCTTGCGACGAAGTAGAGAAATTTACGGGCCAAAAGATACTCCAACCAATATGTGGGCGCTTCAATCCGCTTGAAGCCGCTCCGCGCCAGTGCTAGCGGCGCTCGGTACACAATATATATCCGCATTACCCGAAAAAAGATGAACTGAAAAAGAATGAGTCATGTCAATCGATAAGGAAACCGTCAAAAAGATCGCCAGCCTCTCGAGGATCGCGATCACCGAAGCCGAAGCGGATGCCTTCGTGCCTGAACTCAACCAGATATTGGGTTGGGTCGAGCAACTGGGCGAAGTGGATACATCGAAGGTCGAACCAATGACGGCGGTCATTCCGAACAAGCTGCGGCTGCGCGAGGATGTCGTCACAGACGGCGAGATTCGCGAAAAGATCTTGGCCAACGCGCCAATTGCCGAACATGGCTTTTTTGCCGTTCCGAAGGTGATCGAATAATGACCGCTATATATCAATTGGGTATCGCAGGCATCCGCAGCGGCATCGCCGATGGCGATTTCACCGCAAAGGAAGTTGCAGAGACCTTTATCGCACGGGTCAGAGCGGCAAAACCGCTGAACGCCTTCCTTGTCGAGACGCCGGAACACGCTCTGGCCGCTGCGGAAGCGACTGACAAGGCCAAGGCGGCTGGTGAAGATCTGGGCAAGATGGCCGGGGTTCCGATCGGCATGAAAGACCTGTTCTGCACCCAAGGCGTCGAGACCACCGCAGCCAGCGGCATTCTCAAGGGCTTTGTCCCGCAATATGAATCGACGGTTTCCGCCAATCTTTTCAAGGCCGGCGCCGGCATGCTCGGCAAGCTCAACCTCGACCAGTTCGCCATGGGCTCCTCGAACGAGACCAGCGCCTTCGGCAATGTCATCTCGCCATGGCGGCGCAATGACGGCGG
>TARA_R110000772_G_scaffold6557_4_pt1 | contig 10237 bp, 3 predicted proteins | sample TARA_R110000772 | Tara Oceans TARA_R110000772 (sample SAMEA4397948) | marine metagenome | biome: Polar Biome; feature: [SRF] surface water layer (ENVO:00010504); material: water (ENVO:00002006), including particulate matter (ENVO:01000060) such as... | depth 5 m | reverse complement strand
TAAAAGCCCAGATATTTGTGATTTACCTAGTTGTGTATTGACGACACTCATAATGCTGGAGTCTGTTGTAATCTCATCAATGTACGGATTTTCAGTAAAATCGTTGCTAGTCTTATAGTCCAATGTCTCTTGATAGAGTCCTACTAACCAAGACTTTTCAAGCGTCATTAGTGCATTTGCGACAGGTGCAGAAGAAGAAATTCTTGGCTCTTTTTCTATTGACATTTTGTCATTTGTCATGCTAGAGTGAAAACCATTCTTTAAAAGTATTGTATCATATGCATTTATAAAAGATTGCATAACAAGTGCTACATCTGTTGTTTCTGAAGTTGTTGAAACATCTAATACATTACTTGTCGACACATAACCCGTATTCGTGCCAGAGTTTAAAATAAATTTACTAACACTTTTTGACAAGCTTGATGTATCTATGCTTGCAAGTTTTAAAAAAGATGTTGATTCTAAAATAGACCATGACTTTAGTGCTGTGTCTTTAAAGCTTAAAATTCCACTCAAGAATTCTATTGCCTCATATAAGATTATTTCATAAGCAGCATACTCAATTAACGTTTTGTAATAGGGATCATTTTTATTTTTTTCATTTACACTTTTTAGGGCAGAAACGTCAGTAATAGTCAAGTTTGTTTTCGCTGATGTAAGTCGTCCGGACTGTGCCACATTGCCAATTTTACTTTTACTACCCATAACTAAATTACTGTTAACAGAAGCTATAAAGTTTTCAATCATTGTGTCGATATTTTCATCAACAATATCATCAAAAATTAAAAACATTTTGTTCTTTATTTCTTTTAATATTTTACTGCTATCATACCCTTTTGCAATGGCTAGAATCGCTTGGGCATTTTTTAAATTTGCATTTCTAATCTGTCTTTGAATTTCAAAAAGCTTTGTAACATTATTTACATTTACAACATTGCCTTCACCAAATTGAGCCTTTAATCCAGTAGAGTCTGGTGAAGTATTTCCTGTCCCAACTGGTACGAATTCTGTATTTGCAATAACAATGGGTTTTAAAGGGTTTAACGACTGTTTGTTTAAAATTGAAAACTTGTTTGAGCCATTTAAATTTACTAGTGTTGACTGTTCTTCTTCACTTAGCTCTTCTTTTGTTGTCGACAAAGCTACTACAGAAGGTAGCGATGATGCTTCCTTTGTTACGTTGCTAATTGTGAAATTTGATTTTTGTGGTTTGATACTCATTACGAACCTCTTAGAACGATTGTTCCTAGAAAATTAACGGGCCCTTTCGTTCCAAGTTTAGAAATTGGAACAATGAAATAGCTTATTAATCCTACTGACGTCTTTACTTTTGATAAATATTTATAATTCATAGACGTTCTGTCGTCTGTTAAATCTGTACTATGTATTGCACCGTCGATGACTATTCTGTTTATTCCGTTTTCTTTTCTTAAGACAACATAAAAGTCGACAAAATTATCAAAATTACCTACTGAGAATTCTATATTAACTAAATTCTTAGGTATGAAGTTTGTTGTATTTTCATTTGTGTCTAATGTCTTCAATACAGAGATATTACTGTCTATTACATTAAATTGATTAAAACTTGGAAGAATATTCCCAGGGGTTATGTTCGCGTAGACTATATCGCCTGTGATCCCTTCTAAAAATAGATCATTTCTATTTTTTTCAACAAATGCTGCATTGCTTGAAATTGATCCTTTTCGGCCCTTGATACTTGCAAACTTAGTTCCAATCTTAGAAACGACTGATTGATTTAATATTTTTTGTTTTGACACAAGCATTTTGTTTATTGGCGAGTTAGAACGATTTTTAGTTTTAACCATCTGTAGTAATGAATCAAAAACCTTATCAAGCACCTGTGCAGGTGGTATTAAGTAGGGATCGATCTTGTAAATTTGCATACTAGCAGCTGGCGAAAAGTCTTCAAATTCGACTTTGTAGGTCTTTGGAATATCTGTGTCTGGCTGTTCTGATGTAGACGTTTGTTTTGAGCCCCTGAATGAACCCACAAAAGAAAATTCTCCTGTTGATGAATCTATTTTATGAACTCTTATACCGTAAATTAAATTAGAAGCGTCTTTTATTTCCTTTAAGTCATCTTCAAATAATCTTCTATTGTCTCCAAAAAGCGAATTTATAATTTTGTCCACGTCGTCTTCTTGTCTATTTAGCGTTACATTAAACTTAATGCCTACAGTTGGTGCTCCTTCATCGTCATTAGAAAAATTTAAAATTTCAGATTTTACTTCTGCAGTGATTAAATTTTCTCTTTCGACATTTTTTTCTAAAAATCTAGATCCAGATACTTGAGGAAAACCTGATTTGTTATATAATATTGCTGCATATTCATATATCACATCGTCTTCAAGATCGTCATCAAAGAATGAAAATACAGCATCAGTGTCATTTTTTTCAATAAATGATTTTGTATTATCAGTTAATGCTGTACCGATAAGCTGTTGAACTGTTGTAAAATTACTTCCTCTTGTTCCTTTTGCAACTCTTTTAACAGGAAGCACAGCAAAAACATCTTCTGATAGATTTGTAATTGTAATCTCTCCACGACCTTCATTCATCGTAACATAAACAGCACAGCTCGGTTGACTTGAATGTGATTCACTGGGTGCTACACCTGCTGCGTATGTATTAAAAATTTCTTCATTTTGAAAATTTGATGTAATTCTATGAAATACAGACTTTGTCTTTGTTAATAGCGGTCTTCCAGATCCTTGCACTTTTCCGTCTACAAGCCTTATAGCATTATTTGGTCTTACATCAAAATCATTTGCAAAAAGCTTAAAACTCTTTCTTTTATAATTTTGCGATTTTGAAAAAAACTTCTGATAGACATTGAAGGTGCCATTCATCATTTCTCTATTATTTACTCTTGTAATGATATTTCCGCGTGCACTTCTTGTAATTCCGATATCAAAATCTATTGTTGGGTTAACTTCTGTAGAGAAAAGCTGATTTGTATTTAGTACTTGACTATAAGAATCAATCTTAACACCTCTTTTATCATAAGCAAAAAAAATCAAGTTTATTTCTGATTTTGCAGCCATTGTTCTAAGCTTTATTCTTGATATCTCAAAAGTAGTTTTATATATTTCGTTTCTTTTTGTTTCTTTATTTTTTGTAATTCTTACATTTCCAGAGTCTGATCTGTTGTTTGACTCTTCTTGGGCAATTATTCTAAAAACTTCTCTTAATTCGTCCTTTCTATGTTTTTTTATAGCTGATATACCTTTTAAGTTTTCTTGCAAAGAAACAAAGTTATCTGGGTGTTGAAAAGATGACAAAGGATCTTTTCCTAACTTTACCTTTGAAAAGTATGTAGATCTAAAATTGCTTTCTGATGCAGATTTTTCATCTGTTAAGATTGAAATTGGAATACTTATGTCTTGCGCGCTGCGCTTTAGCTTTCTTGCCTTTAGATCTAGCAACTGTGTTACTTCAAAAAACTCTCGTTCACCAAAGAGTTCCGCATCAGTCTGGCTTAAGTTGTGTATATTCTTTATTTTAGCAGAGGAAAGAATCTGATTTACGTTTATTTTTGCTAAAAAATTCAAAGAAGAAGACCTTAAAGCACTTACATTCTGACTGATCATATCAAAATCATTGACTATATTGATAAAATTTGATTGCATATTTGTTGTACTTACTTTACTATCTTTTACGATACTTAACTCTTTTATTTTCTGGGATTTACTTTTTCTTCTAGTTTTTTTTGTTTTTGACATTTCAATAGACTGATCAACTAATGACGTCCTACTGCTTATTCCAGCCGGTCCTGCACGTTTAACAGGTAAGGGATTTAGAACACTAACTCTTTTTCTAAGAGTGCCTAAAGAAACTGGTGAAACAAAAATTTTAATTACACTTACATTTTGCCTAAGTAGTTCTCTTTGATCAACAAGACATGAAAGCTCAACTGTTAAAATATCTTCAAATCTGTTTATTTGAGGAAATTCGCTCCCATTACCTTTTTCTATTTTTCTTTTATTAATTACTCTAGGCGATAGATCTAAACCATCGCGTTGTGAGCTTGGCAAGTTTAAGAATACTTTATTATTTTTTACTTCAGCAATCATTTTTTTACTCTAAGACTATTGTAAATAGGTTTATAAATGTTGGAACGTTCAAGTCATCAAAATAAACTTTTCCAGCATAAAATATTCTTTTTTCAGGATACTCTTCACTTTCTTTGTCGTGAAAGGCTCCTGCGTCTATTAAGTCAAGTTTGATCATCTTTGAACCCGGGCCATCTTCAAAAATTTGCATAATTAAATTATTTTCATCTGATGTCTTATCAAAGTAAACAGTCTTATACTGCTTAAGCATGTTGCTTGATGGAGACTTTAGCTTTTGCCTATTTATGACATCAAAATCGCCAACCTTGTCTGTTCTAAATGAGCTTGTCGATTTTCTTTTTATGATCCCTTCTAGCGGTCCGGAATCTAAGAAGCCTTCATGCCCTAACGTATTCTTTATATCAGAAAGTGTTTCTCTTTTTAAGCTTCTAATATCTTCGTACTGTCCGTAAGGTGTGCCATCCATGTTTACAGGCGGCAGAAAGTTAAAACTTTCTAAATGTGTTAGCTTAGAATCTAAAAAGAATGGTTCAGCATCATTTACATTGATAGTTTCACCGTGAGGACCATTTGGAAAAGGTACACTGTTTGATATTGCAAAGCTAATTCTTTCTGTACTTAACTCAAATTTATTTCCGCCTCTTTCAAAAGAACTTAAAATTTGTTGTGCATCATAATGCTCAGTAAATGACTTCATTAACGACGTTGTTGTTGAAGCAAAAGCATTTCCAGTAACAGCCTTGAGCTTTAAACTAGAAGTTACAGTCGTGTCTTTGTCAAATATATCGTTTCCGACAATACTTCCGGTGGCAGAAAAATTAAATTCTATTAGTTTTCCGCTGTCATCTTTTTCTAAAACAATAACATTATTAGGAGAATCCATTGCCTGGAAATAAATTCTATTACTTACATCTGCAACTTCAGTTTTGTCATAAAAAACTTGAGAGTCACTCAGTGAAGCATACTCAGCTCGCAATTTACCAGATGCAATTTGACGCTTTCCTTCTTGGGTAACTATCAAATCGATAAATCTAGTTTTACTGTCTAATATGCCTGCCATTTTTCCTCTTTAGTAAGTATTCACATCAAAAATTTATTTATAAGTTGTTACTTAAAAATTGTATCAGGGTAACACAAACGAACTTGTCAATGCTGATGTTACTGTCTTATTTACAGATAGTGTAGGAGATTTTCTACCGAATTTCTTTACACCGATTGTGCTTTCATTGGTGCCGCTAACAAATATAATTTCTACTGGTGATTGAAGTGCTGCGCCTTTAAAATCTATTATGTTTAAATTTTGAGACTGTGCGAACTTTGAATCTTTACCTTGATCTATAAAATCAAAAAATTGACCGTATTTTTTTGAATCAAAATAATACTTTGGAGCAATACCTTCAACAGATTGCATCAGACCAAATGAAGAGCCTGATGTAAATGCACCTGTTGAACCTGTACTGTCTGCATAGATTCTGGCCGTATCTTTTAGTAAAACATTTCTTGCAAAAGAATTTTCTTTGAGCGGAATACTGTCTGTGCCTTCGGTGAAGTTTGACACTATCACCCGGGCTGTGCCCGTCGGATTGTACGCAATGTCTGTGTTTCCAGCAGAGCCCCCTATTTTTTGTGTAATTGTCAAAACTACAGACCAAATAGATGGTGTGATCAACGATGCTGAGAAAGACACATCAAAGAGTGTGTTAGATGGTGAGTCAGCCAAAAGTAGTGCTTGCAGTTGCAAAAGTGTGGAATAAGCGTCAGAATAAGTGGCAGCAGTTCCATACAATCGAAATGTGTTGATACTGGTAGATGTAGCACCAGAGGCACCTACCTGGTACTTGGTGCCATCAGAACCTGTCAGACCAAAAATAGAACCGCTTGATATGCCTAATGTTGGTGTTGTCGAAAGGCTGCTGATTGTAATTTTTCCTGATGCTGCACCTGTAGGTGAAAAAGTTGTTGTTATTCTGCTTGCAGTTGATGAGCCTACCCTAGTAGCTGGTACAGATGATTTAGAATCTACTGCAGTATCATAAAAGTTTCCTAAATTTTCTCCTTGTTTTGAAACTTGAAATTGATCTATGGGAGGTTCTGCTCCAATTATTTCATGGACTGCATTAGAGCTTAAGTTTTGATTAAGCCCTTCATGATATTCTTTCGTATCCTTGACAATAGAACCAATTAGCTTTAATTTAGAGTTTCCAAAAAGAGACATAGTGTTTAAAAATGCATCACTTTTCCCAGGAGCTGCATCAACAATCCTTGTTGTCATAGGATACTGCCATCCAAAAACTAATTCATCATCAGGCATTATAATATAAGGTGAAACTAAGTCAATTGTCTCTGCATTAGGTGGGACTAAAGAAATAGGCAATTGTGCAGAGTCTTGTGCAAAGTGAAGGTAAGGTATTCCTTTCTTGGTAGCCGCGTAGCCGTTGGCTAAAGCGCGCGCTGAAGATGCTAAGTCGCCTGCGCCGCGGCCGCCTAATGTGTTTCCTAAAAGCAAAGCGCCAACTGTGTTATCTGTTGGTGCTGTGCCGCCTGACTTTGAGAGAATAAGTATAGTTTGACATGTATTTTCAATCTTAGGAGAGAGCCTGCAAGGAAAATTGATATTAAAATTTCCTGTGATTGGGCTTAGTTGTCCAGATGTAGCAATATTGAAGTTTGTCTGTCCGTTCATCGAAAGTATGTTTATATTTGTATCTCGCCCAAGACCCGTTTGAATTATCGTGTCAATATCTACTTGTGTAGATGTTTCGCCTCTGCCGTCGCCTGAGCCTGCTGTATTTGCAACTCCGCTAACGAACATTGTCATCTGACCATAAGTAATTAGCTCTCTAGACTTATCTACTGATACTATACTCTCTAGACCGGTTGCTGTAGATAGATGAACTGCGGGATCTGGTATCAAGATACTTCTGTTGCTTCCAGTGCTGAAGCCAGCAAATTCTGTATCAAAGCTTACAGCTGTATTCAGTATGTCTTTTGACTGTCGAAGCATAAAAAATGTAGGTATGTACACTTTTTGATTGTCTGAAAGAGTTCTAGCAGACGGATTAGTGCCCGACCCAGTGGCAGCATCAAGTGAGTACGCTCGTGAGCCTGAATCGAATTGATTTGAAGCGAACTCAAATTTTGCTTCAAAAGCTATTGAACATTTCTCTAATAGAAAGGGTTTTGTTATTCCTATGTCTCGTGCTTTGATAAACTGACTTGCGGTTGCTTCATACTTTCCTTCAAAAGGAAATCCAAACGTAGAAGTGGGCCGTGCATATGATAAGAGTGCATCTTGATTAACAGGTGTTTGATTTGCAAGTGTGGCATCAGAACCAGTGCTGCACATACCGATGCCTGAAAATCCTAGCGCACCACTTGTAATCATATTCACTAAAGGTAAATGTCCTTCTCCATTTTTGGCCGCTGCATTTCCGCTTACGCCTTGTGCAATCTTTTCCCATCTTTTTAAATCTTTGTTCCAGTAAACCATTAACTGCTGCTTAACAGTATCATCTGTCTCTCGTCGTGGACCTCGTAGAACGCCACCATCACCAGTACTTTCTACTGCAGTTCTTGAGTCTAGACCAAATGTTGTCTGTGTATTTGCATTTAAATCAACTTCAATAATAGTCTTATTCGACACAGGAGAAGAAAATCCGGGTAAAATATTTGGGTCTGTTCCTTGACTAAAGAAGATACTTGTATCATCAAAAAAGTGACTATTATCGTTAAAAGCAGATATGTCTTCACCGGGTGTAAATGATAAATGAATATCGCTTATTCCGGAGACAGATCTTCCCGGGCCCTTAAGTGTTGGTGCAATATGTGGTGCTGTTACAGAAGCAGAAACTATTTTTTGGCCAACTATCGTGTCTGTATTGATCATGAGTGGATATGAAATATTCTCTTCATCGTGATAATCAATTTCAATTTCACTTAATGCCCAGATAACATCATCTTTATCAGAAACAGAATCTTGTATAACTCTTAAGTAGAATGAACCCACATCGCCCGGGAAGTCTGCTGGATAAAGATCAATCTTAACTATTTTTCGCGCAGCATCTGAAGCTGTTCTGGATGTTGTTCTTGTCGAGGGTTGTGCGAGAATAGATGTTATGTTATTCTGGATTGTTTTTATGTCTGTTGGGCTTGTAAAGCTAATATTGTCGTCAATCTGGATTTTTAAAACATCTGTTGCTGCCCCTGAAGCGAGTCCTAATCCATATCCTAAGACAGTTCTATCTTGATTATAGGGACCTATTATTAATCTTAGTTTTACACGCGGGTTTTTAATTTTATCTTTTGTTTGTATCCATCTGCCTGATGCTGCTGAAGTTTCGCCTGAAGAGAAAACTAGAGCTCCGTTACCCTTTTCTTCAATTGACGTTGTTGAAAGTATTTCTTGTCGAATCTCCATCCCAACAGAATGAGTCCATCTATCACTCCTTATTTCTTTTGAAAAGCCTAGAGTGCCAGAGCCTTCTTTATTCACTAATTCAAAAGCATCTTTAATCTTCTTACCGAAGTTGATTGTATAGTTGTCATCAAAACTTCTTTTATAGTTTCCTTTCCTGTCTTTATCACCCATTCTCAATACTGTCGGATAAGATCCTGTTGCATTGTCTAACTGTCTTAAAAGAACTCTCGGTGGCAAGTTTACAAATCCTGAAGAAAATCTGTATTCTATGGTATCTCTAAAACTATAAAGAACCTGTATGTTGTCTGATGTCAGTGCTTGTTCCCAAACTGCCACCTCAGCAATGCTTCCGAGCAAGTCTGTGTCAGCTGCATTATTAAAATGATTGCCTGCTGAAAAGAAGGCAGTGCTGTCAGGAATGTATGTAAATGCTCCGCCCGTTATACCAGATGATCTACTTGTTGCAATACCGTCTACATATATCATTATTCCTGAATTTATTCCGGCGCCGGCTGCAACTATGCCTGTAAATACTGCAACAATATGATACCAGCGACCAGATAGAAGTGAAAGATCACTTGCTTCCAGTAAAAGTTGTTTTCCTCCGCCGCCAAAAATAGCAAATTTAATGTGCTTTCCTGTACCATCTAGTGCTAGATAGTATTCTTGTTGTGCTTGAGAACCTGGATTGTATTTTGAAATAATGAATTGGTCATCAGTACCAGCGCTTAAAAAGGAATCAAACTTTACCCAAGAAGATATTGTAAAAGCGTTTGCCGGATCTGCACCCGTTGTTTTAGTAAAATTAAATGTATTATTTGCAGCTGCTTTCAGTATAGTCCCGGAACCAGAAACAAAACCGTAGCTTCTTTCAGCAAACCCGTTTACTGTGGGCGCGCTTGGGGGCGCATTATTTAAAAAGGTGGGCCGACTAGGCCCTCCAGAAACTAAGTTTCTTGTAGCCCCCGCGTAGTCAAGTGCTTCACCTTCTGTTGAAATATCTGTTTCAAACTTAAACCAGGCATACAGATTGTCTTTTTTATCATATTCTTTTTGATCCAGAGTAAGACTGTTAATTTCCATATCAGACAATAGATCATATGACGCAAATTTTTTTATTCTTCTTGGCATTTTATTTCCTAATTACCCTCTTCTTAGACCTGTAAAGGCTATAGAGTCTGTTCCTGGATTTACAAAGCTTCCAGTAGACATTATAACGTAATTAGGCGAATTAATAAAACCTCGACCAGCTGCTCTAAATCTTGTACCAAGCTCAGGAATTATTCTTTCTGAACTTATTGTGCCAGTGTAAGAAGACCCTATAAAATTTCTCAAGTGGTCTCTAAACATTATGCTTCTGTCTTCTTTTGCTTCAGTAAAAGGTGACATTTGTCTGTCTTCATCAGGAACAGGACTTTCCATTGCAAACGAACCTGTCATTGTATAACCTGCTCTCGGATCAAAACTTGTGCCTGAGTATAATACATCTTGTGCATCTTCAAAAACAGAGTTGCTTGCTTGATCAATTTCAAATTTGTTATCAATTGGAGCTGCGCCCTTGCCATAAGCATAAAAATTTTCATTTGACATGCTGCCTTTGATTCCTTTTATTTTAATATCAGATATACTTGTATTTGCAAAGCTTTCTCTAATTTCAAAAACTTCAATGGCACCGTCGAGTGTATCTGGATTTACAAACTTATCAATATCTCTTGTAAGATCTGTA
>TARA_R110000772_G_scaffold36091_5_pt1 | contig 10242 bp, 15 predicted proteins | sample TARA_R110000772 | Tara Oceans TARA_R110000772 (sample SAMEA4397948) | marine metagenome | biome: Polar Biome; feature: [SRF] surface water layer (ENVO:00010504); material: water (ENVO:00002006), including particulate matter (ENVO:01000060) such as... | depth 5 m | reverse complement strand
AAATATCGCTTTGATTCATCTAATTCATTAATTAAATCCTCCCAAACTGGTAAAGTTGTAGAAAGGTCTATTCCATTTCTAACCCCTAACGAATCCTTTAAAGGAACCATTATTAAAGATGAGGTTACGGATTGTATAGGTACGCAAGAGGGTTGCCCCGTATTGCTCAATCCAGCATCGCAATTACATCCAGCCATTTTTTCATAATTTACTGAGTGTGAGTAAGTTACATTAATTTATGTATACTTACCCTTTATTTAATTTTAGGCTATCGAGTAACCACCTATTAAGAATTAACATTTGCAATTCTCTTTATATTTTGTGAGCGTAATCGTTAATTCGACGCCACTCAAATTTGCGTCTAATATGTTTTGAATATATCCCTTAGTATCTTCAGTTCCAAAGCGAGTAAAGTTGATTATTTCCCATTGGTCTAACGTCTTATATTGCCTATTTGCTTTTACTGAATCAATAAATAATTCAGCTAACCGACTCATCGGATATACAACATTTGTAACGTAATCAGCTGAGTAATAATTTACCCCATCGCCCTCGTCAAGAAAGAATAATCTTACATCGGATTCCCACTCGTAAACGGATTCCCTACCAAATTTCTCATATCGAACATCCGATAAAAGCCAAATAATAGGCGTTTTTTGTGTTAAATCCGAGGTCGAAATCGTCCATTCTCGATTCGCCGAAATTCTTGTTCCACTTAAAAAATACGGCTCAGGTAGGGTTAATTTACCATTAGACGTTCCAGCCTTTATCCATTTATTAGGATCCAGCTCTGTAATTAAAAAGGTATCTAAAGCCTCATCGGTTACGGATTTCCCAATTCTCGAATATTTAGTATCACAAATCTCAGTATATTCTAAAGCTGGATTATATTTTCCAACCATAGATCTGTCGATTCCGTTAACTAAATCCTCAATAAAATTTGAAATATCTTTAATCATAACCAGTAAGCCGTTAACTTTTTACGTCCATTGAATAAACTAAAATTCCCTATACCTACATAGGTAAGTGTAATCGTTGCGTTTATATCTCCACTATCAACAGTCAAAACATCCCCGACAACGTAACCACTCCCGACATTTGAAAAGGTTATTGAATTGACGTGACCCATTCCTCCCGATGTAGTTATTAAAGCCGTTCCTCCAGCTCCACTACCTCCAATAAGGTTAAATGTTCCGTCAACGTAACCAGTCCCAGCCGTTGTAAGTGTAAAATCCACTAATTGCCCCGTGACTAAACTTTGATTCAAAATAATGTAATCCTGGATCGCTTGAAACGAAATTATCGATTCATTGTACCTATTATACATCGTTGAAAAAAGCGTATTCGCTACATCTGAGTTTTCGCTTTGAGGCTTAGTATTTCCGAATGGAGTCATTTGGTTAACTAAGTCTTTGCAATATTCATAATATATGAATCCGAGTAACATATCCTTAATTCCGTTAGAAATCAACATTCCCTCGTTTCGATATCCTCGATTCCAGCCTACGCATAACAGATTTATGTCCTCAGAGAACGCCTCGAATACCTTAATAAAATTAGGGGATTGAGGCACGTCGTTTAATAGGTCTAATTCGAATTGGTCGTATAATTTGACTCCGAATAATTCCTTTAAATAACGATTTTGATATCTGTCGATGTAGTCCTGAATGGTTTGTTCAGAGAACATTCCTTTCGAGAGAGCGTATTTACCAATAAAATCGGATACTTGAACAATCATTTTTTTTACTCTTTTAAGTTTCCGTAACCCATTTTCAGGAATATCTCGGCAGTCTCTCCAGTTAACGACCAAACGGATCCTTTAGGTAATCTCTCAGCTTTTCCGTTACTGATAAAAGTATATAATGCACTTTTATTCAATTTCGGTATTGCTTTTTTGATAACCTTTTTAGCTGGTTTATCTACTTTGTTTCCTAAATCGTTAGTTACGATTTTATTCTTTAGGGTTTTATTTTTCTTTTCCATACTAAACTAATTTTAATTAAGGAGCTGTAATCGCCGTAACATCAGTAGAAATCGTACCGAAAACGAAAGCTGGTTTTTTATTTACCTTAACGTAAGAAACTAATCGAGCCTCGGCTAAAATAGTAATCATGTTTCTCGTGAAATCGTCTGCGTCCAATCCTACGCTCATAGTGATATCGTCTCTGAATCTTACGTTCACTTGAGATAAATCTCCAATAACGTATTTATCAACGGCAATGTAAGTCGATGAAATTACTCTCATTCCAGCCACTCGCATTTCGCCCATTCCGTCCTGAGTCGGTAAGTACATAGGGTAAGTATAAATTCCATCCGTTCCCTTAGTTAATTGCAAAGTCGCAATATCTTGAGGATTCATTATTACATGAGTAGGGGTAAAATTCGCTTGTTCAATCTGAGCCATTACGCAACGAATAAGGTCGGTAATATTTGCAAACGGAATTGCCGTAGCAAAAACGCCAGGAGCGAAAGCTGGTAAGCCCATTCCTGGAGTAAGTAATCCGTTGATTTGCGAAGCACCAGTACCATTTAACAACGCTTCTTCAATACCCTCTTTAACGCTTAACATTAAGTCGTTATTGATTTCAGCACGAATAAAAGACAAATCCGAAAGCATCTCTTTAGAGACTTTAACGTAAGAAGCAATCTTCTTTACTTCTTCGCTTACTTCTTCCCAAGCTGGTGTACCCTCTGTTTTTGGTTTTGCTTCGTCAGTCCATCCGATACCCGAAGCCTTTGTTTGTTGAACATAAGTAACGAATTTACCAGTTGTCGTTCCAGTATTTACGTTTTCTAAGATACCGTAACGCTTACGTTGTGTTCTATCCACTTCCGAATCGAAATCCGTTAGAGCATATTTGCCAGTATAATCGTCTGTGATTGTGGTATCTTTTACAGATAGGTTCATTTTACCACCTTTTTCAACTACGTCTTTAATCGCTTCGAGATTATCAGAGTAAGTCTTAAACATTGAATCGGCAAGACCTAATTTTTGGATTTTTGGAGCTTGAGCCTTTTCGCTCATTCCCTCTAATTTACCCTCAAATTTTGCTATTGCTTTTTCGATGTCTTGGCTTTTTGCCTCAAGACCTTTAAGTGAATCGAGTTCACTTCTTAGGCTTTTAATGTCTTCCGTTGTCGGTAGACCAGCCATTTTTTCATTGAACACTTCGCCGACTTTTTCGACTACTTGTTCAGGTGTTAGATTTGTGTTTTCCACGTTTTCTAAATTTAAAAGTTAATACTAAAGTTTATTTATTCCTGATATCACAAAATCCCAATCAAACGATTTTTCTTTTGCCTCGAATGGCTTAACAATCGTCGGAGTATTCTTAATGAATGGCTCTGATTTTGCAAGTATTCCCAGCTGGCTCGAAAGAAATTTCGCTTTCATTTCCAGCTCATGCAGTCGATTATCGGATCCCTGACCTATTGAAAGGGATTTAATAACCTGACCTAATCGCTCAGAAATTTCATCGATTGCGTCCTCTTTATTTTCCGATTTGATTATTTCGATAGTGTTAGCCATTTCATTGCTTCCGAATGTAACGGCTGAACCCTCAAATAATTTAACCTCTTTAATTTCAAAGAATCCCTGAGAATCCAGGGTTTCGTCTTTAATCCATTTTATTTTCGATTCGATATATTGAAATCCAATCGAATGCTCTAAGATAATTCCCTCCTGATAATCACGCCAAGCGTCTTCGCCTTTTGTAGATGTTCCGAGATTAGCAACGGCAAAAAGCCCCTTATCGTCTTCCTCCAGCGTTTCAAATGTTCCGATTTGGTGTTCCCAATCATGGTATCGTAAAAACTGAATTTTTCTGTTTGATTTAGAATTAACGCCCCTTTCTTTTAACGATTTTTTAAACGCTCCTTTTCTGATTATATCGTTATCAGAATCAATATTATCGAATTTTGATAAATATATCGCTACTTGGCGTTTATCGTTATCCATGTCCTTTATTTCTGATATTCCTTTTGTCGAATATAGAGAGGAAATATTTTTAATCGGCTCAGTCATTGTAACGCATTTTAATATTTATAAATTCTTTTATTTCGTCTTCCGTTAAATTTAACCCCATATCAGCCATCGTTCTCAGGGTTTCGCTTCGAATTTTCATTACTTCAGCTTTTTGCTTTTCGTCTTCTTGGAGGATAGGCAAATGATCGAAACAAGCCTTTAAATAATATCCCTCTTTTTCCAATCCCATTTGAGAGATTAAGGAGTTATAAAATTGCTGGGTTTCGGGGATTATGGTATCCTGATAAACCATTCGTATCGAATCCCTAACATTTGTAAAAGTCGTTCCCTCGCTTTTAGAAAATAGATTATAATTCAATCCGAAAGCGTCGATAATTGCTAATTTATCGGCAGTCAATTCCTCAAAAAGCATTAAATCCTTTGTCGGAAAACTCATCGGCGTCCATGATACGTTAGCCTCAGAAATAATTAATTCGTCTTTTTGTCGTGCGTACCAATCACGTTGTATTTTTTGACGTTCTTCGGGAGTCATTGGAATGGATCCTCCTAAGTCGTTTTGTTGTGCCGATAGTATTCCGATAGCTCCGATATTTTCGAGTAATACGTTCCTTTTTTTGTATTGAGCCATTATATTGCTCAAAGGAAATTTTAAGGTATCAACTCGGCTTATAGGCTTTACTAAATTCATTCCATCAGCTGAGGTTAAATATAAAGCATCCTCCCAGTCTATACGTTCAACGGCTCCCGAATCGTATGTAAAACGAAAGAATTCGATTAAATTCTCTCGATCCATTTGCTTTAACTTTCTTCCTGATAGCATTACCTCTACGTTATTCGCTGGTAATGGAACGATTAAATTCCTAATCCCAAATGAACGCTCAGGCGAATACATTACACAATTTGAATATAAGCCGTCCTGAACGCCTAAAGAATAAACGACATCTGCCCAGCTTTGTGTCGCATTAGGAGTTTTTATTAAATCATTTAACCAATGATTTACAACAATTTCCCCATTTTTATCGTATAATTTCGGTTTATTCGACGACATCATGGAGGCACGTTTATTAATAACGGCTCGTAACTCAGGGATATCTATATATAAACGCCATGAATCGCCAGTATCCAGCCAAACGGCTTGCTTTGTTCCCCATACCTGAGCCTGAGGGGGTAACATTTGGTTAACGATATCCGAATATCGATTTGATTCCCTGAATGAATTGAGTAAGGAGTTAAGATAATTTAAAGCCATTTAAAAGAAATCTTTTTACAAATCTAACGATTAATTTCTAATCAAAAAGGGGGTTTAAATTCTACGCAATATGCTTGAACATGGATTGAGCGAAAATCGAAAGCCCAGCAAGGCAGTCGGGGGCATCGTCATTTTTGTTTTTTCCCTCCTTAGAATAGCCTTTTACATTGGAAATAAATAATTCGCATTCATTCGAGCCGTTATTATAAAAATTCATTCTTTGCTGAATCCATGCCGAGTTCATAAGGATCCGAGTTTCCTTTTTTGTTGTGTTGGCTACTTGTAAAATCTTAGTTTTATTTACTTGCTTTTGTAGTAATCGGGAAAACATAGCTCCCATAGAATTAGATTCGACTCTGCAATAAGAAACCTCGTATTTGTTTAATAGGCTGGATATTAAAGGGAGCGTAATATCGGTATTTGATTTATTGAAAACATAATCGACAACGTAAAATTCATTCCCTTTAACGCCTAAAATTGCACAAGCCGTAAAATCTGCTCCCTGATCGGCGACGTCAACATATCCGACAAAACCCTCCATTCCCTCAGGCAATTCCTTAACAAATCTTAACTCATTAAAAAGGCGTCCTAATATATCGACTGGAGACTGCTGGTATTCGGCGTTCCAAATGCTCGGCTCCGTTCGTGATCGTTTTGTAATATATTCTTTTGTACTCATTACCTCTTCACAAAAGGAGTTACCTGAATCCGTTAACGCTGGAACGACTATCGATTTATCGTAAACTTTTTTATCCATTTGTTGCCCGATAACGTCATTAATAGACCATCGAGTACCTATATCGATACGAGAACAACCTTTTTCGAATCGTGAGTCGTGAGTCGCCTCTTTCCATTGCATTATCCTATCGTTAACAGTATCGCTTAAAGCGTCCTCAAGCCCCCTATAAAGATCATCTGTGATAGCACACTTTGAAGCCCCATAGCCGATAATAGTTCCATGCACTCCAGCACCGAAGTAGGAAACTTGTTTCGCCGAGTTGGTATTCCAGCCGTTTAAATTTGCTTTATCCTCTGATAATCTAACCTTTTTAAATACGGCTTTAAACTTATCGGATTTTACTATCGTTCTAACGTCGTATGAAAACTTAACATAAAGCGAAGCCGTGCAAGTGTTACGCATTACCGACTCTTTAGGATTTCTACCGAGGATCCAAGCACAATATAAAGAGGTAATATACGATTTGCCAGCTCTTGGGGGTAATGAAACCGATAAGGATTTAATACGATTAAATTCTATATCCTCAAAAGCCTCGGCTATTTCCTTTAAAAATTTCCTTTTTATAAAAAATTCCCTATCGTAAAATAGGCAAAACGACCAAAAATCGTTTCGGCAGTCTTGTAGTTTTAAGGCATTTATTAATTGTTCATTCTTCGTGTTCTCCATTTTCTTTCAAAATCTCTTTTACTTCCTCTTTTGTTAGATTTGTAAAGTCGTAATTCTCCTGAGTCTGCTCTATTTGTTGTATTGGAGCTCCATAAGATGAATCCATTAACGCTTTATAGGATGAAACATCGCCATCTTTTGCCTTTTTTATTTGTGCTAAGGTAATGGAGTCCTCTTGGCTCATGGTTTCAACTTCGCTGGTTAAAGGATTTTTTGTTTTTTGTTCAATATTTAACCAATATTTCGCTATTGTGCTTCGATTTTTGGATCCTTTTGGTCTCCCTGAGGGGTTACCTGATTCCCCTTTTTTCCATGCTGGGTTTAGGTTGTCTTCTTTAGCCATTTTATCGGGTGTTTTTTCGGTGTAATTGTTTACTAAATTACTTCATTTTGTAATTAAGTGCAAAAATTAGCCTATTCCTATATGCTTTTACTTAAAAAATAAACTTAAAAATTGTTATTATTAAATAAATGAGGGATCCAGCTATTACCCTAATAAGCGAATAAAAAACTTCTTGGTCTTTCGATATCCACGTTTTAAAATTTAGGCTTGTGATCCAAAAAATAGGCATTGAGATAACCCTATCGAGAATAAAAAGAGTAACGACAAAAGGGAGTATTATTACTCCCAGTATTTGTTTAGGTATTGTTATTTTCATTTTATCAAATATAATAAATTTTTAAACTATTAAATTAAATCCAAAAAACACCCACAATTTTTCAAGGCTTTTAATACTTAATCCTTTTCCGTTCATAAAGACGTATAGGTTAGGCTGGTGTATTCCTACCTCCTTAGAGAATTGTAATAAAGATTTCTTATTATCGTGTAAATGGGCTATTAGCATTTTTCTTGTATGGTCTACTAATTTACTTTTTTCAATAACTAATTTTTCGCTTTTCATGTAAATATTTATTTCGTTTTTAGTTAAAAGGGCAACCCTGAATCGCTCGATTGCTCATTTGTTTGTTGTTTAATGGCGTCCTCTTGAAATCTTGCCGATATTCCAGCTGGTTTATTAGATTGTGGATCCTGAGATTGTTTCTCTTTTTCCGTAAACGATAAAGATAAATAAGATTTACCAGCTTTAGATTTATTATCCCAGCTTGAAATCCAATATTCGACGCCCTTAATTATAGCCGTTCCTTTTAAATCGGGATGTGTTTCTTTTTCTTTTCGGTCATTAATAAATAATGCTCCTGAGTTGTCTTTTTTTGGTTCGTTCATTTTACTAAATTTAGGTTTGTTTGTTTAAAAATCTGTTATTATAAATTTTAATTTGCGTTTCAATTTGCTTTTGTTTTGATTCTAACGCCATTACATGAGCTTTAGACCATGCGTACCAAGTCGCTCGAGATTCTCTAATTAAATACTCTTGTTTTTCCGTTCTTTTCTCAATAGGAAAACACGATTGAATATTTTTGTATTCGTTCCAGGTTTTAACCTCTTTTGCTTTTAGTTTTTCAATTAAAGTATTCATTAGTTCAATGATTTAGAGTTATATAATTCGTCGAATATTTTTCTCGCTTCGATTACACGAGTATAAATTTCCTCCATAAATTCAGGATCTTTTTCGATTATGAATCTTTTAACTTTGTTTTTATCGGGGATTTGTGGAAATGTTCCCTCTTTACGGGTTTTTTCCTCGGCTTTTTCCTCAGCCATGCTCCAAAGTTCTTCAATTCCATCGGCATCAGGGAATAAATAAGAACGCTCCATATAGTAATATGTTAATCTTTTAATTTCGGCTTGTAAAATATGCTCAGGGTGATCGCTAAGGCAATAAACAAGCTCTGCCTTATCTTTTCCAGTTAAATCCATATAACAATGTAATTGAGCTTTATAACTCTTATTCATTGGATCCTTAAAAAACGGAAAAGTCGAGGCGTTCCAGCTGGATTTAATATCGGCTAATAAATCAGGGGTATTAATATCAGGCTCTCCGATAAAATAATCGTTTGCAATTCTAAACTTTTCATCTTTGGAATTAACATTTTTCCAGCCTAAAACCTTAGAGGCTAAATCAATATTTTGAGGTTCGTTAAAAGTACCCTTATCCATTTTTTTATCCTCGATATTATTTGGCTCTATTCCGAATTTATGTAATAATACTGCCTCCTGGATTACTTTTAAAGCCGTATCTCCGAATAATTTATCTTTTCCCCTACCTGAAGAAAGTAACGCCCCCATCTGAGATGGTCTAATTAACCATTTATGTTTTTGCATTTTTCCTTTGTTTTAAAAGGGGGCTTTCGCCCCCATTGGTTTTATTATTATTTTTTATTTTTTCAATAATTCTTGTTTGACTTCTTTTAATTCTATTATATCAAATAATGGATATATTTCATTTGTCAAATCGTAATTTAAGTTTTCTAACATCTCATCAATAAAAATTAACGCACGTTTTTTGGCTAAATTTATTTCGTCTTTAAAATTAGTATTGTATTTATTATGCTCAAAAAACATATTAATTAATTCTTTTGCCTTTTTTTTTGCTGGATGTAATTGTTTTGCTTTCATTTTTCCTTTGTTTTAATTAATAATACTTAAAGATAGTATATTATTTAATATAAACTATACTTTTTAATATTTATTAATAGTTAATCCATGCTAATTAATGATTTCTTTTGGTCTTGGCTTAGATTAAATTTTAATTCGGCTTTTTCTTTGCTCCAAATTTCGCCGTTCTTATCAGGATCCTGACTCGATATTAAGCCAAATAAAGCGTTAAAATTATTAGTCGATAACTTTGGCTTTAATGGTGTTAATTCTTCTTTAGGTTTACGAATTTGTGTACCCTGAGCGTCATTATCTACGTCCGTAATTATTCCCAGCTTTACGCTCAGGCAGTAACGACGATAATAAGTAATTCCACTACCAAAAGCCTGATAATCATTCATTTTAGCGATGCCGACTCTTGGAATTTCACAAACCGACGATTGATTTTCTCCCGATTCTAAATGTACTATTGTTGTTTCCATGTACGTTTTATCGTCAATAGTAACGAGATCCTGATTAAAGTCTAAACCTACCTCATCGAGAATCGGTAATATTTGCTTATGTATTGCTGGTAAATCGGCGTATTTATAGCCATAACCTTGAGTAGCCTTAAAGATTAAGGGGCATAATTGTTTAAATTTGGCTAAAGCCTGATAATAATTTTTCATTTTTTCCGTTTTTATATTAAGTGAGATTGATTAATTTGTTCATAAGCCTCAGTTAAACATTGAGACAAAATCAAATTCTCTATACCAGGATTTTGTAATAAAAATTTTTCTGCTATTATATCAAAATCTTGGTTTGGGTTTTTTTCTAAAAGCAATTTTGCTCTTTTTATTAATCTTTTTTCAAATTGTAAATATGACATTTGTTTAAGTGTTTTTATTTCTCCTTTTATTCTTTCCGTTTTCTTTACGCTTTTTTCAAGATAATCTATAAAGTTTTTTTTTTGTTCTTTTGTCATTTTTCCTTTGTTTTAAAAGGGGGCTTTCGCCCCCATTGTTATTTATTTCCAGCCTTTATTTTTAAGTGTTTTTATTACTTCTTTTATTCTTTGTGTTTTGTTTACGCTTTTCTCAAGGTAATCTATAAAGTTTCTTTTTTGT
>TARA_R110000772_G_scaffold15461_1_pt1 | contig 10250 bp, 6 predicted proteins | sample TARA_R110000772 | Tara Oceans TARA_R110000772 (sample SAMEA4397948) | marine metagenome | biome: Polar Biome; feature: [SRF] surface water layer (ENVO:00010504); material: water (ENVO:00002006), including particulate matter (ENVO:01000060) such as... | depth 5 m | reverse complement strand
TTTATACAGGTTATGAATTGTTTGGTGATATAATGAAAGAAAAACAAGTACCTTATATATTCTTTTATTTACAAAAAACAGAAGATGGTTTTCAAGCATCTGGTAGTGACTTAGTATTTAAGAATCAATCCTCATGTAAAGTACAAGCACAGTGGGGTTGGTCTAATTCTGCAGCTAATGGTAAATGGGGTAATGAGTTTCAAGCATATAGAATACTAAGAAACTATACACCATCAGGAGTAGGTGATATTTATGATAGTGGTGACTCTATGGTAGTAACTAAAAATAAACTTAGGGGTTCAGGTAAATGTTTAAGTTTATATATTAGGTCAGAAGCAGGAAAGGATATGAAGTTGCTAGGATGGGGACATCCAGTAACACAGCTATCAACGCCATAATATGATAAAGTTATATCAAGAAGGTAATGGCTTCTATGGTATAGATTGGAATGAGGAGTTAAATTCTTATACTACTCATGTAATATTACCAGAAGCAGATAAATGGACCTTAAGTTCATTTAGAAAATATAAGAAAGTGTTTGAAGATGCAAGAAAACAGATGAAAGAGATGGGTATTAAATCAGTATTAGGATTATGTGAAACAAAAAAAGAAAGAAAGTTTAATATGTTGTTTGGATATAAACCAGTACCAAATGGTATTGTACTTGATGAAGATGGTGTTTTAAATTATTTAGTTAAATTGGAGATATAATATGGGTGGAGTAGTCAAAGCAGTTAAAAAAAATATAGTACCAATAGCTATTACCGCAGCAGTTGTAGCTACAGCTGGAGCAGCTACTCCTGCAGCAGCATCTTGGGGAACAGCTGGAGGCTTAGGTAGTATAGGAGGAGTTGGAGTAACAAGTGGTTTTGGCTTAAGTACAATAGGAAGCACTATAGCTTCTAATATGACTTTTGGGAATGCTTTAAGTGCTGGTAGTCTTTTAATGCAAGGAGCAGGTTTATCAACACAAGCTGCAGGTAATATTCAATCTCAAAAATATATTAGTCAACAGACAAATTATCAACAACAACAAGTAGAGGCTAAAAATAAATCTGATGAAGCTAGAAATAGATATAACATGTTGCTACAAAAAAGAAGCAGATTAAGTGTTATGAGACAAGCTAGAATATCACAAGGACGAATTACTGCTGGTATGGGTGGTGTTTTAGGTGCTGGAGGTACTTCAGGTTATATAGGTTCTGTAGGCTCATTAGGTACACAAGCAGCTGCTAACGTAGGTAATATTAATGTAGCTGATACTACTGGTCAGGCTATAAGTGGTTTTAATACTGAAGCAGCTGACTATGGTTCTAAAGCTGCTACAGCAGGTAGTAAGGGTACAGCTTGGAAAGACACAGCCACGCTAGGAGCAACTATTTTCGATACAGCTGACAAATTGTTTACGTAACCTAAGGATTTAAATGGAAAAAGAAATAATAAATAATGGTTTTGTAGAAGGACAAGCAATACCTCCATACAACCCTATGGCTATGGTAGACCCAAATACAGAAAGTCAAATAAAAGATGAGGCTTATTATACTGTTGCTTTAGATGAACTTCGTGATGAAAGAGAAGATAAAGCACCTGCTGGAATAGCTTATGATAAGATAATAGAAGACTATGGTACTATGGGTATGTCTGCTACTGTAAATACAGCAAAACAAATGTTACTTGAAGAAGACGATGAACAAATTAAGCAAACAATTGTAGGAATAATTGAAGATGAATCTGTAACTCCACAAGATAAACAAAGTATACTAAAATCATATACTACTGGATTTAGATTACCTCAAACTTTAAAAGATAAATATGTACAAACTTTATCTACTATGGAAGCAGCTACAAGTACAGAAGATGATGTAGTAACTTTAGATATGAATTTAGATAGACAAAAATTAATAGATTCTTCTATAGAAGTTGGTGAAAGTTTACATAAAAAAATGGTAAACTTTAAAAAAGGTTTTCCAGAAAAAGATATTAATACAGCTTTATCTACTAAATTATTAAAAAGTCTTGCTGATTTACAGCCTGGGTTTACTCAATTTTTAGATATGAATGCTGATGAGTTAGAAGATAATGATGGATTTTTTTATGGTCTAGGTGTAAATGCCTCTCAATTATTTAATTCGCTTATAGTAGAGTTACCTATGTTTATTACTCAGTTACTATCTGTACCTGCACAAGAAGTAAAAGGTAGTAATTTAGCAGGTTTAGATACATTATTTTTAGATGAAAATGATAAAGTTAAAGCTGCAAAAAACTTTACTGAAATGAGAGAGTATGTAGAAAAAGTTTATACCTCTGGAAGTAAAGAAAAAGTATATGGTTTGTTTAATGACTATCAAGATATAGGTGTAATAGGAGATGCTGCTCTTAACTGGAGAGATTTTTGGCGTACTGTAATGACAGTAGGTGGGTTAGTAGCTACTGAAGAAGAATTTGATAATTATATTACTCAAGAATCAATAACAATGTCTACTTTTGAAACTATTGATGAGGGTTTTGATTGGGTAGCTAAAAAAGCTAATCCAGAAAATCCAGAAGCAGTTAAAATACCTCTTGAAATAGCCTCTTTCTTTTCTTTATATGGATTTAAAAAAGGTAAAGCTGGAGTAAGAAATACTAAAAGAAGGTATGATATTAAAAAAGCAGGGTACGATGTTAATGTATCTAGATTTTTAGAAGGTTTAGATAAATCAAAAATTCAAAAAGAAGGACCTATAAAGTTTCAACAAGATGGTACAACACCATTAACTTGGCAAGAAGTTTTTTTACTTGAGAAAAATGCAGAGGGTACACCTATTATAAATCAAAATACTTTAATAGATAAAGTAAATGATATACCTCAAAGAAGTCCAGAAGTAACTACAAGAGTATCTAATAGAGAAATATCATCAGAATTAAACAAAGGTATTATTATAGATGAGACAGGTAGTGCAGCTAAAAAAACTGGAGTAACAAGAACTTCTATTATAGCATTAACTTTTGCACCTATATTAGGTGGAATTTTAAATAAAAGTAAACATGTAGATTTACATGAATGGTCATTACAAAAAAGAATGTATGAAAGGTTAGCTAATGATTATTTTATTAATGAAGGTTTTTTATTTCCTGAAAAAAGAAAGACTTGGATTAGAGATACAGATAGTATATTAGATGATATATCTGCTGGTGTAGATATATATCAAAGAAATTCAGATAGTATATTTCAAACAAAAGATTGGGGATTAAATACATCTATTGTTTTTAGTAAAAATGCAGACTCTCATTATAAGTCTTTAGGTGAAGCTACAGATGCTATTAACTTTATTAATGAAAAAGTTGGGGAGTCAGGTAAAAAAGATTTTGAAATAATTATTGAACATGTAGATGGCAATGATGCAATTATAAAATCATTTAAATCTATTGAAGAAATGAATGCTTCTCCTTTATTTAAAAAAGCTGTAGATACAGTAGAAAATTTAGAAGCAAAGAAAAAACAATTACTTTTTGAAGCAAGTACAAGCAGAAACATTAGATTAAATAAAAAACGAGTAGCTGCTGAAGCTGAGCTACGAGGTGTAACTCCAGATGCATGGTTAAGACAAGCTAATAGAAATGCTAGTCTACGTGAAATTGAAATTAAAAATATAGAAAAAGACTTACAAATAGCTAAAGAAGTAGAAGGTAAAAGGTCTCATACACCTAATATAAGAGTTAGAATTAATAGAGATGCAGATTATTATGATGCTGCACAACAAATAACTGATGGCTTTGCTAATCCACCTAAAAGAGGGTGGTGGTTTACTAAAGCGTTATTTGATAGTAGGAATCTTTGGAAAGGCATATCTCATTTTGGTACTATTAATACTAAACTAGAAGCTGTTATGCATAATGCAGGACTAAGGGGCAGTGCTTGGATGAAAGATTCTTTACAGTCTTTACAAAAAGATATTAATAAATTATCTAAATCAGGTAGAAATGATGTAGCTTTGTTGTATAAAAAATCATTAGATTATAAAGATTATTTAGATGTAAATGATATTACAACTATGTTAGATAGACCTAATCTAGATTTAAATACAGCTTATTTATATCAAAAGATTATTACTAAAACAAGAGCAATAAATCAATTTAGATATAATGCAGAAAATGTTTATGAAATAAATAGATTACAAAAACAAGGTTATGACACTTCATTTAAAAATATAAGAAGAGATGATGAAGGTAATGTTTTAGTAGATAGTGAAGGTAAACAACTTACAGAAAATATTATAGCTAAAGAACTTACTGCTGCTGAATCTATATTAAACAAAGAACATGCTTTTGATTTTAGTAAAAATCAATCTATAGATAATCGTTTTGTAGGACAACAAAAAATATATAGGTTAGCTAAGGTATATTTTGATAAAGATGGACATGCTTTTGAATATGGTATTTTTGGAGAGCAACAACCTTCAGTTTTACCTCAACTAGTTATACCTAGTCGTACTGGACATATGCCTGCTATTATGAAAGGTTCTCATTTTGTAAGAATGTATCCAAAAGAATTTACATTAAATGGTGTTACTAGGACTTATGAAGGGCACATAAAAAATGGTGGTACTCTTGAGTCTTGGATGCAAGAAATGAAACCTTATGGTAGAGCTGTAATGGTTTCTCCTACAGGTATAGGTGCGAACAGATGGCTTAGAAATAATGTAGATGCTTGGGCAAGAGAGTCTAATATAAATGTTGAAAGAAACTTTTTTGAAATAGAACTAGCCAGTGAACTAAAAAATATAGATAGAATAGAAGCTAATGTTATTAGAGAAGAAGCTATGAGAGCGTCTAGACAGCGTTCTGATATACCTATAGCTAAGGCTATGTATGAAGATACTTTAGCATCTTTTGTAGTTACTACAGAAGCTAATGGTTCTAGAGCATATATGCAACCATTACTTAATGAGTATAAAGCTAGATATATGAAAGAATATGGTGATAAATTTATAGAAGCTATAGATGACTTTCCTAAAGAAGAGTCTCAAATAAAAATGAAAGATGGTTTTGAAAGATTAGATTCAATAGCTTTAAAAGAATTTAGACAAATTATGGTTTTAGAACAAGGTTATCAACCTAATTGGATAGGTAGAATGTTGCAAAAAGGTGCTTCAACTATAGCTAGGTACTCAGAAGAATCTGCAACTACTACTAGTATACCTTTGCTACAAAAAGCAATAGAAAAAGCTTTACCTACAATATATGAAGTAGCTAAAAAACCTAGTTTATTACAAAATAGCCCTATGAGAGTTACATCTATACTTAAAATTCAGTGGCAGGTGCCTTGGTGGCATTATATGATACAGACAGCTAACTCTTTTGGACATTTAGCAGTAGGTGGTTATGCTGGATTTAATATAAAAACAATAAAAAACTATATTAAAACAGCTAGTGATTCAGCTAGAGTTGTACATATGATTACTAGAAATAACATTTCTGCTAAAAAATATGCTAAAGAATTAGAAGTTGGATTGGATTGGATGGCAGAAAATGATGCTAAGATTTTAGGAAAAACAGATGATATACTTAATTTATCTAAACAGGATATAGCTTTAATTATTAACAATGGTCGTTCTTCTGGTTTCTTTCATATAGCTGACCATACCTTTGCTAAAAACTTTTGGAAACAAGGTCCTAAACAAATAGAAGCTTCTAAAACAACTGCTTTTTTTGGTAAAACTAATGAAAAAATAGGTCAAATAGGTTTTGAACAAGGCGAGTTAATGGGTAGGGTAAACACTTGGATGGCTGCTAGAATAGACTGGGTACAAAAACATCCAGGAATGAACTGGAGAAGTGCTAAAGCTTTAGATGAAATCAATTCAGGAGCTCGTAAATTAGCTGGGTCTATGGACCAGTTTGGTGAAATGGGTATACAACGAGTACCTGTCTTAGCTACATTTGCTCAGTTTAGTTCATTTATATTTAAATCATCAGAAGGTTTATGGAATACCTCAGCAACACCATTTACTCCTAAACAAATGGCTGCTTTAACTGCATGGAATACAGTAGTTTATGGAGTTAGAGGTGGTGTATGGTATGGTATGGGAGCTTTTGTTTTTGAAATATATAAACAATTATTTGGTGAAGATGTAGCAACAGAACAGATAAATAAATTAGATGATTTATCATTATTAAATATTACAATAAATAGATTTAGTGATGCTATGATGCCTACATATGATGAAGAAGGTAATCTACTTAAATCTGATTTAGAGTTTAATTTAAGATTTTCTCCTATGGGTGCTGATATGCCATTTGGTGGTTATGGTGCTGTATGGGAAGCTATATTTAGAGATAATGATGCAGGGGGTATAACCTTTGGTCCATCAGGTCAATTAATATCAGATATAGTAGGTAAAGACAGTGTTCTAGATATGTTACAAGCTATATGGTCTAGACCTAATAGTGATATAAATCAGACACAAGACCAAATTATAGCTTCTTTAGAAGCAGTTTCTAAACTTACAGGTTTAACTAGTGCTATTACTAGAGCAATTCTTAGTGGATTTCTTGAAGATAAAAGAAGTAAATTAGGACAATTACGTGGATTAAATCTTACTAAAGCTGAAAAATGGTTATGGGGATGGTCTTCAGTACAGGGTAAAGCAGAAAGACTAGCCTTTGAAAACTTTACTAATGCTAAAAATAAAGATGAGGCTAATCAAGAATTAGCTGAAGGTATTTATAAAGGTATGGTAATGAGTTTAGGTAGAAATCCTAATATGGAAGAACTTATTACACTTCAAAGAGGGTTAAAATATACGTTACATGGTTCTGATTATTTAGATGAAGAAAGGTATTGGGAAATTGTTAAGTTATTAACTCAAATAAATGATAGAAATAAAGTAAGTATGTTTGAAAATATATATACAAGAGCTGTTTCACAAGCAAAAGCAAAAGAAAGAGTAGGTCCAGATGTTATAGCTGAGTATGAAAATTTAGTAGAGATGTTTAAAAATCAAGGCAATCCACAACAAAGCCAAGATTTAGAACATATATTAACTGAATTAAAAGCAATTAATGCTTCTAGAAAAGAAAATGATGTTTTAAAAGACCGTAAAGAAAGATTTGATAAAGGAGAACTACAGTAATGGCTAAGCCAATATTTGATACAACTACATCCAAAACTAACAACCCGTCATTAACTTATGTAACACCTGAATCTGACGTAGCTCCTTATAGTACTTTAGGAGGAATAGCTCAGTTAGCTACTGAAGGTTTAAAAATGGCAGAAAAATACAAAGATTCAAAGGTAGATAGAGAAGCTTCTAATGCTGCCAATGAGTTAACTGATGAGTATTTAACTGGCTCTGAAACATATATAAATGATTTAGAACAACGTAAACTTAGATTACAAGCTGAATTAGAAGAAGATACTAATAATCAACAAGTCTTAGGACAATTAAATGATTTACAAGGTAAACTAGACTTAGCTGTAGAACAAGATAGAATAGGTCCTGGGGAAATGAAACATAGGATGATGATTAAATCTCAAGAACTTACTAATCAATACCCTGCGTATCAATCAGAAATAGCTGCTAGAATGAATCAAGTTTTTTCTTCAACTGGACTTAATAATATACTTGCTGCAGATTCTTCATTAATGAAAACTAGAGCTGATGCTGCTGTAAAATTACAAGCTAAAAAAATAGAAACAATAGAAACTTATATAGGACCTACTGCTGGTATGTCTGAAACTGTTATAGATGACACTTATAATTCAATAAAATCTATAACAGCTACTAAAGAAAGAGCTGAGTACATACTTGATAAAATGAAAACTGCAAATGAAACAGAAAGATGGAGATTTTATGATGAGTTTACAAAAGATGGTAATATGCAAAAAACTTCTGCTGCTGTTTTTGGTACTATAAATGCAAGACTATTACAAATAGAAAATACTCCTGGGCTAACTTTAGTACAAAAAACTAGAATAGTTAGAGATGAATTAGCAAGAGCTAAATCTGATGTAATTGCTTTAGCTTCTAATATACCTCAGGGTGCAAAAGCTGGTGAATTGTTTACAACTAATTTATTAAATCAACTTAATGCTATGGAAGAAAATTTTGTAAATGAAAATGATGGTACTGCAGCATTAAAAGAACTTAGTAATTCTGCTAAAATATATACGCAACAGGAAGAAATAGCTTTACAAAGAAAAATAAATATACCTGAATTAAATCTTAAACTTAAATTAATAGACTCTCTGTCGGGTCTTAGACCTGGAGTAGCTCTTGCTAAACTTGAAAAATTAATAAATAAATTAAGTGATGATGCTGTTATATCTACTCAAGGTTTAACAGGAGATGATACATTATCTGAAAACTATCCTGAAGTTACTGGAGGTAATCAATTAGTTATGCAAGATGCTATGTCTATACATACTCCTGCTTTAGAATACTTAAATAAAGAAGGTGAGTTAAGTCCTACACATATTAAAATGTATAATAATGCATTAACTCTACCTAAATCTAGAATGACTGGAATAAAATTATTAGAATTTCAAGATACTAATCTTAAAAAATATATAGATAATACTCCAGATAAGGTATTAACTCAATTAATAAACAATAATAATTATTCATCAGCTTTAAAAAGTCATTTAGATGTTTATACATTAACTGCTGGACAATCTTTATATGGTATTCTTGGTGATAATAAAGTAACATTAAGTAAAAATAAAACAGATAATTCTTTATTTATAACTCAAGAAAATAATCCTAGCCTAAGTCCTACACAAATACAAGCTACAAACAATGCATTACAAAGAGTTACTAATATTGCATTAATTGAAAATAGATTAGCTAAAGTATCAGGTAAAGCTGAACCTTATGATACTACTGTAACTGATTTATTAAATGAACACTTTACTCAAATTCAGGTAAAATAATGACTACTGGTAGAGATATTTTACAAACAGTTATAGACCATGATAGTGGTGAAGCATTATCATTAGCAGCTAATGCTATGAAACAAGCACAAGGTTTATTACAACGTCCTTTAACGAGTCCTAGACAACAGGAACCAGTAGTTAAAGAAACTGTAGTAGAGGAAGCAGTAACAAGTTCTATTGAACCTGAACAAAATATAGAAGAAGCTGTTGTAGAAATGCCTTATAAAACTGAAGCACAAACAACTGCTATACCAGAAGAATCAGAAATAGAGGAAATAGTAAATGAAAAAGTTGATAGTAAGCCTACTAATAGCACTGATAATGCTTCATCTAATAAAAAAGTAGAAGGGGATTATAGTATTAGTCAATACAATAATCCTGGTAATATAGAAAGAGGTATAGAATGGGAAGGTTTAGCTGAAGGAGGATATGGTCCAAATAAAAGGTTTGCAATATTTACTACTCCAGAAGCTGGTATAAGAGCTATGAAAAAAGACTTAACTACTAAACTTAATAGACATGATGGAGACTTACGTAAGATGATTGCTGAGTATGCTCCTGAGTCTGAGAATGATGTTAAAAAGTATTTAAAAGTAGTTCAACAAACTGCTGGAGTTAAAGATGTATATACAGAAAAAGATTTAGATAATATTGTAAAAGGATTTATACGTATGGAAAATAAAAAACCTTTAGCTGATAAATATATACAATTAATGGAGAAATAATATGGCTTTAAAAGACTTTGATTTAATACCTGCTCCAGTTAAAGCTATGGTTAATGATGTTGTTTTTAATTCATTACTTCCTGGTAAGCTACAAAATAAAATGACTTTTGATGAAGATTTCTTTGCAGAAAGTGATTTGTCATTTATAAAAGAAAGAGTAAAAGAAAGAATTAAAAAGACAGGTAAATCTAAAGGTAATGTTGAATATAAACATTATCCTTCAGGTAGTAGGTCTGTTGAAAGAAAAGGAGGTTCTGTTACAGATATATTTACAGACCCTGAAGAGAGAGTAAAAAAAACTTTAGGGCAATTTGGTTATGAAGTTATAGATGGTAAGATTAAAATTACAGATAGATTTAATTTTAATGATGCTCCTGAAAACAGACAAGATATACCGTTATCAGAAAAATTAAAAACTATTACTGCAGATATAAAAAAAGAAAATTTACAATCTAACTATGGTAAAGTTAGAAAAATAGCTCAACATTTAGGTTCTTCTGAAGGACAGGGAGCTACCTTTAAACTTGAGATAGATGCAAATAATTAATGGAAACAAGTAAGTCAGTAATACTACACGTTGTTGCTATATGTATGGCAGTAATTGGAGG
>TARA_R110000772_G_scaffold209796_2_pt1 | contig 10286 bp, 10 predicted proteins | sample TARA_R110000772 | Tara Oceans TARA_R110000772 (sample SAMEA4397948) | marine metagenome | biome: Polar Biome; feature: [SRF] surface water layer (ENVO:00010504); material: water (ENVO:00002006), including particulate matter (ENVO:01000060) such as... | depth 5 m | reverse complement strand
TAATTTACTGTAGCTGAAAATCTCATAATTACTCTAACATTTTGACTACCATCAACATTAGCTAAGTCTAAAATTCTAACCTCATTCATATCGTTCTGCAAAGAAGTTCCAAACATTAAGTTGTCCTTTTCAGCAGCAATCATAGACCCAGAAACTAATCCGTTTGCTACGAATAACTTAACACCCTCGAAGTCCATTTCTGTCTGACCTTCGTGGTATAAATTTTTATAACCTAAAGCAGCTTGAGCTCTTACATAAGAACGTGCATCAGCTTGAGAAATATAGATAGAAAGTCCTTCGTTTCCATAAATAGTAGAAGGTATAGCGTCAACTATTTTTCCTAATTCAGCTATAATATTTGTAGCATCTACTCCTCCTGCACCAGCAGAAGCACCAGCTACGTCTATTACGTCAGCATCTGCTAAAGCTAAAGGAATTAATCCGTCAAATTCTCCAGCGTTTGCGTCAGCTCCTCTCCAGATAGTTTGCTCCATTTTAGAAGCTACTTTACCAGCAACGTGTCCAATTAAGTAACTAGCAAAAGACTTAGGTACTTCGTCAAAAGAAGAAAAACCTTGCTCAATAGATAACCAGTCCTGCTCGAAATCAGCCTTACAAAGCTCTAAATTTACTTGAAAATCTTTAGGAATTAAGTAACGCTCAGTTAAAGTAACTGTAGACGTTGCTGTAAAATCACAAGAAGCGTCAGCGATAATATCACCTACAGCTAACTTCTGCATAACTTGTTTATATTTAATGTTTGCTTTCACTGTGATACCACCTTTGTCTAAAGTTGGTGCACTTAATAAAGCTCCAGCGATAAAGCCAGAAGCTTTTTCACCTGCATAAGTAGTTGTAATACTTGTAGTAGTTGCCATTTTTATTTATTTTAATTATTATTAATGTATTTAAATACTCTACTTTGTATAGAGCTCCCTTTTTTGCCTATTCCTGTGTTTTTAGAAGCTACAGGTCTCTCTGGGCTATGAGTTAAGCCCTTAGGCTCTTCTTTAACTTCTGGTACTGCTTCTGTCTCCACCTCTGGCTGACTTAATGCGTTGGTCAAAATCGCTTTTAAATCTTCAATTTGTTTCTGCATTTCAGCGACTCTAGTGTCTTCCTTAGGCTCTTCGACTTTGTCTATTGCCTCAGGTTCTAAAACCTCTTCCTTTGCTTCCTCAATAACTTCAGTAGTATCTACTACTTTTTCCTCTGCTACAGGAGCTACTACGTCCTCTACAACGTCTACGCTTTCCTTAGCTTCGATATTCTCTTCTGTAATTACTTTATCTACTACAGCGTCTTCTTTTACTTCAGCAGTTACGACTCCTAAAGCCTCTGCTATTTTTCTTAATGTTTCTTGGGTTTTGTTCATAATAAGGATTATTTAAGGTTATTTATTTAAAAACAGTATTTTAAGCTCATTCTACAATCCTACTCTCACCATTGTGTCCTCCCACAATATATCTACGTTAGCGTCTGAGGTCATCTCTAATTGAGCGTAATTAGCAAAACCCGAAATATTATCCATTAAATGAGATACTATGTAATAAGTACCAGCGGTTTTAAAGTAGTTAGACTCAAATTCTTGAGTTCTTAATAAAACATTTTCAGAATTATAAGCCTTAAAAGCAAAATTAAATACTGTATTTGCTGTAGTCGTTATAATTTTAAAACGTCCTTTTAATTGTATAAAGTTATCAGCTTCAAACTCAGCTAAACTCACTCTATTGGCTACTAGAATAGGAGTAGTAACATAAGTAGGTAAATTCTCTGAAGTACCTACAGAGTGGTCGTTAGTTACTATAGTAGGAGTGTTGGCTATTACGGTCTGAGGAGTAACTACAGAGTTGGTTCTTACTTGCCACCCACCTAAGTTTTCTAAAAGTGCTGAAGTAACAGCTCTTAAATCTAGAGCAGAAATCTCTCCAGTTTCATTGTCTGCTAGAGAGTTAGTAATTAATGTTTGTAATTGTGAATTGTTTAAGTGTGCCATTATTTGAATGCTGTATTAAATGCTCTATTAAAAGCTTTTTTGTTATTTGGAAAAAGAGACTCATTTACAGTTACTAAAGTCTCTAGCCTATCTATTCTAGTTACGTCAGATATTTGGTTACCTTGAGCTCCATATCCTTGAAAGCCCACATACTCATTACCCACAGTAGGGTATTTTGCTTTTATTATCATTATTTAAAGTGGTTTATAAGTAGTTCTTTTATATTTTCTAAAACACCATCTATTCTCTGGTCTGAGAAGTTCTGCTCTATATTTTCTTTTACTAATATATCTGCAAATCTACCTTCTAAAGAAAAGCCAAAAACTTTGTCATTCTTTACGTAGTTATCCCAGATTTCTTTGTCATCTACTTTCATGGAAACCATCCACGTTCCTTTAGGTACATTTAAACCAAACTTTTTAGACTTATCCATCTCAGGGTCTTCTACTATCCAGCTTTCAAATACAGTCATTCCTTTTAAAACTTCTTTATGCTCTAAGGTAGCATTATTCTGGTTACCTCTCTTAAAGAACATCTCAGCCGTTTTAGCTACTGTCTCCTCACTAAAGAAAACATAGTAGTCCTCAGAGTCCCCTCCATCTCTAAAAATAGGCTTATCTGGTATTAATACAGCACCCATTAAAATCTGCTTATCTTTGGAAACCTCAGCTAATAAGATTGGCTTTTCATCACCTAAAGCTATGAAGTCAGACTGTATAGCTGGATTAGACACTAAGCTTAAAGCATGTACTCCAAACATCTCTGTAGCTTCGTCTATTATTAATTCTATTAAGTTCATTGTGTATTTCTTTAAAAACAGTTTATATTATTATATTGAGGATAAGCTTAATGCGTTTCGTCTTAATGACTGAGAAGTAGATACGTCAGACTCTACTACATAAGCTCTCATGGTTTGATTATTAGTACTAGCTACTGTATCTGCAATCATGTTCTCACCAGCAGAGGTAGCTCCTAATACATTAAATGAAGGTGCACTAACTGGAGCTGGTGAAGCACCGCCAGAAACCTTGCCTCCTACAGCACTTGTTATATTGTTTAATTTCTTTTTACTACCAGCAAAAGCTTTAACTAAAGAAACCGCTTGTAAAGCATAAGAAGCCATAGTAATAATATTCCAAGGAAATCCAACTTTAGAAGACTCTGCCATACCAGAAGCTACTGCAGTTCCTGTTTTAGCTCCATCTATAGAAGCTTCTACATTTGCACCAGAAGCTCTAGCTATTAACCCTTGTTTTATAATGCCCATTTTAGAGGCTAATTCGCTTAACTGTATAGCTAATTTTATAGCTTGTAAAGCCTTAGCTATTGCAGTTTCTCTACCTGCCACCTCAGCAGCAGTATCTAAAACTCCATACATTCCCTGTATTTTAGCTAGTCTATCTGCCTCTTCTTTTTCTCTTACTTCTTTGTTAGCTAAGTCAGCCTCTTCTCTATCTTTTTTAGCTTTATCTTTAATCTTCTGGTCGTCTTCATTTTGCTGTATAGCAGTTAAACCAGCGTAGTAGTCATTAATTCTTTTAACAGCCTCCTGCTTTTCTTTTTCATTAAGCTTAAGTAGCTCTAACTCAGCTATATGTCTAAGTCTTTTTCTCTCTATTTTCTCTAGCTCTGTTTTATCTTCAAAATCTTCCTCTAATGCTTTAAGTTTTAAGAAAAACTTCTCTCTATTTGCTATTAATCTAGCCAATTCCTCTGCATCTTTTTCTTTTGTATCTTCTACAAATGTAGTAGCTAACTCTTTAAGCTTAGTATCTGCTCTTTTTTGTATATCTATTTGTCTAAGAAGCATTTCCTTATAAGCCTTATTTGTGTCTAGGTTTCTATCTAGTTGCACTTTCTTAAGCTCTAGTATTTTATTCTTAGCGTAAGTCATCTCTGCATCTAAAGAAGCTCTTTGTTTTAATAAAGCCTCTTCGTCTATTTTATCACCAAAGAAAGGTACACCTACTAAAGCTAATTTAACATCTATACCAAACTGCTCAATCTTCTTAGCCATAAGGTAGATATTTTGCCCTATAATACTAAACTGAGTACCTCCATTTTTTATCTGGTTAACAAAAGCAGTCCAATAGAAACCCATGAGGTCTACTTTGTGCTGTAAAAGAGTTATAGTTCCTGTTAATAACTGAATAGAACCTCTAGCGATTGAAGACATAATACCTCCACCGTCTTCTAAATTAAGCATGAAACCACTCCACGCTGAGCTAAGTTTAGTTAAGTCACCATTTAAGTTATTAAGCTTCTCTTCTGCCATTTCTTTTGCAGAGCCTCCTGCATTTTCAAAAGCTACTGTAAGGTTATCTAATTCCTGTACATTCTCAGCTAAAACAATTAAAGAACCCTTAGCCCTGTCTCCTACTAATTCTTTAGCTATTGCTAATTTTTGAGCCGAAGAGGTAGCCTCGTTTAATCTCTTAGCTGTTAAGCTTAAACTCTCTCTATAGATTTACCTGTTTTCTGAGCTAAGTCAGACATAATCCTTTTTAATTGGTTACCAGCTAAAGAGCCAGAGATACCTCTATTCGCTAAGACAGCTAAAGAAGCTGAAGCTTGTTCTATAGACACTCCTACAGTAGACGCAATAGGTGCTACCTGCTTCATAGACTCCTGAAACTTTTCTATATCTAAAGAAGACTTAGAGAAAGACGAAGCCATTACGTCGACTACTCTCATGGTCTCAGAAGCGGTCAAATTAAAACCTCTGAGCGTTCCTGCGGCTATTGCACTAGCGTTAGCTAAGTCTGTACCAGAAGCACTCGCAAGAGCTAAAACAGCGTCTGAAGATGCTAGTATCTGGTCAGCATCAAATCCCATTTTTGCTAACTCCACTTGTAACTCTCCTACCTGAGTAGCAGTAAAAGCAGTAGTAGCTCCTAATCTCTTTGCAGAGTCGCTTAAAGCATTTACAGCATCTGGAGTAGCACTGTCACCTAAGACAGCTTTTAAATTACTCATTTGCTGAGCAAATTCTCTAGATTGACCTATTAAGCTCATGAAACCACCAGCTAAAGCTCCTACTAATACTACAAAAGCACCAACTCCAGAGGATAATAAAGCCATAGTCATAGCACGAATGCCACCAGTAGCTAATCCTGCTGAAGTTCCTACACCTTTAAGAGCTCCACTTAATCCTGTAGAGGCTACAGTACCTTTATTCATAGACGTAGCTACGTTAGAGGTTACGTTAATATGTACATTTCTTTGCTCTTTCATTTTATTTTTGTCTTATTTTAAATCTTATGTATCTCTTAAACTCTTTCCAGTTCTCAGGGTATTTATTGAGTCCTCTAGCTATATCCATCTGAGGTGATGTGTAACTTAAGTTGTCCATTAAGTAAAGCATTATTTTAATCATTGTCTTTTATTTAAAAATACTATTAATCTAATTAGGTAGTCTTCTTATTGTTAATAACTAGCTAAAACTTTATCTTGACTTTCTGCTCCAGAAGTCCGTCCTTTGTAAAACATTCTCTATTGGATGTAGAAGTCTAAAATATTCGACTTAGAAGCTTCATTACCATTAGCATCTACTGCAGATACATCTACTCTGTGGCTTATTTGCTCATTAAGACCTATAAAGGTAAAAGAGGTAGCTGGAGCAGAAATTTCTGTATAAAACTCTTGCTGGTAGTAGATTCTGTAACCTGTAACGGCTATATTATCTGTAGGAGCTGTCCATCCTACTGTAGCTGTAGTTCCGCTACCAGAAGATAAAACTAAGTCTAATATAGCAGAAGGTGGTGTAACGTCATTAGCAGGAGTTCCTACTACTACTCCGTATGTATATTCTGAGTGACTAAAAGTAATAATGTCTCCTATTAGGTTAAAGCTTAAACTAGCAGAAACCGCTATAGAGGCGGAGTCTATAAACCCAGAAGTATTCAAGTAAGTAATTCTTAGCGTCTCAGTAGCTGAGGTGTTAGAAATAACCTTATTTGTATCTACGAAATAATTTAACTGACTCTTACCTACTAAGGTTAAGTCTAAATTAGACTCTCCACTTAAGTAGTTTGTATCTATACTATTGATATTATAAAAAGAGTTGTTTATAGTAAGCGTGTCAGATAAAGACATTTGCCCTATTATAGAAGTAGGAATATGAGCTTTAAATACTACGCTCCTTTTATCTTCGTCAAACATCATAGCAGTAAGTCCTTTATAGAAATTATTAAATAAGCCTAAATTCTGTAAACTATTAGAGTAATTATACTCGTTTAATTCGTCACCAAAATAAAGACCTACATTACCTAAGTTCTTTGTAAGAGGTTGCACTGAGTTTGTAGTATGTATGTTACAAGCCATTAAGTAATTAACTTTCTGAGACACAGAGCCTCCAGTATCAAATGCCACAGGAGTACCAGAAACCACTTTAGCTACATAAGTAAACATTGGCAAAAGTTGTTGTTCTGCTCCTTTTAAGTCTGCAAATTGTGTATAAATAACTCCACTATTAGAGCCGTCTGTAAGGTCAAATAAAGGCTCTAGAGGTATTCTTTGATTTTGTAAATCTAAACTATACTCGTCACCAGATAATTTAACACCAGTCTGACCTATAAGCTCATATTCTAACTCACCATAGTTCCTGTTATTTACCTTCTCATATCCTAACTCCATAGCTGTTTTTGGTTCTGCAAATTTAAACCTCATAGCACTAAATAAATTAGGTCTATCTACGTCGTAACTCTCTATGTCGATATACTCAGAAACATCTCTTAAAACACCTCTATTCATGAAAGCGTCAAAGTGAGTCCCCTCTATATTTAGAGCGTCGTTAACCTCTGCTACTATATTAAACATCTTAAATAAAGACGATAGAAAGTCTATAACCTTCATGTTTGGTATATTGTCTGACACTTTGAAAAGTCCAGCAGTACCTATAGTTATAGTACCGTTAAAAGAGCCTATTCTTGTAGCCTGTGTATTTGGGTCTTCTTGCTCTAACTCCACATCTACACTAACAGTTACTGATTGAGACGACTCAGCCTCAAATGTTAATATACCACTCTGAGAATACATTGTAAACCAGCTAGAAGTTTGTCCAGATACAGATATAGTCTCTACTACTACTCCATTAAATTTAATAGATACATCTGCAGTACCTGTAAAAGTAGGTGTTATTTTTACAGAAGTAAATACTTTAGGATATGAGTTAAAATACTGAAGACTGTCAGTGCCTATTTGTATATTAGTAAAAGAAGGTAAAGAGACGTTTAAAAAAGGTGTCATTATAGCACTATTTTTGTCTCCAGTTCTCTCTTTGTCTGTCTTATGTAGCCATAAATACAACTCCCTTACATAAGCCTGAGAGAAGACTCCTGAGAATGATACATTATATGTAGAGGCTATTTTATCTAAAATAACTCCAACTCTTAAAGCAGGTATTAAGTCTTGCTCTATGATGCCGTATTTATTATCTGGAATAGACGTAGCATCTATATAAGCTATGTTCTTAGCACCTTCAGTAGCTATGTCTTTAGTAGTGGAATTATAAAGCATTCTATCAGACCTAGAGGCTAAAGGAAAAACTACGTTATCTATAGTATTACTCCCAAACTGAGCAGAAGCGTTAAAGTTAGAGATACTCTCGCTTAAAAAATCTAAGTCAGATAACTTATCCTGTCCTATTTTACGAGATAATTCACTTAACTTACCTACATACCTAACCTTGTAAGACATTGGTTTACCTCCAGACATCTTAACACCCTCTATAGATAAATTACCTACGTTATAAGTAACATTATTAAGAAGTAGTTTACATGGAATAAGCTCTCTACTATCTAATCCGTTTACTATATCTATATTATAGTAATGTCTAAATATTTTGTTATTCTTTTTAGAAGCTGGTAGATTAAAAGAACGTGATAAAGAAGTAAACAACTTCTCTGGGTCATTCAAATCTTTTACCATTTGCTTAATGGTTATAGACTCGTCCCCAAACATATCTAATATAGGAGCTTCGTCTTGAGTTACTCCTAAAGAGTTAGAGGACTGCCACTCTGCAGAGTAAGTCTGCCAGTTATCTATAACATCACCCCACGTAAGAGCTCCAGTAGGGTCTAGTATATCGCTTAATAAAATCTTAATAGGTATCTTCATTATCTTACTGTATTAATATAGTTAGAAGCTGTTTCTAATTCAATAGAGTAGTTTATAAGTTTATCGTTTATATGTGTTTTCTTTTCCATTGTAGAGGTGGTTACGTTAACAGGTATAGGATTATCTACTCCTTTAACTAGCCATACATATTCAGATAGTAGCAACTCCTCTAATTGTTTTACATAATATTCTGATATCCAATCAGTATTTAATACAAAAGACTGCTTCGTGCCAGTAATACGCTTTCTAGAGGCATGTAATCCACTATTAGAGCTTAAGGCATTATAGTTTACCAGTGAGCGGTCAAAAGTGTCTGAGGAGCTCTTAATCTGCTCTATAGATTTTAGTATAAAAGGAAAGTAGGTTTTCATTCCTGACTTATTAACATACATTAAATTAATAGCCTCGTACTTAGAGCACCTTAGAACGTCTACTATTACAGTCTGTCCGTTACCGTCAAAATCAAAGAATACAGAAGACATAGAAGGGGTTACTATGAAGTTTCTAATCATCTGATTACTGTTAGTCTTTACTGGTATTAAAGTATTACCTAAACTAACGTTTGATAAATTATAAGCCTCTGTACTATGGTTTATGCCGTCAGAACTTGAGTAGTAAGGTATAACATTAGTTCCAGACTCTGTTACCATAATACGTCTTTTACTATTAGCGTCATCTATTGGTAGACCTACGAAATCATAGATAGGAGTCTGAGCGTTAGACTGTAAGCCCTCTGTGTAAAGAGTATAGCCCTCTGTGATTAAGTAAGTAGTAACTACATCTAATTGGTCTCCATCTATCAGCTTAGTTTGCATCCAACAATAGCCAGAAGTTAAAGAGCTATTATGCGCTAAGAAATCTCTAGCTAATTCTGCTACCTCAAAAGTAGAAGCTCCAGATGTAGGCTCTTTAGTTAATAAATAAGTATAGTCTACTGGTAAATCATTCACTACGTCTCCTTTCCATAATCTAACCTCACAGTTTACTAATATCTGAGTAGTAGGTAACTGAGTAAAAAAAGGGCTTCTAACGTTTAAACTTCTATATTGTGCCATTTTATTTCTTTAATTTATTTTTTTGTCTTAATTTTCTTGCTAATTGGTTTGCTATATTGTTAGCTATATCGTCTGCTATTGCTCCATGATACATGTTCATAGTAGTTCCAAAGCGTTTGTCAAATGGTTTACTAAAGAAACTAGTCTTTTCTATACCTTTTTGATAAATAGATTTTGCTATAGCATACTCACTACCAGCGTCTAAGCCTTTGGATTGTACCCATTTACGAATAGGTGCTACTGGTACACTCTTTTTGTCTCCATTTCGACCAAACTTATAAGGAGTGTTTCTGTTATTTATGTAATTAGATTTACTACCTTTTACACCTTCGTCTAAAAACGCTCCATAGCTATTCATTTCAAAAGTCAAAGAAGGCATAGAAGAGCCTCCTGTAAATTTACCAGCTAAATTCCTGCTCTGTCTTTTATTTATATATCCTTTTATAGAGCCATATAAAGAGCTAGAAGCATTGTGTCCTCCTTTGGTTAGATTGCTTTTAGATTGCTGTACTACGTACTTCTTAAACCTCTCTAATACTTGGTAAGCTCTAGTATATTGACTAGTAATTGTTAGCATATATCTATAGTGTTTTTAATAGCTACAGAAAAGTCTAATCCAACTCCAGCTAGTTTGTCCTCAAATCTTTCGCTAAAAAATTCTAAATTTACATCTTCGCCTATTTGATAACCGTCTGTATGCATTTGCCCTCTAGTAAGAGCTGACACTAATTTAGTAGCTACAGCAAACATACTATTTTTTACATAGTGCTCGTTATCATTTCCGTAATAATGGTCTGTCTCCTCTTCTTTTGACTCGTCTACCATATCTAAAAGTAAGACACTCATATTAAGATAAGCTACTCCAGACTCTGCAGATATACTAGCTGTAGTCATTACTACATGAGCTAAGGGAAAAGTGTTTTTCTTTAACAAATCTATGTCAAATAAATCACCCATAGTGACAGAGTTTAGAAGGTCGTTAGACTCTAACTCTACTTTAATAGCATCTGTAAATTTAAATAAATTATTCATTTTATCTGTTTTTTCTGTATTGTAATTTTTCTATCTCTGCTTTCTCTTTTTCAAACTCTAAGTACATAAGAGCTTCTAAATGATTG
>TARA_R110000772_G_scaffold156204_1_pt1 | contig 10287 bp, 10 predicted proteins | sample TARA_R110000772 | Tara Oceans TARA_R110000772 (sample SAMEA4397948) | marine metagenome | biome: Polar Biome; feature: [SRF] surface water layer (ENVO:00010504); material: water (ENVO:00002006), including particulate matter (ENVO:01000060) such as... | depth 5 m | reverse complement strand
CTGTCTTCAGTTTCTGAAGCTCTATATCTAACATGTAAGAAAGGTCTTTTAGCGTTCTTACCTAAGATTTGGTCATAAACTGACGTTGAACCAGCAGGAACTAAAAGTCCGTTGATTCCACCAGCAACAAGTCCACCTCTCATAGTAGGATCGTTAAGATATTTCCAGTCAGACTTATAAAAGTCATAACCTCTTCTAAATCCTGTAAATCCAAGATTTAAAGCCATGTCTTTATCATTGTCAAAAAGACCATAAGATGTACCACCTGCTCCGTGAGAGTTTTGTGCAGCTAACATATCGTCAATATCAAATGAAAATTGTCTATTTACAAAAATAACATTTTCTTCAATAGCTCCTTGCTTATCTAGTCTCTGAATAATAGAATCAAATGCAGCTAGATTTTGTGGGTTACCACCTCCAAATACATTACCTCTATTTCCAACTACATAGAAAATACCTTCTGAACCAGCTCCTGTTGCGGCTCCAGCTACTGCTGTACCGTTTCCAAGTGCAGTTGATGCTCCAGAACCTACTTCCGCAGGTACTGCTTCTAACATTGCAGTTTCTAAATAATCTTCAAATCTAAGTCTAGTATCGTGCTCAGACTTTAAATACCAAAGGTATCCGCTTACGCCATCTTCACCTGTTACTTCAACCCATCCAATTTGAGCCATATCTGATCCAGATACAGAGTATTTATCTTTTATGATAATTGGTTTATTTTCAAAGAAAATATCATCTGATTCGTTAGATCCAACCATTCCAGCTGTTCCTTTAGCAAATTCAGATCCATATATAAATATAGTACAAGGTGCGTTGTCAGCCATAGCTTGACCAGCTGCTTCATAGTAAGCAATTGTTACTGTTTGTGCCGCTGCTCCTGCAGTTGGGCCTATTGTTACTACACCTTTATTAGTAAGAGTACCTCCTACGCCTTCTGTAGAAATCATAACTGTTTGTCCAACTCTTAGTGCAGCCGAAGTAGATGCTCCGATTGCAGGGCTAAAGTTTGCGTTTGGAATTGTCCATACTGAAGAATCATTTCCACCGTTAGCAACTGGAAGACATCCAGTGTATTTAGTGTGTAATCTACCTTGTTCTGCCCATTTTATAAGGTCAGAGTTTGAAGGCATTTCAGCGCCTACCATTCTTAAGAATGACGCTATTGTTCTATTCCCGTATCTCTCGAATTCTTTTTCGTAAGTATCAGGAAGGTATTGGTCTAAGAAATTAAAGTTCGTTATATAATTCGTGCTTAGAGCTTGTTGTTGGGCGCTTGGTTGTAAGTCAAATCCCGGGGTTGCATTTACTGCCATAATTTTTAATTTTTTTAATGTTTAACTTTTTTTCATGCTTCTAATTTTGAGTCCTCTTCCACTATCAGTATTTCCAACAGGTCTTATTTTCATCCCGTCTTTTGACACTGTTTGTGGCGATTGTCTAATGTCCATGTTAATGTTTTTAGATTTTCTACTAACATTATCTACAGCCTTTGACATTCCTTGGTCATAAAAGAATTGAGCAAATTTATCAGGATTCATAGCTACTGCTAATGAACGATGATATCCTTTTGGATCTTGCATTAAACCATCTTTGTTTAAAAATTTGCTAATAAAATTATTAACATCAGATTGAACATTTTTAAGTTCTTCAGCAGTTCCAGGCTTGAATGTAAAATCATTATCTCCAACAGTAAAATCAAAACCTTTGAATTCGCTGTTAAAAACCTCATCGGTTTTATTTAAGAAATAATCATACTTTCTTTTACCTTCATCTTCTTGATTTTTAGATTTCTCTATGTAACTTTTGTAGGCAGTTAAATTTTCTTTTTGATCTTCCGATAACCCACCCCCACTTGACTCAAGAGGAGCTTTATATTTATCTTTTTGTTCATTCAAAAACTTTTTAGCTTTCGCAAGTTCTCGTTTTTTCGCTAATTTGACCTTCTTAATATCTTTCGGTTCATCTAAGTCTTCGTCAAAACTAAATTTATCCTCAATGATATCTTGAATATCTATTTCATCCAACCCTTCTTCGGTTGAACTATAATAATTAGCTAGTACAATGTCATCTTCCATTGTATCAAAGTCTTTTTGTAAATTATAAAAGTCTTCAATACCACGGCCAGTTTCTTTTTTGTACTTAAAATACGCAGACACATCTTCAGGTAATTCCTCATTCGCCTCTTTTTCCGCAAACAATTCATCAACAGAATCTATATCCTTGTTGTATCTATTTTTTATATATGAAAGAACGTCTGTGTCACTCAATTCCGGTATGGGTGGTGACGCATCTAACTTATCTTCTTCTTTTATCTCTTCTTTTTGTTTTGAAAAATCTATCTTATTGTCAGTAACAACAGGATTTTGATTATCTTCAAATTTTTCTTCATGCTCTTTAAGCAGTTGCTGTTCAACTTCTGCCTGGGATTTCTCTTCAACAAACCCTAAGTCTCTTACTTTTATTTCCATTTGATTTAATTTTTTATAAAGTTACACATTTAATATACACGTTTTTAAGCCTATCAATTACCTAGGTTCAAATTCTGCTAGATCAAAACCATCTAAACTATCTTCGTTAGATTCAAAATTAATAGCTGGTAGATCTCGTTTTTTCTGTTCAATCATTTTAGAGGTTTGAGTAGATTGTTGGCTTATTCTTTGGTCTTTTGCCTTTTCTCTACCTTGTTCCCTTTGATCTAATTGAGATTGCTCAACACCTTTTAATTGCATTTGGAAATTAAATTCCGTTTGCATTAGTTGTTCTTTTAATTGAGCTTCCATTTGTAATTTTTGAACATCAAAATTCATCTCACTTTCTTTAATCTGTATTTTAGATTGAGTTTCCATTTGTGTTTTCTGAGCGTCAAGTTGAGCTTGAGCTTGCTGCGCCTGCATTTGCATTTGCGCTTGCATTTGTTGTTCTTGCGCTTTCTGCGCTTGCTCGGCTTCTTGTTTTTTCTTACGTTTTAATTTAAGAAGTTGATTAGCCATTTTGATATTATTTAATTCTCTAATATCTATAGCATCTTCTAAACTAATATTTTCTTTAGACAAAGCCATTTGAATGTTTTGTTCCAACATAGCTTGCTGCTCTTCGTCTGGAGCCATTTCAATAAAGATTCCAAAATCGTGCAAATATAAATTTTTTATTTCATCAATTATATTTACATTATATTTCCCTATCTGCATAGCAAACTCATCAGCAAAATCAGAATACTCTAAAATGTCAGCTGTTCTAATAGATAATGCTTCCGCAATTGTTTTTGTTATATATAAGCTAGCCTGAAGAATATGTCTAGTCGCAGTGTTTGAGTTTAAAGCTGCTAATTTCTGAACACCAACTAAAGAATTAGGATCTGGCATCGAGCCATCTCTTGCTTCATTTAATCCAGTAACTTGTCTAATCATATCTAAATAATGATTATAGTTTGCAATTAACATTTGCATTTTACTAGCACCACTATTAGAGGTTAATTGAGTTATAGGAACTCTAGCATTATTGTATTCGCCATCCTGAGTATAGCTACGCCCTACAACACTACCTGTTTGGAAGTATAACCTTAAGGCATCTTCTGGATTATAAGCGTTTCCTGATCCCAAGTCCACTTCATTTAATCCATCAGCATCTATAAACACACCATCTGGCACTACTCTTGATACTACTTGTTGTATTTTTAAATGAGTCATCTGAATTAAATCAGCAAAAGGAATCATCCTTCTAACTAAAGACTCTAGCCCACCTTTGTACATTCTAGGTGCGCAGGCAATATAGTTAGGTAAGGCATATTGATTTGATGATTTAGGTCGAACCATGTTTTCTGACAACTTCCATTTTAAAATAATATTAGTTCCCATTACCATTACGCCCTCATACCATACATCTATTCTTTTTTCTATTCTTTCAAATTCTCCCTCATCCATCTTTTCTTGTGGCGGGTTAAATTGATCATCTTTTTCAACCGTTTTAAAAGCACCGTCATTTAATTTTTTTCTTTTATAAACAAAACTATGTGTGGTTTTATAATTAAAATACATCAATGTAGCTGTGTCTCTATGAAACAAACTGTTTTGATAAAATTGTGCATTGTTAAAATAATTATACCACGACTGACTATGTTTTGAAATTTCTTCTAAATCTTCATTTGTTAAATCAGGATCAATTTTAATAAGCTCTGTTATTGGAACGGTTTTAATTTCTCCCCAATAAAAACAATCTTTAAAATAAGGATCTTCTGTATAACTATAAACAACATTAGCTGGATCAACATATTCTAACTTAACTCCAGTTCCTAAAAGAAACTCATGTTTTGTAATTCCTAAACCTAATGTGGCAATATCATAATCTACACGACTACGAATATCATTATAATGATTTTCTGCTAAAAGAGTATTGATAGCTTCTTCTTCTGCAATCTCAATTGCAGGTTTATACTTCATTTGCATATACAGTTCTAGCTCATCATCACTTTCTGGTAATTCATCGCCTGGAGTTTGAAATAATTCCATTCCAAAATCTTGTTCCGCTTGCATGATCATATCTTTAGATATCATCTCTTTTTCAATCATCTCCTGAAACTGATTTCTTTTTTCAGCTGACATAGCATCTTCTGCGTAGACTTTAACTTTAAAAAGTCTGTCAGACATGCCATTTACGACAATATCTACAAACTTTGGTATAATAGGAATTGGAGTCCAGTCTAAATTTAAATAACTTAAATCTCCATCTATTGCTAATTCATTTTTATATTTAGCTACAGATTGCTCTCCTCTTGCATAGAGCCTAAGTCGCATAAATTCACCCCATTGATTATAGAACCTACAGCTTCCGCCATCTCTTCTAAACCATTCGTATTGGATAGCTTGGCCTATTCTAAGACCATACTCTACCTTATCTTTTGTTGAATCTGACGCAAATTGATCAGGAAATGCAGCAGCCTGGATATCTATAGTTACTTCTTTCATTTATTTAAGTAATTGACTTACTGAATTCTTGTTATCGTATCTTGCAAAGTTAATGCTTATTTTTGATTGTTTTTGAACGGGAGTGTATAGGTGTTTTTGGTTTGCCATAATTGCTAATCCAGAACTAATAGATGCATCAAACTTTGTTCTATTAGATATATCAAACTTAGCCCAGTCTTCTAATGTTTTTGCAAAATACATACTCCCCATATCGTCTTTATCTCTATAAGTTCCTTCTAAATCTAACCCTACATGTTTCTCAATATACGACTCAATCGCTGAGGCGTGTGATTGCTTAACGTCTTCAGAGGTGTTAGGAATCCCACCTAACTCTCTTTCAGTCTTAGATAATTTATTATAAACCTTATCAGGTCTATTTAAACAAAACCCTCTGTATCCTCTATTCTTAAAATGATACAATAAACGAGGTTTATTATTCTCACATAATATTGGCATACCATAAAATATACATGCCATTAATACTTCTTCAAAAAATATTTCAGCCGTTTGAGGTCGAGCAATATATTCTAAAAAGAATTCATTGCTTGGCGCATCATCCATATTGAATTTAGTTAGACCATGTAAAGCTCCATTTGAACCTTTACCAACTACCACGCCTGAAATATCATAAGAGTCACACCCAAAAGTTCCGATGTGTTCGTTGCCTGGATATTTTTTTCCAGCCCTAACAATCACATTGTTTTGAAGCGCAGCTTTAGGGGTGTAAGTTACAAAAAATCTTCCTCTTTTATTTGGCGACCATATTACACTAGAATCTTGTATCCCGTCTTTCCAATAAAAAGATCCTTGAGTTACGTGGTGATGAATATTTAACGAATCATTGTAGTCAATTTGCTGATATATTTTAGTTAAATTAAATAATGATTGTTTGCTTTCATCTCTAAACGCATGAGATTCTGTTCTAGGAAACTGTCTATAGAATTCATTTAAAGCATCAGGATCCGATGTTAAAGACTCTACTTCATTCTGCCAATAATCTACCGCACCTTGACTAATTATTTCTTTATCAATACCAATTATTTTTTCTGTAGGATTTTTAAAAACAGGCATACCATAACGATCAATAAACCCCTCCATATTCCATTCCATAGGAATAAATAAATTATATAATCCACTTTTTGTTTGCCCGTTTTGATTTCTTTTTAAGCAATCAGATGCTTCAAATAAATCTTTAAAATTTCTACCACCTTTATCTAGAGCGTTGGATGTAGACCCCATCATGCATTTACCAATAACTTTACTTCCTAATCGTAAACAAGTTTTTGTAACCCTCCAGTTATTTAATATATTTTCTGGGCGTTCCCATTTACCACTTTCATCATGTAAAAGTAATTGTAGCTTCTCACCATCATAGCTGTTGTCGGAAGTGTTTTTCCAGTCAATAGTAGTATCTAAACCTTCTAAATCATTTTCACTAACAGTATACATATTCTTCTTAGTAATTTTAGAAGCTGGGACTCTATAAGCTAATTCAGTTTTAGGCTTATCCATACCATCTTGTATGGGTTTAAAAAAGAAAGGATAATTATTAGATATAGGAACTATTTTATCTGTAAACATCTTCTTAGCATCTGCTCCAGTTTTTGATAATATACCAACCCTTGAATCTTTAGTTATAGTAGCCGTGTTCACGCCCTCGCAGGAGCTCATAAATGAAAACCCAGAACGTCTTATTTTTAAATAACACATTCCAAAACTTCTCTTGTCAGCTTTACATGCCTCCCAAAATATATAGAATAATCTATTGGCTTCCCTAAAGTCTGGATGACCAACATCAATTTTTGTCCACTGTAAGTACATGTAATGCGTTCCTGTAATATAGGTAGAAACACCATTATTCATAAACCAAAAACCTTCATCTCTTTTATCAAACTCTTCCTCAATATAGTCTACCCACTTATTTTTAAATTGTATAGGAGCTTCATGCCATTGAAATATAGATTGAATTCTTTTTAGCTCTTTATGAACTTCAGTTGCTTTCCAGTATTGCTCTATTTTACTTTTAGAACGCTTATAAACTTTAGCCGGTGGCTTAGGTAAAGCAATTTTTAATCCATTAATATTTATTACGTCTTGAATCTGTCCTGACTTAGATATAACTACAAAGTCATACTTCTCATTATATCCATATTGCCATGTTTTTGATTTGTTTTTAGTAGACAAAACATTGGCAGGCACTGCTTTAAGAACAGGGCTAAATAAATTATTTTGATCTTGATTCTGCAAATCCTTTAGGGGTATTATTTTTATTTACATCTACGCCATTTAATAACTGCTTTTCATCTTCAATTCTTTTTAATATTTCAAACGCATCAAAAATAGCTAGTTTTTTTGTAGCTGCAGCGTTCTTTAACCTGTCAGCCGCCAATTCATCGTCAGAATTATATTTAATAATATCTTCCTTAGCTACTTTTATTAATTGTAACACAGCTTTTTCACCTGCATTAATTATCTGTTCTTTTATTTCTTTTATGTCCATCGGGTAGTTTAGTGTGGTGTCTGTAATTTACTAAAATTTCTTCATTTATTTCAATGTCTTTAGCAGCAATTAAAATTATATCGTTTTTATCTTCTGGAATAAACTTTGAATTATTTAAAGAAGAGTGGTTTGTATACCGCCCTAGCAATGATCTTTTTTTGTCTTTTAAACCATATCCAATAAACTCATTTTTAAAAATTTTAATTTTAGCAAACACACCTTGCTTGTCAATTTTAGATGGTGCTTTGTAATACAGTTCACTAGGCTCGTCAATTACTTCACCAGCTATTTTATCAAACTCCTTACTGTTAATCATGCGATTAACATCTTCTTCGTTTAAACCATATTCGTTTAGCATATTAAAATAATCTTCTTGACTTATTTTTTCTATACTCATAGTTTTTTTAAAAATGTAACTTGAATTAATCTAGAACTATCTTTACTGCCAAAATTTTCATATATATTCCTTGAATGATTTAAATACGACTCAAACACAACCATCCTATTATAATCCGCTTTTAAAACACAAATAGGTTTTAAGTCGTTATTATAAATGGTAGTTCCATCACCAACACAAACCTCTTTATTTAAATAAAGTATAGCTGTATAGTCACCCATCATTTCATCTGAATGAATAAAATTAGGCTCTGTTTGATCTTGCGGTGATTGTCTAACAAAATTTAATGCTACATGATGACCCGGGAATTTATCCCATAAAAAATCAGTTATATCGTCTCCACCTTTTTGTTTTACCGATTTAAAAAGATCTTCACCTATTTGCACATCTTCAAAACCATTTAATAACACTTCCTTTACATAAGAATCAGGATCTTCTAAAACATTATCATATACATATATGTTCATATTATCATTGTAATATTGTCTGTAAACATTCTATATAATTTTTCACCATCTACATAAAACTCATATTCGCTGTCTGGAGTAAAAGAAATCTCATCACCCTCCTTTACGCCTAAAGACTCTAACTCTTTGTTAGAATACTTTAAAATGCCATACAAGGGCTCTTCGGTAGTTAGTTTGTTTAAATAAAACTCTTTAACAGGAATAGGTTTAACAAAACAATATTTAGAATAAGCATTCCACTTATTGTTTTTGTAATATAAAAAAAACTGTTCCGCATCAATAAAAAACATATCATCTTTAAAAAAGCTTTTACCACTTTTTTCCCTTCCTCTCATGTCATTATAATATTTAAAAACATTATGATGAACTAGCAAAGTGTTGCCTACTTCAATATCTCCAGTATAATTTATTGGTAAAGCTATAACTTCAGCAAACCTGTTTGAAGATTTATGATCTTCTATAGAAACACTAGTTACAATATCAACTCCTCCTATTTCTTTTATATTATCATAACGCCTACCTTTTACGGGCCGTACAATAAAATAAAAAGGAGATTTCATTAAAAGTTTATATTATACTCTAGAGAGATAGGCATTGTAAACCTAAACTCTTTCCACAACAGAACTTCTTTTTCTTTTATAATCCAAATTTTGTAAGAAGTGCTTTCTTTCTGTATTAAATGAATAACATAAGAACCGCCTAAAACGTCTTGACCTACTATGTAATGCATAGCTCCAGACTTATAGTCTGCTCCTATAGAGATTTTTCTTATATCCATTTAATTAAAATGAAGTTGATAATTTTAATTTTCTGTATGTAATGTTTACATATAAACTACCATTACCTAAGTTTGTTCCAGAAGGCCCAGCTATTGCTTGTAAAATTATTCCTGAGTTTGCTGGAATAAATTCAGCTGGTGAAGGGTCGTTTTTATATACTTTTTGAACAGTTGTATTTAATAAAGTGTCAGGTATTGGCTCAGTAATACTACCTTGTACAATGTTAATACTTCCAGGGAAGTCAAAAGCAACATTGCCAGGATTCATAAAACTTACAATTTCACTAACAACATAAACAAAGCCATCTCCGGGAGCTGGCAATAATGTAAATGTTTGACTACCTAAGGCTTTTAAATAAACAGAACTAACAACTATTGTTGTTGAAATACTATTTAATCCGAATAGAGTTTGTAATTCTTCTAGCGTACATGTTTTTGTAGATAAACTGTTTTCAGCATCTGTTAAAACAAAATAATCTGACCCCGTAGGTGTTATGTTAGGGTACGCAGTAGTATTACTTATTCTGGACATATATAATTTATTTTACTTCTTCAACCACAGCGTCTTCTACATCATCCTTTTTAGTAACATTTCCTGTTGCTAAATCAATGACAGCATCTTTTCCGTAAGTTTCAGATAATTTTTTTTCTTCAACTCCAAAAGTAACTCTAAGATCTTCTAACTGTTTTAGTGCTTGTTGTTGTCTTAAGACATTGTCAGCAATTTCTAGTTTTGCTTTAGTAAAATCTTGGTTAAGGTCTTGGATTCTTTTTAATTCTTCTTCAGTTAATTTAATTTGACTCATTTTAATTTATTTTATAGATTAATTTTAAGTTGTAAAGATAGTAAATAATTATGATTCTTCAGGCGGTATTGGTGGATTAGGATTATCCCATGTAAAATACAAGTCTTCATCTACCGGATGCTTCTCTAGTTCTATTTGATTTCTTAAACTTTCTTTCATAACAGGAACGTCTAAGCCAGATTCTAGCCATGTTATTACATAATCTTCAAATGCTGGTGTATCAGCATACGGTATAAATTGTGTTGATGGATCATACGTTAAAGAGTAAGTTCCTATTTGGCTAGCGGTATATTGTGGATCTATATCGTCTTGTGCGGTATATGTCCAGTGTACTGTGTAGATTACGTTTTGATTCCCATCTTCTTCGATACGAGC
>TARA_R110000772_G_scaffold73034_16_pt1 | contig 10307 bp, 8 predicted proteins | sample TARA_R110000772 | Tara Oceans TARA_R110000772 (sample SAMEA4397948) | marine metagenome | biome: Polar Biome; feature: [SRF] surface water layer (ENVO:00010504); material: water (ENVO:00002006), including particulate matter (ENVO:01000060) such as... | depth 5 m | reverse complement strand
GACCGGGACCATGCCGACCGCCGCTCCTTGCGTTTCCATGGCAATGTCGGATTGACTTTAACCGATAATATCACAACCCGTTTTTACGGCAGCTATAATAATATCGATCAGGAAATTCCCGGTTCTCTCACAATGGTGCAGGCCCTGACCACACCGCGTCAAGCCAGTCCCGGCAATATCGTCGGCGACAATGCCCGCGATATTGATTCCATTCGCCTGCAAAACCGGACCAGCTTCGATTTTGGCGCGACCAAATTAGATGTCGGTGCGTTTCTGAATGTCAAATCACTCTACCATCCGATTTTTCAGGTGATAGATCAGAAAGCAGTCGATCGCGGCCTTTTTGCGCGACTGGATTATGACAGCGGCCCCTTCTCATTCACTGTAGGCGGCGAAGCTCGCTTTGGAGACGTAAAGTCCAAACGCTTTATCAATGTCGCGGGTGATCGCGGTGCTTTGACATTTGAAGCGGATCAGGATGCCCGCACGACCAGCCTATATGGTGAGATGCGTTACCGTCCCATCGAAAACCTGTCGTTGATCGTCGGCGGCATTTATGCGGATGGCTATCGTGAGCAGCAGACGGTATTTAACAGTTCTGCCGGGCCGCTAGATATTAGAGGCCGTGCGGATTTTGACGAATTCTCACCCAAATTTGGCATAATCTATGAAGCGACGCCGGATATCCAATTCTATGCGAACTATAGTCGTTCCGCCGAATTTCCCGGCTTTATTGAGCTGGCACAGATTTCCAGTTTTGTTCCAATAGACGCGCAAACAGCGTGGACCGCAGAAATTGGAACGCGGGGCACGGTCGGCATCGCCAGTTGGGACGTCTCGCTTTATCGATCTGAAATTGACGGTGAATTGCTGCAATTCACCGTGGCTCAGGATATTCCCGCCTCAACCTTTAATGCAGGTGAAACCCTGCATCAGGGCATTGAAGCAGGGCTGACATTGAAACCGTTGCCATGGCTGCATATCCGGCAAGTCTATCAATATTCCGATTTCCGGTTTCGGGATGATGCGCAATATGGCAATAATCGCCTGCCGGTCGTGCCGCGTCACGTCTATCGCGGCGAAATCCGGTTTGGCACCGACGCGATGCATCTTGCACCCAATATAGAATGGCTGCCACAAGGGGCCTTTGCCGACTATCGCAATACAACCCGCACCAAAGGCTATGCGCTGTTGGGAATAACGGCGGGTGCAAAACTGACGGATAGCATCGATATATTTGTCGACGCACGCAATTTAACCGACAAAAAAGCCATTGGCGATATCAGCGCCGCAATTGATGCGACATTGGCAAATCCTTTTACGGGACAAGCAGCCTCCATTTACAATCCCGTTGAACGCCGTGCAGTCTTTGGCGGCATAAGAGCCAGATTCTGATGATAGATACAAAGACTGAAAGGGCGCCGCAATATGGCGCCCTCTATCGCACCATCTGGCGCTGGCATTTTTATGCCGGACTATTTGTCATCCCGTTCATCCTGATATTGTCGGTGACCGGCGGCATCTATCTGTTCAAACCGCAATTGGATCATTGGCAGGAAAGTGAATGGACGGGATTGCCGGTTACCGATGCGGTTTCGCCCGATGCACAAGTGGCTGCCGCACTGGCCGCTTCTCCCGGCGCGCGCTTCCATAATTACCGTCTACCCCAAAATACTGGTGATGCCGCGCTAGTACATGTCGGACTAGCCAATGACGCCGGCATGCGCGACATTTATGTCTCGCCACAGGGCAAAGTTTTAGCGCTCGTCAATCCGGACGACCGGATCAGTGCAATTATAGCAAATATCCATGGTTCTCTTTTGCTCGGAAAACCGGGCAGCCTTTTGGTAGAACTGGCCGCTAGTTGGGCCATCGTGATGATATTGACCGGCCTCTATCTATGGTGGCCGCGCGAACGCGGCCTTGCTGGTGTCATATGGCCCAGATGGAGTATCAAAGGGCGCAGCTTTTTGCGCGACTTGCACGCGGTCACTGGCTTCTGGGTTGCGGGACTGGCGCTGGTGACACTTGCCAGCGGCCTGCCCTGGACCGAAGCATGGGGTACGGCATTTCGCATGGTCCGGGCGGAAATGGGTTGGAATGACGGGCCGCAAAACTGGAAAGGCGGCGGCGATCTGCACGCAGCCCATGACCATGATAAGATGATGGCCATGAAACCCGATAGCGCCCTGCCGGTCGCTCATTCCGCCGCTATGACTCTCAGCGATATTGCCGAAAAGGCAAAAGCGGAAAATATGCCGCACCCCGCAATCATCATGCCGCCCGGCGCTCCCGCCCGGTTCGGCCCGCCCAATGGCGATGCATGGAAACTGACCAGCGAAGCCCAGAATAGACCGCTTATTCGTGCCGTCAGCTATGATACCGATACCGGCAACATATTAAGCCGTCAGGGTTTTGCCGACAAACATATTATCGATAGGGTTATCAACTACGGCATTGCTTGGCACGAAGGGCAATTATTCGGCTGGATCAACCAGTTAATCGGAGTGATGATGGCGCTGATGCTGATAATGCTGTGCGGTACATCCATCCTAATGTGGTGGAAACGCAGACCACCGGGACGGCTCGGTGCACCGACCTCGCCGAAACCGCCTGCAAAGCAACGGACAGCAATGCTTATACTAAGCGTTCTGGCCCTATTACTTCCAATGCTATTGGCATCCATCATATTGATTATAGTGATCGAAGCGGCCGGTAAACTTATCGGGAAAAGAATGTCCGTAAATTGAGAATATGCGAAACAGCTATGATTAGGCTGATCGTCTTTCCAAATATAGAACGATCACGCTTCCCATGGGCCGCCAGGGTAAATGATCAGAAGAGGACTCGAATTTTAGAAAGTGGCGAGCGGTAAATGCCGTTCCTAAACTATGAAAACGGGGGATTACTGAAGAAATATCTGGGAACTTATCTGCCGCGCAGTATCGCGAAGTGCAGGCAGATAGCTTTTATAATCATACGCCTCCCCATCATCCAGTAACCGTGAAATCGACAGTCCGGCGATAACAGTGCCATCGGGCGCATTGATGCCTACCGCCAGACATTGGAGATTAGGCGAAAGCTCGGCGTCATCCCGTGCATAGCCTTTTTCGCGTATATTCTCGATTTCCTGCATTATCATCTTCGGATCGACAATGGTTTTTGGCGTCAATGCCACGAACGGGCCAGTTTCCAGATAACGGTCAAGTTGGGCTTCAGGCTGTCCCGCGAGCAAGAGCTTACCTATACCGGAGCAATAAGCTTCCAACTGCTTGCCTTCCTCACTAAATATCAATCGGGTCTGCGGTCCTTTACCTTCTCTGACAAGATACGTGACCATATCATCCTCCAACACGCCCAGATGCAGGACGCAACCCGTTTCTGCCGCGAGTATTTTTATCATCGGGCGACCAAGTGCTATCAGGGCAGCGTTGAAAGAAATCCCCTTGCTCATGTCGATGAGAGTGGGGCCAGCAACATATCGGCCTCGTCCAATCGAAAGAAGCATCCGGGCATCCTCAATTTCCGAGACAAGACGATAGGCTGTGGAAACAGGTAAATTGAGGTTTTGAGCAATTTTGACCAAGCTGGATTCTGCATTATCCGACAGTATCGCACCCAGCAGGCGCAATGAACGCTCAACCGATCTAGCTCCAGTTTTTCTCACCATAAGGAACTATAGCATGGCGTGGGCTATTTTCATCCCCAAATATCTGTAATCAGGCTTCAGAGAATAGAAATTTGGAGAGTCGATCATGGACAATCACGAAGAAGCTGCGCTTTGCTTAAGGGAAGCCTACAAAAAGGGTGCCATTGAACCGATGCGCAATTATCTGGAACCGGTTGATGTCGATGGTGCCTATGCGGTTCAGGAAATTAATACACGATATTGGCAAGCACAAGGTCGCCGGATTGTGGGTCGCAAGGCCGGACTAACAGCCAAGGCCGTGCAAGCACAGCTTGGCGTCGACCAGCCCGATTTCGGGGTATTATTCGACGATATGCGCATTCCCGATGGCGGCGTGCTAGACCCTTCGCGCGCCTTACAACCAAAAGCAGAAGCGGAAATTGCACTGGTTCTGGGGTCGGAACTATCCGGGCCAGAGGTTACACCGGATGATGTTGCAAAAGCAGTCGCGACAGCCCACGCGGCCATAGAGATCGTCGACAGCCGTATTGCGGACTGGAAGATCACCTTTGCCGACACTGTTGCTGATAACGGTTCCTCTGCATTTTTCGTGCTGGCAGAGGAAGGACATCCGCTGGACGGGCTTGACCTTTACAGTTGCGGGATGGTCATGGAAGTAGATGAACAGGTCGTTTCACTAGGTGCCGGGGCAGCCGCTTTGGGTCATCCGCTAAAGGCAGCCGCCTGGCTGGCATCGACATTGGCACAGCGCGGCGAACCCTTGCAAGCTGGAGACATTCTGATGACCGGCGCGCTAGGCCCCATGGCCACTTTACAGCCGGGGCAACATATCAAGGCCATGGTCGGCGGGCTTGGACAAGTATCATTCACCTATGGAAAGGCCTGAGACATGGGCAAAATGAAAGTAGCAATTATAGGTTCCGGTAATATCGGCACCGATCTGATGATTAAAATCATGCGGTTGTCGGAAACACTCGAAATGGGTGTCTTTGTCGGAATTGACCCTGAATCCGATGGACTTAAACGGGCTGAGCGCATGGGTATTCCTATCACAGCAGGTGGAATCGACGGCTTGATCGCAATGCCTGAATTTTCCGATATCGGTATAGTGTTCGATGCAACATCGGCAGGTGCTCATGCACATCATAATAAGGTGCTGCAAGAACTTGGAAAGCGTGTGATCGACCTTACTCCGGCTGCTATCGGCCCCTATACTATTCCTCCAGTTAACGGAAATGATCATCTGGATGCGCCGAATGTGAACATGGTAACCTGCGGCGGGCAGGCGACAATTCCGATCGTCCACGCGGTCAATCGTGTTGCAAAAGTCCACTATGGTGAAATTATTGCCTCAATATCCTCCCGATCAGCAGGCCCGGGCACGCGCGCCAATATTGATGAATTCACCGAAACTACCAGCCAGGCGATTGTTGATGTAGGCGGAGCGGAGCGCGGTAAGGCAATCATTATTTTAAACCCTGCCGAACCGCCGCTCATCATGCGTGATACAGTTTATTGCCTGGCCGAGGAAGGCGATCAGGCCGCCATTGCCCAAAGCGTAGAGGAAATGGTTGCCGAAGTGCAAAGCTATGTTCCTGGATACCGTCTGAAGCAAGAGGTTCAGTTTGAACATATTGGATCAAATCGTCCCTTGCATATCCCCGAAATGGGTGGTGATTTTACTGGCCTGAAAGTCACGGTATTTCTGGAGGTGGAAGGGGCTGCCCATTATCTGCCTGCATATGCCGGCAATCTTGATATCATGACTTCAGCGGCACTGAAAACGGCTGAAAAAATAGCATTGCGTATGCAGGAAGGAATAGCAGCATGACGTTCGACCCGGAAAAGAACAAGCTCTATATTCAAGACGTTACCCTGCGCGACGGGATGCATGCCATTCGCCACCAATATGATCTGGACCATGTTCGTAAAATCGCGAAGGCACTGGACCGCGCCAAAGTAGACGCGATTGAGGTCGCACATGGTGACGGACTTCAAGGATCGAGCTTCAACTTCGGATTTGGTGCCCATACTGACTGGGACTGGATCGGCGCGGTTGCAGAGGTGCTGGAACATAGCGTGCTAACCACATTATTGCTCCCGGGAATTGGTACAGTGCATGACCTGAAACGGGCCTACGATCTGGGTGTTCGTTCGGTTCGTATCGCCACCCATTGCACCGAAGCCGATGTGTCAAAGCAGCATATTGAGGCCGCACGCAATCTGGGCATGGACGTATCGGGTTTTCTGATGATGAGCCACATGTCAGAACCCGAACCGCTCGCGCAGCAGGCCAAGCTGATGGAAGATTATGGCGCACATTGTATTTATGTGACCGACAGCGGTGGGGCACTAACCATGGATGGCTATGCCGCGCGTGTTCGGGCCTATGATCACGTGCTAAAACCCGAAACACAACGGGGTGTGCATGCCCATCATAATTTGTCGCTGGGTGTCGCCAACAGCATTGTCGCCGTGCAAAACGGTGCGATACGCGTTGATGCCTCGCTTGCGGGCATGGGCGCTGGTGCTGGCAATGCTCCACTGGAAGTCTTCATCGCAGCAGCCGATGTTTATGGTTGGAATCACGGTTGCGATCTCTATGCGCTGATGGATGCTGCCGAAGACCTTGTCCGTCCGTTACAGGATCGGCCGGTAAGGGTCGATCGCGAAACGCTGACACTTGGTTATGCGGGAGTCTATTCCAGCTTTTTGCGTCATGCAGAAAAGGCTTCAATCGACCACGGGCTCGACACGCGCGCGATCCTTGTCGAACTTGGCAAGCGCAAGATGGTCGGCGGACAGGAGGATATGATTGTGGATGTCGCTCTCGATATGGTGAAAGCCAAAAAAGGCTGAAAACCGGCGGAATCCGAGGTGGGGTTTTTAAGAACGCCCCCCAATCATCGCTTGACTGGCGCAACCATATAATATGGTGCATCCACATTATGGAGAATGATAAGTCCCTGAAATAATGTAGCTGGTCTCCACCAAGAGCAACCTTATTCAAAAAAGAGAATTTTTAGGATTAACGAAGCATATGGATGAGATAGACCGCAAAATTCTTCGTATTACTCAGGAATTTCCTGACCTTACGATCGCGGAGCTGGGCGAAAGCGTTGGCATATCTCAGACCCCTTGCTGGCGCAGGCTCAAAAAACTGGAAACCGATGGTGTCATTATCGGCAAGGCGGTGCTTTTGGATCAAAAAAGCATAGGGCTGAACGTCGATGTATTTGCACATATCCGTCTGAAACAACATGATGAAGAAACACTCGAAGCGTTTGAACGAGAAACCCATAATCACCCATCAATCATCGAATGTTTTTCGATGAGCGGCGAGAGTGATTATATGATGCGTGTTGTTGTCAGCAGCATCGAAGAATATGAAGCCTGCCTGAAAAAGGAGTTACTTCATCTGCCGGGCGTGGCATCGATTAACTCAAGCTTCGCCCTGCAACGCGTTAAGATGACTACACGACTACCTGTTTAAGCTAGATGTATAGCAATTTACTAGGTCTAGGCTGGCGCTCAATTACAATATATTAAAGACCTTGGTGATCAGGGGCTAAAGTTTTCCCACTTGGGGCAATAACCTTTGCCAATCGCCCTCCAATCGCAAGTGATGCCGTCAGGCCAGGCGACTCTAATCCGAATAAGTTGATGACGCCGGGCACGCCATGCTCTGCCGGGCCGGAGATGCAGAAATCTGCTGCCGCTTCACCTGGTCCAGACAGTTTAGGTCTAATTCCAGCATAAGCTGGTCGGAGATGGTCATCTTTCAAACCGGGCCAATATTTGCGAATCGATGGATAAAAACTGTCGACTCTCGCTTCATCAACTTCGTAGTTTAGGCTATCTAACCATTCGACATCTGGTCCAAAGCGGGCGCACCCAACCAAGTCTAGCGTGAAGTGGATGCCTAAACCTCCTGGCTCGGGCAACGGGTAAATCAGCCTGGAAAATGGTGACTTTCCTGTGAGCGCAAAATAATTCCCCTTTGCATAGCTTATCTTCGGCACATGCGATGCTGGAAATCCGACAATTGATCGAGCGATGTTTCCAGCATTCAGGCCTGCAGCGTTGATCAAAGTTCGACACCGAAGCTGTGGCTCAGAAAAACCTGTGGTCCTGATTTCGATACCTGCAAGCGTAGGTATAATGGATTCCACAGTAGAGCCATATGCGATCAATGCCCCCTTGTCTTCTGCATCACCCAGTAGAGAAAGCATGAACCCATGCGTATCAATGATACCTGTCGAGGGCGAAAATAAAGCGGCAACACATTCGAGAGCAGGTTCAATCTGTCGCGCAGCGTCGCATGAAAGCCACTCGAGGTCAGACACTCCGCATTCGCGCGCATTAGCGTCGATCGCTGAAAGATCGGCTAACCTAGCCTGGTCGGTCGCAACAATTAGCTTTCCGCAACGGCGATGGGCAATATGTCGTTCTTCACAATAAGCGTATAGCCGTTTTTTTCCATCTACGCAGCTTACAGCTTTCAATGAACCTGGCGGATAGTAAAGGCCAGCGTGGATCACTTCACTGTTGCGAGAACTTATCCCTGAACCGATACAGTGTTCCTGTTCCAAAATAACGACCTCATGGTCGGCATAGGCCAGCTCACGCGCGACAGCTAAGCCAATCACTCCAGCGCCTATCACCACGCAATCTACGTCAACAGAAACTTTAGCCTCCCTAACTTTGTTATTGTTACTCGCATAGCTTCTCTCCCAACGTTCGAAGTTTGAATCAAAGCAATAGGGTGGAAAAAGAGTAATCCAGTTCCATTTATTACCAGTTCCGCCGCCACTCCGCCGGTTTACCATAAACGATTTCAAACGATGGATCGTTATGATCGCGGGATGCCGTCATTCCTGTTCCATCCGGGTTGCTAGGCATGATAAGCGGCGCGCCCGGTGGCGGCTCAACATTTGCTCCAATCCGTTCGTAACGTGCGAAATCGCGAACCTGTGTACGATGCCGGATTTTCCAAAGACCGTCGATCAGTTCAAATCTGTCGAGATAACGGGAATAGAAATTACACTCATAGACTTCATCACCACGCGGGATACGCAGGATCAACCACGCATAGGATTCGCATCCGGCCCAATCGCCATGCACCGCAATCTGGATGTTGACAACCATGTGACGGGTGGCCACCATTGCCTGATGAACAGGCCATATCCACTCGACAAAACCTTCGGCACTACCGGAATATAGCTTACCATGATCATCGGTTCCATCGGGGTGCCAACAAGATAATGTCAATGCCTTGTCCATCCGGTCTAGGCCTCGGCAGTACCGGAAAATCACATCATTAATTTGCATTCGGGCGTCAATTTCAGCGATATCCAACAATTCCTCCCCATATTCGGCTCCGCAACATACGGAAACCAACTATTTTTATATCCTCCCTTCTCAAAAGCCAAAAATGCGGGGAAGATACTCAACAATTAAGCATCGGCACCGTCAACGATGTCATAGATAATCACAAATCGGATTTCACAAACTGTGCGTACGTTACCAGCGAACAGGTATATCTCGCGGGCAAAAATGGACTGCGCCCGATAGGGCCCGGCTACCGGTCGCCATGTTTTACAAGGGGAGAGAGGGATCACACTGCTCTAGTCGTCCAATCACTTGATCATGACAGTCATAGCCATCCCGTCAGTGCGATGTATCCTTAATGCACATAGCAGATCACATCAGGCGAGAGTTTAATCTCGCCGCTCGCGCCGATTGATTCCCATTTTTTCAAGCATCGGGGATTCATTCACGACAAACAGCACCGCCCGCCCGTTTTTCGAACGGTTGACATGCGAATGCCAGACCCAGTTTGGCAGGACAAAAACATCGCGTTCATTCCATTCTATATCCGGATGTCCTTCAATCCGGGTGGTCCCGCTTCCTTCAATGACATAGCAAAGCGCACTGGCTGCATCACGCTTTGTCTTTCCGACAAAGCCAGGCGGCAACATCTGCGCATTGCAGCTCAGCGTAGGCAGCACTGATTGCCCCGTCAGTGGATCGAAATATTCCAGCATATGTCCGTCAAATGGATCAGCCTCTTCTGGCGCAAGTTGACTGAGCCGCCGCTCCACCTCGCTCCACGGCAAGCGCAGTGGCGGAACGTTCGCCGTTTCAATCTCACCACTCGGGCGACGAAGAAAGGACGGACGACTATCGGCATCATCCCGCCGATCCTCGGTAATCGGCTGTGACTCTCCATCAAAAACACGATAGGCAATCTGTTTCAGCGCTGCCACCATCGGCAGATCGAGCACGTCGAGCCAAATGCCTGTGGTATCGCCGTCATTATGGTGATCGTGCCATGACCATGCCGGGGTCAGGATGAGATCATGACGCTCCATCGTTTGCGGAGCACCATTGACCACCGTATATAAATCTGGATTACCCTCGATAACAAATCGCAGGGCGGAAATAGCATGGCTATGCGCCCATTCCGTCTCTCCCGGCAGGACGATCTGGACCGAGCTGAGCAGCGCGTGCGTGCTGCCGCTAGGAAGGCCGGGATTAGAAAAAGCCAAAGTCCGCCTGATCGTGCTCGTCTCTTTAAGCACATCACAAGAACGAAGCAGCATATCGTTGATGGTTTGCCAAGGCCAAATAAAAGGTAAGCCGGCAGGGGCAGGCC
>TARA_R110000772_G_scaffold60108_7_pt1 | contig 10308 bp, 15 predicted proteins | sample TARA_R110000772 | Tara Oceans TARA_R110000772 (sample SAMEA4397948) | marine metagenome | biome: Polar Biome; feature: [SRF] surface water layer (ENVO:00010504); material: water (ENVO:00002006), including particulate matter (ENVO:01000060) such as... | depth 5 m | reverse complement strand
ATATACAAGAACAAATATTAGAGCACGCTAAAGAATGCTACCCGCTTGAATCTTGCGGTTTAATTGTAATTGTCAAGGGCCGTAAAATTTATAAGCCTTGTAGAAATATAGCCACGGGTTTACAGTTTGCAATTCATCCTGAAGATTTTGCAGATGCAGAGGATAGCGGCGTAATTGATACAATAGTACATAGTCATCCGAACGCCTCACCATTGCCAAGCCCAGCAGACCTTATCGGGTGTGAACAATCTGGCTTAAAATGGATGATAATGTCGTGTCCGAGCGGTAACGTCTACGAGTTTGAGCCTAGTGGTTACGTGATGCCGTTATACGGTCGATCATTTCAGCATGGCACTGTCGACTGTTTTACGTTTATTCGTGATTACTATAAACAAGAACTTAACATTGATATGCCAAACTACGACCGAGCAGATAATTGGTGGTTGAGTGGCGAAAGTCATTATATTTATAGGGCAAAAGATGCTGGTTTTTATTCTGTCGATGATTTACAAGTAAATGATGTTATCCTAATGCAAGTCGGCAGCCCAGTACCTAATCATGGAGCTGTTTATGTTGGTCACAATAAAATAGCACATCATCAAGTGGGTCGCTTGTCATCTTTAGACATATATGGTGGTTGGTACTCTAAAATCACATCGGGAATATTGAGGCACACAACATCAAAACAATAATGTTATACGGCAGCTTAGGCGCGACATACGGAAAGGTTCATCGCTATGATGTAGTCTCACCAGCGCAAGCTATAAAGGCTCTCTGTGTGACAATTAAAGGCTTTAAGCAGTCTCTAATTGATGGTGGTTATTATCGTGTTTTAGTCGCCGGTAAAGACGAGCTAAGTATTGATCAACTCGGTAATCCGATGTCAGATCGTGAGACTATTAGAATCGTGCCCGTAGTTGCAGGATCGAGAGGATTAGGACAAATTGTTTTAGGTGTTGCCCTTGTTGCGTTTGCAGGCCCGTTGGCGGGATTTGCTGGTAGCGCATTTGGGGCAACAGCGGCGACCACGGCGGTTATTGCGTCGTCAATATCATCAATCGGTGTTTCCTTAGCTATCGGCGGTGTTTCACAGATGCTATTTTCGCCACAAGCTCAAACTCAATCTAGTGAGCGAGAAGATAATAAGCCTTCGTTTATTTTTAACGGCGCAGTCAATACAACACGCCAAGGTAACTGTGTGCCGATCTGCTACGGTCGTATGATTGTTGGCTCTCAGGTTATATCGGCTGGTTTAAGTGTAGATCAATTATGATTATTAAAGGTTCGGGTGGTGGTGGCAAAGGTGGCGGCGGTAGTGCAAGAGTAGCGCAAGAGGCACCAGATAATTTACAATCAAAGCAATTTGCTAGGTTTGTCGATCTTGTCAGCGAGGGAGAAATAGCTGGACTAGTTAACGGCTTAAAGTCGATATTTTTTGATAATACACCGATACAAAATGCTGATGGTTCTCTAAATATCAGGGGGATAACCCTAGAAACTCGGACGGGAACTCAAGCACAAACGCCGATGCTTGGTTTTTCTCTTGTCGAGTCAGAGGTGGCGGTAGGAGTTGAGGTAACTAAGGCGAGCAGTTTAGTACGATCAATAACTAATTCTGATGTTGACTCAGCAAGAATCACGCTATCTGTGCCACGATTGACTAATCAAAATACGACAAACGGCGACATCAGCGGCACGACTGTTAAAATTGCTATTGATGTGCAAGACAACGGCGGCGGCTTTGTTGAGCAATCAATAGGCACTGAGCAAGTATCATTAAGCAATCAAGGCTCCTTAAATGTCTCAAGTCTTAGCGATAAAATAACGGCGGCGCAATTATCAATAAGATGGTCTAGTGATCAGCGCGGGCGCTCATCTTGTCGCTTTAGAGTAGACTTTAGAGCAATAGGCGCAGGTAGTTACACTGCTTTGTCGGTCGGAGAAATGAGCGGAAAAGGCCGGTTCTTGTCTCGACAAATTGAGGAAGGAACTTCAGTAACTACATTTGATAGCGCATCAGATAACAAAACTGTATTTTTTACCGCACCGGCTGAGAACGAGTACGAATTCAGGGTTGTTAAGACAAGCGGCGAGGGTAATTTATTTTTATCTGGCACTTGCACAACTACAGCAAAATTCAACGACATCACAGGCAAAACATCTAGCCGCTATCAGCGAGCATACAACATACGACTAACAGGAAATGGCCCCTGGGATATTCGCGTAAGACGATTGACTAACGACAGCACAACCCAAGCTTTGCAAAATCAGACATTCTGGGACAGCTTCACAGAAATAATCGATGAAAAATTTAGTTACCCCAACTCAGCATTGATGGGAATATCTGTAGACAGTGAGCTCTACAATAAGATACCGTCCCGTGGTTATGAGATTGAGGGAATGATAATACAGGTGCCCTCAAATTATGATGCGCTTGCAAAAACTTATACAGGTGTTTGGGACGGTACGTTTACGACTGCTTACTCAAATAATCCAGCATGGGTTTTTTATGATCTTGTTGTTAACTCGCGCTACGGATTAGGCGATTACGTTTCAGCGGCTCAAATTGATAAGTTTACACTATTTGAGATCGGACAATATTGTGATGAATTAGTTGACAATGGCGATGGCAGCACAGAGCCTAGATATACAATTAATGTTTATCTACAGACAAGAGAGCAAGCGATAAAAATATTGCAAGCACTCGCATCAGCCTTTGCTTCTATGTCATTTTGGGCCGCTGGTAGTGTGACGTTAACGCAAGACTCCCCAAAGCAACCCACGGCACTGTTCACGCCTGCGAATGTGATAGGTGGATCTTTCAGCTATTCAGGGTCTAGCGTAAGAACACGATCCACAGTTATTGCTGTGACGTGGAACGACCCCGAAGACCTTTACAGGCAAGCTGTTGAGTACATCGAGGATCACGTAGCCATAGAGCGATTTGGGTTTATTAAAAAAGATGTCATCGCCTTTGGTTGCACATCGCGAGGTCAAGCGCATAGATTCGGCAAAGCGATCTTATTTACTGAGTCACTAGAAACCGATACTGTTACTTTTAGCACGGGCTTAGATGGTTTAGCTATTGCGCCAGGTGAAGTTATCAACGTATCTGACCCAGTTAGGTCGGGTGATAGACTAGGCGGTAGGTTTCAAGCAGCAACAACATCAGCTTTCACACTTGACGCATCAGTGACGATTGACAGCACATCTACCTATACTTTGTTTGCAGTCATGCCAGATGGCACAGTCGAAAGCTCAACAGTAACAACCGGCGCAGGTGCTACAACAACATTATCAGTGTCGCCAGCCTATAGCGCCTCACCTTTGTTGCAATCTGTTTGGGTCTTGGCATCAACTAGCGTCAACCCTCAAAAATTTAGAGTGATATCTATAAGCGAAGACGGAATCAACGCATCTATCACAGCGCTAGAATATCGAGAGGATAAATACTTAGCAATAGAAAATAACATTAAACTAACGCCAATTCCAATATCTAACATTAGAAGCATTCCGAACGAAGTCACAGATATTGTTGTCAATGAAGAGCTATTCTTAATCACTGGTACTCTAGTTGGTGTTCGTATGTCGGTTAGCTGGACTGGCGATCAAGGTTCACGTTATGAAATAGAGTATCGACCGGTAAATGGGAACTGGATTAAAGTTTTATCTGATACCACATCGATTGATATTGAGCCAGTGGTTGCGGGGACTCAGCAGATACGCATAACCGCGATCAACTCTGTAGGCATACGCTCAAAAGTAGCATCAGTATCTAAAATAATTTATGGATTAACAACACCTCCAGTTAATGTTAGTAATTTACAACTTCAAGCAATAAACGGTAGCGCATTTTTGACATGGGATGAGGCGACTGACCTTGATGTTATTGTTGGCGGCAAGATACAGATAAAGCACACGACAGATATTGTCAGCCCTTCATGGTCAAGCTCTACAGATATCAGTGGGACAATAGCAGGCACAACAATCGCTGCGACACTGCCATTAATTGAGGGTGTATATCTAGCTAAATTTATCGACAGCACTGGAAACCAAAGCGTTAGCGAGACTGCTGTTATCACTAATGCGCCAAGCGTAATAGCGATGAATTTTATAGCTAACTTGCAGGAATCGGGCTTTACTGGTACAAAAGTAGGCGTAGCAATACTTAACAATGCTTTGCGCCTTGACTCAGCTAACACAATCGGCGAGCAACCTGGAAACATAAGTACATTTCCCAAGCTGTCAGCTCTTGGAGGTATTAAATCGGTAGGCACATACACTTTTAATCAAGCGTTTGATCTTGGGTCTGTGCAAACCTCACGGATAACAACGGCGATGTCAGTTACAGCGTTTGATGCTGATGATCTAATTAGTTCACGACCTCTTTTAAGCACATGGTCTAGTATTATTGGGGACTTAATTAACGATGTAGATGCAACTTTATTTGTCAGAACATCAGATGATAACATTACTTTTGGAGACTTTAATACTTTAGTTGTAGGCGATTACAAGACAAGGGCTTTTGAGTTTAGTTTGCGCTTAAACAGTTACTACCCTACGCATAACATTAGCGTAAACAGCTTATCTGTAATTGTGGATATGCCTGATCGTGTAGCCAGCGGTGAGGACATTGCAAGCGGCGCAGCATCTAAGTCGATATCTTATCCGTTCATTTACAAAGTTATCCCAGCGATAGGCATTACAGCGCAAAATATGGCCACGGGTGACTTTTACGAAATATCAAACAAAAGCTTGACGGGTTTTGATATAATATTTAAAAATTCAAGCGGCACAGCAATCAGCCGTACATTTGATCACATTACTAGAGGCTTTTAAAATGGCACAAGAAGATTATGTAATTGCAGATCAGACGGGAGTATCATTCCTTGCTGATTTAAATAACACACTAGCAGCAATAGTATCGAACAATAGCGGCGCAACAGAACCTGCGACAATGTATGCGTATCAATGGTGGGCTGATACTAACGCAGGTTTATTAAAGCAACGTAACGCAGCAAATAACGCGTGGGTAAGCAAGGGTTTGTTGTCATCAGCTTTTGATACGACTTTAGAAATTGGAGCAACAAAGACAAGCCGAAAAAATCTATTGATTAACGGTAACTTCAACATAAATCAGCGAGCAGTTAGCGGTACAGTGTCACTTTCCGCAGGCGTTTACGGTCATGATAGATTTAAAGGCGGCGCAAGCGGTGCAACTTATACATTTGCAACTTCTGAAAACGTGACGACTTTAACTATTACCGCAGGCTCGCTAATTCAAGTTGTAGAGGGCTTGTCTTTGTTTACAGGGACTTATGTATTGTCGTTTGATGGCACAGCTCAGGGCAAAATAGGCGGCGGCTCGTTTGCAGCGAGTGGTGTAACTGGGTCTATTACTGGCGGCACTAACACTAATATAGAATTTAATACAGGCACAATTTCAAAAGTTCAGCTAGAAAAATCGCTAATCAAAACTGATTTCGAAATTATGCCATTTTCTGACATTTTAACGACTTGCCAGCGTTATTATCAAGTTTTAAGTTTTAATAAAACCGGCTATTATAATGTGGGAAGCGCTTACAATCTAGAAGATACTTTTAATTGTAATACTCATATGAGAATTACACCGTCTGCAGCTTTGGTAAACGTAACTAATGTCAATGCTAGCGTAGCAACTACCGTTGTGGGCAGCCTTAGACCCACTGGCTTTTCGATATTTTGGGCAACGGCTGGAGGCACTGGAAAATTTACGTGCTCGGGTTCTATCCTACTAAATTCGGAGATATGAAATGATTATTTACAATGAATTAGAAAACGGTCTTTTAAGGCTAGATAATAATTTCATACCAGTCAATCATCCGATTCATTTAGATATATTAACGCTAGTAAAGGAAGGTAAAGCTAAAATTATGCCCTACACTGTGCCAGTGCCTACCAAGACTGACAAACAGAATAAAATAAATCAAGAATCACTTTCTTATTTAAACCGCACAGACTGGTATATTGTGCGAATGTCAGAAACTAATGTGAAAGTTCCTGATAAAATATTAAAAGCTAGAGCAGCGGCACGAGTTGCAATAAAAGATATATAAATCGTAGGCAAAAAAAAGCCCTGAAAACTGACAGGGCAAAAAAAACACCATTTTAACGACAATAAAAAACAACGCGGTTTGTGTTTCGCAGTATTGCTAACACAGATACACAATAGCGCTTATCGTGATTAGGGTCAACCATTAATCTTACCCTGTCGTCGTTGACATTCTTCAGGTTCGCATTGAGTCCATTTTACGTAGTCTTCTATTGCGGGCTTATTGTAATGATATAAACCATAAGCAGCCCAGAATAACACTGTTAAAGTCATTATAAGGTTATAAATAAATATAGCTGATGAATTCTTTATGAAGTTGTACATATCAATTCTTTGTTGGCATTACAACAAAAGAAACCTTAGAGCCTAAGTTTTTTTCTATCACATAAGGCTCTCCATCTACTGGCATGTAAGTATCGTCAACAAGAAGCATAGGGTAAAAAATATCACCCTCTCTTGTATCTGAAACCCAATAACAAGTTTCTTTTGTTGAGCTCATAATCTATACCTCTATTAATTAAATCATTAAATCTGCATCAAACTTAGGATAAACATAAACCGCTTCACATACTTGAACCTTGCCGTTTCTGTAGTACTCAATCCAAGCATCGCCGTTCTCTTCACCCTTACCACTAAGCATAAATAAATCATCAGGATGCTTTTTAGAAAATGCTTTTAAATCGTTTTCGTGAGAGTACCACTTGCATGGTTTAGCACTATCACCCGAATACTCAAGCGCCCATCCAGCCTGCTCACATTCGCTTCTAAGCTCCTCAATTAAACCGTTTGAGCCTTCAATAATTGTTAATTCGTGCTCTGTTTGATAACCCATGATTTATCCCTCTGTTAATTAATTGGTTCTAATCTTTGCTGTTCATGATTACAGCGCCAGCATTAATACTAATACATGATTAAAAAATAGGGTCATCGTATAAGCACAGCATTGGTTTTAGCGGCCACCTTCGGACCGGATCTTTACTGCTAAGGTTTTAGCGCCAACCCTGAATTAATTAAAAAGGACAGGAATCGTCAAAGCTGTCTAGCGTATTATTCGCTGTCTTTGCTTGAGCTGGTGGCTGTTGATCGCTAGGTTCGCGCCAAAATACCTTGGCATTGCCCAATATTGGTGTGCCTTTTTTTGGCGCATCTTTCCAGTTTTGCACAATCATGCCGTGGTTGCCGTAATTATCTTCAGTGCTAGGATCGATAAAAACGGTCATATCTAAATATGTCTTGCCATTTTGATGTTTTAACATATGCTCTTTCATGATTGCTGTTACATCAATACTTAGTGATACACCTATTTTGCTCATGCTATTTGCTCTCTTCTTTTAGTTTTAAAATTGTTTGTAGCTCCACATCCATTTCAGTTAGGAACTTATTAACCTCCATCATTATCTCATGCGCCAACTCAGCGTCAAACTCTATCCGGACACACTTATACTCAAGGCCATCTAATCGATCATCGTATGATACAAAATCACACCAGTCGCGGTCAGTGCATAACATCTGCGCGTGCATCTGCAAAATATACTCGCGCTTTATCTTGCCGCTCTTTAAAAACTCAACATGGGTCGCAGTGTTTGGGCATTTGATCTCAATCAATCCTTTATCACCCACTAAACCGTCAGGCGATGCTGCGAAGCCTTTTATAGCGGGATGATCGACCAATCCTATCTCCTCGACAAAAAGACCGTTAGCGGCCTCATATGCGCCTCTAGCAATTGGCTCTAATTCTACGCCTCGCTCCATAGCGGCATTACAATAACTTTCTTCTCGCTGGCCAGACAACTTCTGACAAATTAACTCCATCATGTAGTTGGCCCTGGTTGCAGCCGTCCCGCTCTTAGTCTTAGCCATCACCGCATTTAATCTTGAAGCTGTAATCTTGCCTAACCTAGCGTTAAACCACTCAGTTGTACCTTGCTCCATTATGCTTCTCCTATCAATTGTGACTTGCGAGTATCTTTAGCCTTTATTAAATCTTTAAGCTCTTTCTTGCCTTTAAACTTATTTCCTACAGTAGACCAAACCTTAACTAATTCCGCTATGCTTTGTGCATCAGTGATCATTTTTATCTCTGACATTATATCAACAGCTTTAGCTTCTGGGGCGTTTTCGTTAGTGTCAGAATCTTTGGTGTCGTCAATAGCAAACAGGCCATTCAGAGCATACTTGCGAGCGTAAGAGCTAGATGTGCCGGTTATCTGCGACCCGTCCATACCTTTCTTATCTAATGACTCACGTGCAAATGCTGAGGCAGACTCTAAAAGCTTTCCGTCTTTTTTTAGCTCTACAGTTGCCTTAATGTAATACCGATCGCCGACCAAGACAATATCATCTGATATCACAATGTAACACTCAGTAGATTTTAAGGGCGCTTTGAGAGCTTCTAGAATGTCCTCGCATGATCTGTATTTGTAGCTACCAAACTTATTGAACTGACCTTTAGGCGCTTTGAGTGTCTGCTGAATGTGTAGTAATTCGCTCATGATTTATTGACCCTGTGTTGATTGATAAGAAACTTCATCGTTATAGTCCATGGTGCTGCCGAGACAAAAAATAATCGATATTAAAAGGATGCAGATAATGCTTTTTTGATCGCTAGACATTTTTTTCATGATTAATACCTTATTGATGGCATCCTTGCCTGTGTTGATTAAAAGACACTCGTTAGAATGACGCAGTTGATAATTTAAAGCTTTTATCTTGCATTCGGTAATCAAGAATTAATTGTTGTAAGCTGTCAACATGGCTTTCAAGAAAGTCTAGCCGACCTGCTAAGTCTGTACGAACAGGACTATCTTTTAAACAATAAGCCCATCGCAGATCCCACAACTCATCTGTTCCTTCTTTGTGCATTTTAACAACAGCAGCTAACCTTTCTGATATTAATGCGTTCATATCTGATATCAATGTATTCATAATGTTTCTGCCGTTTCGTGAAGTTGAGTTATAGTAAAGCTATTGAACCATCCCGTCAACCACTATTTATATTAATTTTATATAGTTTATTATATTGATATTATATATATATTCTGTTAAAGTTAAGCCTCACTAACCAGGATTAAATATATGCCACGAACACTAGCACCACTAGCAATTACAAAATATATTGACGAATATATTGAGCAGTACAGGTTAAAGACAGGATCATCTATTAGCCAGATTCAAAGGGATGCTTTAATGGCATGGATAGAAAAAGACAAACGCAAAAACAAATAGGTGATACATGAAAACTTACTTTACGCAAGGATACGACCAGGTTTTAGTAGGTACGATTTCAGAGCTTATTGAGGCAGATGATGTACATTTTGAATCTGACGACGATGATTTTACGATTGCTCTTTATGAGTGTCTAATTGTTGCTAATAAAATTAAGGGGTAAGGTATGAAACAAAAAGTTTTTTTAAATAACGGTGAGATAGTAGAGGTCGACACGCTACCATGCCCTTTTTGCAGCTCTCAGCCTAAAATATGTCATATTGGCAACACTGGATCAAATAGCCAGAAGATAGAGTTTAAATGCCCTAATTGCAGAATAAAAAGAGTAAATGCTGTTAGAGCCCACTCTATAAAATGGTGCTTGAAAAGCTCTTTATCTCAGTGGAATAAAAGAATTTAGCACATTAAGGGGTAAGGTATGAAAGAGACTGAGGTAATATTCTGTCAGGGTGTCGATGGGCCATGTAGCGAACCCGCTACACTTCGTAAACAAAGCACTAGATACAATGATGAACAAAGAAACTGGGTAAAGATGTGTGATGGCTGCTTTGAACATAACCAAAAACATTGGGCAGATATGTGGGCAGATTATAACGGAAGAAGGTTTGATCTTTGAATAATTAGCACATTAAATACATAACTGTAGTATAGGATAAGTGAATTATGAGTGAATTTGACGATGCAGTAAAATATATTCTTGATAATTTGAATATTGAAATAAGTCAAGATACGGATTTTGGTCCTATTGAAAGAATATCTATAAAGCTAAAGATAGGTGACAGTGTTATTAGCGAAGATTCTTGTCCTCTTCCTGATCCTGTAGTATAATACAATTGTAGCAAGGCGCGTGGAAACGTCTTTAGAAAGTTTAATCAGTCGGTTAAGGGTTATTTAGTAACAAGTTCAGAGGCTTATGGTTTTTAACCGACTCCCTGAACTGCCTTTTCCAACTGGGCTTGTTATTAAATAGCCCTTTTTTGTGCCTGTAATTC
>TARA_R110000772_G_scaffold250877_1_pt1 | contig 10309 bp, 12 predicted proteins | sample TARA_R110000772 | Tara Oceans TARA_R110000772 (sample SAMEA4397948) | marine metagenome | biome: Polar Biome; feature: [SRF] surface water layer (ENVO:00010504); material: water (ENVO:00002006), including particulate matter (ENVO:01000060) such as... | depth 5 m | reverse complement strand
CGGCTACGGTACTGGACACCATTAAAGACTGTGGGTATGGCTTTCATTAGTTAAGCCTCAATTTGATGTACTGAATTGCCCGTCCAATATTAACTTCAGCTTCTACCAACTCGTTCAATATCTGTTTATGGTCCGGTTTATCTGGCTCTGAGTCAACATAACCATCCCAATCTTCATTGTCAGGGTCATCGTCTTCAGCATCGTCATATCGCTGCGCTAATTCTATAGCTTTAGCTAATGGCACTTCCCCAGAGGGTTCATTACTGATGGTGAAAGCTCGGAGTTTGTTGTAGCCCTCATCTTGGCGCAGGCGCATAGAGTGTACGCTACCGCTTTCAGCGTAGTTTGAACGCTGGAGAACTTGAATCGGAATGAATACTTCCTCACCCTTTGCCTCAGTGTACCCGAAAGCATATCTTGAGTTTTTACCATCATCAACGATGTCGGTAATTCTAACTAATTGTTCGTCATCATAAGTCATAACTAATTCCTAATTGTTAGCCTTCTTGATAAATTCAAGAAGATCAGATTGAGTTTTTGCCTTAGAGCCAATAGCGCCAAGGACTTGTTCGTCGATAGTTCCTTCGGTAACGATGTGCATTATCCTCACAGGTTTCTCCTGACCCTGCCTATGGAGTCTAGCGTTAAATTGTTGATAGAGTTCAAGTGACCAATTTAGACCGAACCAAACGATCACTGACCCGCCGTGTTGGGCGTTTAAACCGTGTCCAGCACTCGCTGGGTGTGCTAGTAACATTTTTATCTCACCTCTGTTCCACGTCTCAAGCTCATCACCTGACTTACTTAATGTCACAGCGTTAGGAAAGGCGAGTTGAAGACGGGACAGATCGTGCTTGTAATTGTAGGCGACCAAGAGATTTTCTGTTGGGTTGTCCTCGACAATTTCTTTTATCGCGTCGATCTTAGCGTTGTGTACGATCTGCGGAACACCTTCTTCATCGTACACTGCGCCATTGGCGTACTGGAGAAGTTTACCCGCCAACACGCCAGCGGAGACGGCCTGTACCGTTCCTTCTTCCAATACGATGAGAAACTCTCTTTCAAGAGCTTTGTATTGCTCGGTAGCTGCTAACGGAAGAACAACCCTCTCAACAAGAACAACCCTGTCAGGTAATTCAAGGTAATCCTCAGATGACATCGACAGACAAACATCTTTAATTCTGTTATTTATTCTATCAGCCGAGTCTTCACGCAATTCGTAAGCGTAGCCCATGTATCCTGCCTGTTGGAAATAGAGATTGCGAAAGTTGGTGATAGTTTTACATAGACGGTCACCCTGATCAATTAAGTACATCTGGCTCCACAAGTCCATCTGACCGTTTGGCGATGGTGTGCCTGTCAACAGAACTGTCTTCTTTATGTATTTTACCACCTTCCTGAGAGCTTTGAAGCGTTTGGATTTGGCAGACTTAAAAGATGAGCTTTCATCAATAACAACCATATCCCATTGCCATTTATTGTTGTCAACAAGCCACGCTATATTCTCTCTGTTGATAACAGTGACATCGTGGGTACGGTTGAGGACTGTGCGACGATTTCCTGCTGGCCCTGTGCAGATACCGATGTCGAGATGTTTGGTGTGCTTCCAGTTCTTTGCCTCTTGTTTCCATACAGTATTCGCCACGCGGAGCGGAGCGATTACTAATACACGACTGACAGCAAAGTCATCAAAGTAATCTGAAATTGCTGTTAATGTTGAAATCGTTTTACCCAAGCCCATATCAAGAAAGAGGGCACACTTGCCTTTGTCTTTAATGAAGCCAATAGCTTTGTTCTGGTAGTCGTGGAGGTCAGATCGCGTCAACAATAATTTTCCCCTCATGTACTTTGTCAATAACATAGACATCAAAACCGATGTCTCGTAATTCGTTAATTTTACGCCATTGAAGCTTGCTCGGCTTTTTTCCAGTGGCCTTAAACTCAATGAAGAAGCAAGAACCTTCGCGTAGGAAAATTCGGTCAGGCACACCCCGTTGTCCCGGTGATACAAACTTGTAAACAAGCCAGCCTTTCTGCTTTGCGTAATCGCAGACTTGCTTCTCAATAGTTTTCTCAAGCATAATCCACCCCTACAGATTTCAAGATATCTTCAGTCATGGTGATGTATTTATTGTAATCAAGATTTGGTATCTCGTCAGGCATATCCATGACAGGTGTCGCGCCATCACTTGTTGCGACCTTGTTCCCGTTCTTCTTATAAGTGATCGCTTCACCGTCTGTGGTGTAGACCCACCTGACGACCTTGCCAAGATACTCTCCGCGCCACACCGCTCCGCCTGTGACACGCCTAGCGGTGATAAAAGGTTTGATATCCTTACACCCCTCGATGTAACTTTTAATCGACCTCCCGGTGATTAAATAGGCTTTAGCTGCCTCAACACAGATGCTTGCTACAGGATTTTTCATAAGTCCCTGCGCAGCAAAGACACCTTTACCCTTCGCGCCGTGTTCTGTGACAGCGAGATAGTTATTTATATCCCTTGAGTAGAGAGCCTTGTAACGCGTCTCTTCAAGTTCAAACCCTGTGTCAAGCTCCCAATCAAAGCAGATGTCGTTGTATGTCTGATAGTCTTCTTTATCGACAAGGGAGACAAACCCATCCGTGTTAGCAGACACAACACTTATGTTAGCACCCTCTAAGCGTTCGATTAACATCAGTAGGGAGAGCTGACCTGTTAATGTTACCATCATCATTAGGTCAGGGGCGTAGAGGGCGCTATACTTGCTTCCCAGTTTGCCGAATGATCCGTTAATTGTAATCTTCAGAGCGTCAGCCTTAACTTTTTTACCTGTACGTTTGGCGGTGAGGCGTTCATCAACAATAGAACGATAAGTGTCGAGAAATTGAGGACCAAATTGACGGGGGTACAGACCCAAGTTCAAGATAATTGAAGGGTAGTAGCTGGCGACATCACGATCACAGAGAAGCTGGTTCTCTGTCGGTACAACTGTCTGCGCCTTCTCAGTCGAGTGTAACCCGCCTATACCCATCTGATATGTGGAGCCGCCGAGAGTAATTTTTAGTTTACGTAGTTCGTCGGGCAACTTGATTGAGCCTCGACCATCAATCTCAAACTTGTGATCCTCTATGACGTTCAAGGCATCTTGTAACTGCTGGCTCTTGAAGTGGAGGAAGTCAGGGGTATTATAACTGAATTTTTTACTCTCAGGTATTTTAGGTTTCTTGACGCTGGGCTTAGATGCCTTCAGTACTGTCTCAGCTATCTGCGCGTCCGACTTACTCATCAGGTCTTGATTATACGCCTTGGACATCACCTGTCGTAGCTCAAGCTGCGGCCTAATGGCTTTAAACAGATCAATGGTAGTGTCCAGATCGTTCTCACAGTAGTCGCGCACATCATCCATCTGCTCGGGGGTCAGATGCGTTCCCGGCTCGTACGGAAGGTCTTGAAGACGTGGTGAGTGCATCCTAGCCCCATACAGCTTCAAGCCCACCATGACGCCCGGTGCTGGCTCCTGTAGGTCGAAGTGAGGCCAATTAGGATCGCCCAAGTTAAAGTGCTGTGAGGTCAACCATCCCGGCTTACCATTGTCGATAATCCAATCTGAAACTTTATGTATCTGTTCAGTCGTTGCGCCTTTGAGTGCCGATAGAATAATTGGAATATCGTAGTTGCGGGAGTTAAAACCAAACGTGGTACGCTTCATCATAGCGTACTGTAAACGTCTCAGGTCCATCTTATCTAACACGCCATCTCGCGCCTCAATATTCATCACCTTTCCTTTAGGTGTCTTGAACGCAGCGAGGAAGTAATTAGGGTAAACTTCACAGTCTACGCAACTTAGTTTTTTGAATTCCATAGGATGTCCCTGAAAAACGGTGAACGGGGGTTAGCCCGTTCACCTGATAACTTAAAGATCGTCTTCTTCGTTATCATCTTCGTCGTCTAACTCGTCTTCCAGATCGTCAAAGTCGTCAGTAACGTCTTCATTACCACGACCAAACGCATCGCCATCTTTGACAAATTGAAGACCATACAGGTTCGCGTTGGCACGTTTGCCAAACTCATTGTTCTGTATCCAGATGTCGATAATAGCGTTGACGTAACAACCAGCGTAGAGAACATCGTCTTCTTCAACGATCTGACCCTTGTCCCGATTGATGAGTGTCGGACGTTTGGAGTTGCTGGCTTTGACAGACCACATACCTTCGTAGCCATCATACTCAGCATCGTCGCCATCTTTGATGCAGCGTTTGTCAGAAGGAACTTTAACCTTCGCTTCCTTAATCGCAGCTTCGATCACTTCATCCAGCTTTTTCTTCGTCTTCTTGTCGGCTTTGTCGAGAAGAAGAGTAGCTTCAAACTTGCCTTCAACACCTTTGAAGACAGCCTTCTTGAAGATTGAAGGGAAAGAGAGACGGACGTTTTTTAATTGCATTTTAGCCATTGTAGTTATTTCCTTTTAGGTTTCAGTTGGTGCAGTCTTTCCCGCTGTCAGTTGGAGGTTAATCCAATTCTTCAAACCCTTCCGTGATGGAAGGGCGTTTATCTGCATCAAGTACTAGTGTCGGTTTACCCGCTGGTTTGATCAGGTAATCTTTGACCTCACCTTTACCTAGCAGCTTTTCAGCATCGCCGATACCAATCAACTTCTTGTTATAGGCTTTATCTTTCAGTTGAGAGATTAAATAGTCTTCAGCTTCATCGGTCCATTTACGAATACTACGGCCCTCAACCATCTTGTACCCCTCAAAGACTCCGCCACCATCAAGGAGGTTGAACACGCTATCATGCACAGCTTGTAGGAAGTTCTCAATAAGCTTCTGGTTATCAAGGATACACTTCTTCTGATAGTCGCTAAGGGTAGTCTCAGTTAGGGTATCTAAGTCGTCAAACTCAGCACAGATCGTTTCTTGGATGAACGAGGCAAGTTGAGGGCAGTCACCTTTCGCCTTGCACCACTGACACTGCTTATCCCCCGGTACTCTAGGCGCACTGTCCGTCATCGCCAGCTCTGCCTTCTCGGTAGCGTATGCAGCGAAGAGGTTAAGGTCTTTGACGGAGATGCGCCACGGGTCAGGGGTGACCTTACGGGGCATAACAATATGAATAACAAACTCTTCAATCTCATCAAGGAACGACAGTTCGTTCAATAGGCCGAGAGCGTAAAGTTGCGCCTGTGTATTCTCAAAAGCTTCGACCTGTACACCTCGACCATATTTAAGGTCAAAGATGTGGGCAGTCTTACCGTCAAGAACTGCGGCGTCCATTGTCCCAAAACCCCCGGGTACAACATTTGAGAAATCAACACGTTCTTCAGTCATCAGAGTTGAAGTCTCTGTCTCATGTGAGCGCACGTAGTCAAGGTACTCTTGAACATGAGGGATCATGTCGGCGGGGACATCTTTCTTGAGGACTTTACGTTTTGTGTAGTAGTCGGCGTCCCTACCGTTCTTCAGGCATAGGTCAGCGACCTCATGGGCGTGAGTGCCTTCAATGGCAAAGACGTTTGTCTCGTCTTTATAACCCTCTTCAGCTTTACGAGAGCCGGGACAGTTAAGCCAACGGGATGAACCGCTGGCTGATAAAAGGGCGTGTTGCATTATAAAGCCTCCAGTTGACCTTTGAGAGTGGTAAGGGTTGCGGGGTCGAGGTCAGTGATTGTCTCACCGCCGAGTTTGGTGATAAACTTCTTCACCGTTTTCCTATCAGCCTTACCATCTTTAATAACTTGCTTCGCTAGGTCGCGGAGGTCATCAGAGGTTACGGTGGTAGTTTCTACGGGTGCAGGAGGGGTGTTTGACATCGTGGCGGTCAGGAGAGTGATAGCCGCTGTGAGGTTTTTAATTTCAGTTTCTAACATTATATTTCCTTTCATGTTTTATACTATGATTTGTATAAAGCACTACATATTGTGTGTAAACATCTTTTTTCACATATTTACAATTTTATTTTTGAGGTGTATAAGGAATCAACAAAGAAAGGATTTCTGATGACAAACGATATGACAGTCTTATCTCTGGAGGCTATTAAAGAAGGTCTACAAGGCGAAAGACTTTTACTGGTTGCAGACGCGACAGGTATTTCGTACCCGACGATTAACAAACTCTATAAGGGTGATGTTGAGAACTACAGCTATAAAACCGTTAAAGCGGTGAGCGACTATTTAATTAAAAAATAAGGATAACCTATATATGTGTGAGCAAGAAGCGACCAAACAGTACCTTGAGGCTGGCCTAGTGTTGACGACGATGAAATTGCGCGGGGATACGCGAACACCCGCAAAAGAAGGATGGCAGGACATAAAGATAAAAGAGACAGTGTTGCTGTGTTACGAAGGTAACTTAGGGATGGTAATTAAGAGTAATCAATTAGTTGTTGATGTTGACCCGCGACATGGCGGCGATGAAAGCATTGTAAAGCTGGCTGACGATCTGGGAGTAGATTTCGGTGATCCAACAGTTCTCACACCGAGAGGTGGTGAGCATTATTATATGAATTTGAGCGGTGATGATGTTGGTTCGAAGTTTAACGTACACCTGAAAGATTATCCCGGTATCGACTTCTTGACGCTGGGAAAATACGTCCTTACTGCTGGAAGCTTCGCACATGAGAAGCATTATCGCTGGTTTGATGACGACAAAGATTTCGGCGGGTTGACCGTTCAAGAGGCACCAGAAGAATTGCTGGAGTTGTTGAGGAAGAAGGTAAAAAAGGGTGTGAGTGAGGGTGAAGGTCTTGGTGACTTTGAAGGATTAATTAACGGTAGCTCTCACACAGCCGAAGAGGTGGTGGAACTGCTGGATAAGATTGACAACGATATCCCTAATGATGAGTGGGTCAAAGTTGGTATGGCTCTCAAGTGGTGGCACCCGGTTGACGGCCTTGCGTTGTGGGAAGAGTGGTCGGTTGGAGGTGAGACGTATAAAGAAGGTGAATGTGAGAAGAGGTGGAGGTCTTTTGAGGGTGAAGGCGGTGATGTGACGATAGGTACAATCATCCACATGGCGCGAGAAGGTGCGTATGTGGAGACGCGGAAACTTGTTGACCGGGTTCTGTCAAAAGTGGCTGCGGCTGACGAAGAAGAACTTGTGTTGAACCTTGCGCCACGGATAAAGAAGCGCGAGATGTCAGTGTTAGACAGGAACAAGATCGCTGTAGCAATACAGGGACGTTTAACTGTGTTGTCAGGTGGTGTTAAACCACCAATAGGCGTTTGCCGTGACATGATAGCGGGCGGTGAAGTTGTGCGTATGGAGGAAGGTGAGGTGCCTGAGTGGTGTGAGAATTGGGTGTACGTTAATTCTCACACAGCATACGTCCACACAGAAAAATTGAAAGTTTTAAAGACCGCTGCTTTCAATCTTGAAAACGGTAGATGGTTGGCAGGTGATCATAATGGTCGCAAACCTACAGCGTCAGCGTTTGTGGCTGATCATGGTCTGGTAGAACCCGTGGACACCATGAACTATTTACCGATGATTGATGAGAAGATTGTGAAGCTGGGTGCAAGGACGGTACTCAACACCTTCGATAAGAAAGGTGTGCCGGAAGGATGGGAAGGTGAGTTTACAGATGAGGGGTTAGCGGCAATCGAGTTGATTAAAGCACATCTAGTGTTCTTATGTGGAGGTAAAAAAGACGCAAAGGTGCTGCTTCAATGGCTGGCGCATCAGGTACAGTGGCCCGGTCGTCAAATACTATGGTCGCCAGTAATTCAATCAATACCGGGTGCTGGTAAATCATTTTTCGCAACGATGTTAAGGATGTGTTTAGGTGTTGATAACGTAGGTGTGGTTAAGCCTGATCAAGTATCCTCACAATTTAACGGATGGGCGCAAGGTGTATGTGTCAACGTGTTGGAAGAGTTGATGGTGCAAGGTCATAACAGGTTTGAAGCGCTCAACGCCGTGAAACCGTTAATTACTGATGAAATTGTGCAGATAAATGAAAAGGGTGTGGCACCTTATATGTGTGTAAATGTCTCGAATTATATTTGCTTCACCAACTTTAAGAACGCGTTACCCTTGGATGGTGTTGATAGGCGATGGTGGGTGATCTTTGCAGCGATTGAGAAGCTGGAGGATATGGAAGAGTTGGTGGGAGTTAGTGCTGACGTGTATTTTCCACGGCTTTTTGATGCGGTGCGGAAGTGTGGGAGTGAGGTGAGAAAGTGGATGCTGGAATACGAGATTAGTGCTGAATTTTTAAACATGAAAACTGCACCCATGACAGGCCATAAAGGGTTGATGATTGCAACCGAAGAGGCAGGCGTTGAAGGTTATATGGAGGTCAAAGAGTTGATACGTGGGGGCGGGGAATATTTTACGGAGGGGTGTGTTTCATCGGTGGATATGTTTGATGCTTTGACGTTTGAACATGAGAATTTGGAGTTAAATACACTGAAAAGAAATACGGTTATGAAGAAATTAGGGTACTTGCAAATGCCAGAGTTGGTTAAAATTGATGGTAAACCTAGAAGGGTTTGGGTGAAAAAGGTGATGACCAATAGTGAAGTGAGAGAAATATTGAAGAAAAAAGGCTAAAGTAACAAGGTTCTTGTTACTTTTGAGGTGTTTGTTACCTGTCTTGTTACCCACAATTCTCTTTATATATCAATATATTACTTACTAAAGGTAACAAGGTAACAAGATATATATAGATAGTTGGTATATAGGTATATATTAAAATAAATATATTCTCTATATAGGATGTGGAATATAAAGTGCCTTGTTACCCTTCCTTGTTACCTTTTGATTAAGATAGAAAAAGGCGACACAATTCAGTGTCGCCTTTTTTGCGTCGATCAGGATGCTTTGAAATTGTCACTGCAATTGTTTTGGTATTTTACGCGTTGCCATAATGTCGATCAGGATGGCAACCGGGTTCGGAACTTTAACTTTTCCCGCTTCATAGAATTGAACGGAGCGACAGGTCAAACCCAAACGGTTCCCCAACTCGGTTTGGGTTAAACCTAATTCTAAACGACGCGCTTTGAAATTGTCTTTATCCATTTTAAAATTCTCCGAGTATTTGTGGCATGACGAATGCCAGTGTAAATATTAGGGTGGCGCAAAATAGGTTAGCAAGGAATGTTCTAATCATGTCATATGGCCTTTTTTTGGGGTGTTGGGTTCGTCGTTTAAGTTTTTAGGTGTTAGGCTTAGGGCTGGAAGCTTTTAGGCCTCCAGCCCTGCTTAAAAGCTTAAAGCCAAATCATAGGTTTGAGGTTTCAATTGTAATTTTCGCGATTGTACAGTCATGAAATGATTCCATAAGAGCATCAATTGTTTTTTCTAAGGCGTCTAGCTCGATCCCGTAATCAATTGTTAATTCGCCTATATGGGTTTCGTGTTCCGTTGGTTTTGCGGTTTTGGTTTTGCCTGCAATTTGATACTTAGATGTAAATTGAACGTGAAGTTTTTCTATATACATTTGGTTTAATCCCTATTTGGTTTGATAGTATGAAACGTAATCGTTTCTTATTACCCCGCCTAAATTGACGGGGTAATTTAGAAAGAATTAACGTAACCCGTTTTTTGGTGCACAGAATTGACGTGTTGCGTCTAATCGTAAATCGAAGTGATCACATTCGTTTTGCAGGCCGTTAAAATGTTGGCCTTGTATTGATACAACTTCGCCGCCTACTTTATCAGCAAACTTCTGTGCGGCATTTAAACGCTTATATCCATAGTGGGTTGAGGCCCCGGCGGAATATCCACCTTCCCGGCCTACGATTACATTGTCTTTTAAGATTGCGAAGTATTTGGTCATTTGCGTTTTCCCTTGGTTTGTTTCAACTGATTTGTTTATACGCAATCTTTTCGTATCTTGTCAACCCCCTAAAATGACGATTAATTGAAATACGCAATAATCTTGCGTGGATGAATTGATTTATTTGTGTTTGTGGTATTATAATACCGCATATCAAAATGGTAGAAATAAACAACGGTGATTTATGGCTAGAACAAAAGGCTCACAAAATAAGTTTAATAAGAGTATGAAAGACGCGTTAGAATTAGCGTTTGAAAGGTCTGGCGGTGTTGATTATTTGGTTCATGTTGCTGGCGAAGACCCAAAAACGTTTTGTGGCTTATTAGGGCGTTTAATACCCGCAACCGTCGCTATCGCTGTCACTCATAAGATTGATCTCGCAGCTATGATGCAGCTCGCAGATACAAACAGCCAACGTTTAAACGCGCCCAACACAATAGAACACGAACAATCTAATACCGCTATAGTTGAAAAGATATCAGATGATATACAACCTATGGATATTAACCCAATGAAATCAAAGACTTAGCGTGTTTATGTTTCACGTTTTG
>TARA_R110000772_G_scaffold69434_3_pt1 | contig 10310 bp, 10 predicted proteins | sample TARA_R110000772 | Tara Oceans TARA_R110000772 (sample SAMEA4397948) | marine metagenome | biome: Polar Biome; feature: [SRF] surface water layer (ENVO:00010504); material: water (ENVO:00002006), including particulate matter (ENVO:01000060) such as... | depth 5 m | reverse complement strand
TCGATTTTACCCAATCAGGTATAGAGATTATTATATCTTCTATTACATTTTTAGGTTCAGTATAAAAACACATATCATTAGTTTCAATTGAACATAGTTTTATATCAGTTCTTGTAATGTCTGCCACTTTATACTTTTCTCCTATAACCCCTCTACCATCTTGAGGCTTACTTATTAATTTTACTATACTATTTAGTTCTATCATAACAATTTTTTTAATTTATAAATTTCAGGGTTAAAAGTTTCTACTTCAATATCTAAAACACTTAATAACTCTGAATTAACCGGTAAATCTGCACCTAGTTTTTCTTCAAGCAGCTCTCTACGTCTTGGACTTTTAAATATAATTTGCCCAATTTCGTCGTGTATATCTGCATTATGAAAATCTAAAATATCTATTTTATATTCTTTAGATAGTTTAGAGTATTTACCAAGCCTAAAAGCTCTATACTCTTTACTATATCCTTTTGGAATATTAAAAACAAACATTACAAGGTTTGGATTTGGGTCGTATCTACGTTTAAACATTTTAAAAGTAGTTAAAAGCTTTTCAAACTTTATAAACCTTAAATCAGAAGAAAATCTAAATAAAATTGCAATACAATTGCTATCTTCTTCAGTAGCTACAAAACAATTTAAGAAAAATTTGTTCCAAAAATATAATTTTCTAGTGCCGGGAAGCATAGGCATTAAAAATGTAGAAGCTTTAGTGCGTTTAGCAATTGAAATATGATATTCTACTTTATTATTAAGAGAAAGCACGTTATTACTTATTTGCTCTATAATATTAACTTTGTATTTTATCTTTTTAATCTCAACTGTTAAACCCAACTCAAGCTTATAATCTGAAGGCCCTTCTAGTGCGTGTATAATTTTTTTATCTTTATATATAGGTTTTAAACATAAAGTATTTCCTGTAATTTTAAACATTAATGCATTTACAGGTGTATATACTAATTCATCACACTTTGTTACCATAATTCTTCTTGGTTTAATATTTCAACTTTATGTGTTACTAGCTCTGGAAGTTCTATACCAGTTTCTCTTAACACATCTTCTTTAGTTTTTAAGATATAAATAAGTTTAAACGTTTCTGTAAATCTATGAATTCCATCTGCAATTCCAAACTTTTCTATATATTTATTCAAAACAAACTCAGGCATTTCTACTGGAACCAAGTCTTCTAACCATGCAGAAGCTGTTTTTTCCCCTACTTTTGGTATACCTACAATGCCATCTGTAGAATCACCCATTAGGACCTGTTTCCACAAAAACCTTAAAGCATCATTCTCATCAAGTGTTATAAACTCTGCTTTACCGTAGTTATAATTAGAGACTTTGTTTTGGTATAGCACATCTTTATCTGGACTGCATATAACAGTTTTTAAAGGGTCGTGATATACAGACACAAGATCATCTGCTTCTAATTCAGGTATGTATGTAAAGTTCCATTTTTGTTTTAAATACTCTTTAATTGCTGGCCATATAATAGGTTTGTCTCCGCCTTTTCTATTGTACTTGTATGGTTTTGTAGTTGCTATGTTGTATCTAAAGCATTTACCTTGTGTAAGAAAACCGGCGTACCTATCCGCATTTGTTATATTTAGCATTTGAGTGATTCTCATATCTATTCCTTCTAAAGCTTCTTCTAGTGTAGGCTTACTCATCTCATAATATATAAGACTATCACCATCTATCAAAGCTATCTTTTCATTTCTATCCATTTTTTTAAGTTTTAAGTTAATATAAAGGGGCATAACCACATATAGGCCTTATTTAATATTCCTTTGATGGAATAACCCCATTATATCTACCAATTAAACACTAGCTACAGAGACTATTAATTTCTGCAACTTCCTTGTCACACTGAGCTTTTCGTTCAGATTTTTCTTGCACTGCTTTCGCACGCATATCATCCCATTCAGCGTCTGTCATAGCTGCATAGCTAGAGCTATGGTAAATAGATCCATTCACACCTGCTAAGGAAGAATGAACAAAATATTGCTTACATCTAATAGCACCGTCTTCATCACAAGGCACAGCCCCGATATGCATAGGATCTACAAAGATGTTGTGAATCTCTCCACTATAGCAATTGATGTACATAAGACCACCTACATGTAAACCTTTAACACATGAACGTCTATCGTCAACGTTAACTTGGTCCCATGATTCTAATCTATGTGTACACCCAACTTTAATAAAATGTTGAGGATCAGCATAACCATTAGTACCTTCACAATAAAAAGCATCACCACTACTCCCCATCATAGCTGGTTCAAATAGTCTATCTTCTACATGCTCTGGTAATCCATCCCCTTCTATTTCCCCGGTGTCAATGTTAAACGTTCTTTTATAACGATCAACTTGTTCACCAGTTTCTTGATCATACTTATGAAGCACTTCTCTAGATACCTTGTAACCATTTAGTAATCCCTCATGGGTGATTTTCATTTGGTACATCTCGGCTCTCTTAGAAGCTGCTTCATGAGTAAGACCTTGTTCCATAAGATCTTCTTTTATTTTAGGGTGAGTATATTTCATATTCACAAAATTAAAGAATCGCGTACAGAAATCGTCCCCGTGACCTTGCTTCATCTTTCTCCACAAGATTGGGTTACGTAACCATCTAGTCCACATCTTAATTAAAGGCATAAAGTCTAACTCTTTATCTAAAGAGTCAAATATTCTGTCTACTAGCGCTTGTGGCATTGGTATCGAAGATACTATGCTGTTATGCTTAAGAAAGAATTCTCCTGTAGCCTTATTAACGTGAATGTACTCACATTGTGTTTCAATGGTTTTAGTATAGTCTACAACACATAAAGGAGCAAATGCTTCTAATATTTCATTGTATTCTTCTACTGTATTTACTGTTGCACTAGCTTCTGCTAGCCCACTCATATCATTATACAGTTCTTTACTGTAATCAACTGTGAACGGAGTTTCTCCGTATGATCCACAGATTTTGTCTTCTATTACATTTATTGTAATCATAATCTAATTATTTAATTGGTTAAAAAATATACCTTATTGTGTTCCAAGGTATTGTTGTTTGGTGTAATTCTCTAAATTGTCTGATGTATTCAGATTTTATTCCAAGTTTGTATCTTATGTTTTCTCCTCCATATTGAGAGCGCTTCACTTCTTGTTTGTCTAGAACCCAAAGATCTACTTCTGTGTCTGGGTGTCTACCTAAATTTATAGTGTGCTTCTTAAAATTGTGGGTTAGAAAAATACATTCTGATAAAACTTGTTCTTTATAACTGACATAATCATTCATCATATCAAACAGATATTTGTAATCTTTTAACCATCCATCATATACAATGATAGGACTATAGTTTACATGTACATCATAACCTGCATCTATAAAGGCATCAATAGCTTTTATTCTATCGAGTATCTTACTTGTACCTGGTTCGTGTAAATCTGATTTGTGTTGAGGCATTAGACTAAATCTAATACGTATCTTACCTTCAGGATCAAAAGAGCAAAGATTAGGATTTACATACTTAGTTGCAAAACTGCCCATTGCTACAGGATGATCACGAAAGAATTCAAAAATCCTTTGCCACTCATGATGCTTAGCATGCAACGCAAAATCCTCGTTGCAGCTAATATCATAAGTTGTAAAAGTTTTGTGAGTCTGATTAGGTTTGTCTACAGGTGTAAAATACGCGTGATTATTAACCGAAGTCAATATATCACCTGTATTTGTAGCTACAGACAAACCTTTATCTTTATGGCGTTTCATATAACAGTATGAACAGTTATACAAACATCCATAACCAAAACTAGGAGAAATAAAATCTGTAGATCTTCCAGAAGCTCTTATTTTAAAGGTCTTCCTTATATCTTTAGTTACTAGCTTTCCCATGTTTCTCGACTTTTTGCTCTTAAATAAACTCTAATTTCTTTCTCTAAAGCAGAACTCATATCACATTCCCTATTATTTAAAGACTCAATTGAATTTAACATAGGTGCAATTTCTTCTGCAAATTCTACTAAATTATCATATTTAGCTAGTATATCTAAATCTGCAGCTCTTGCGTTAGGTATATCAGAAAGTACAAACATTTCTTTAGATTTAGCTTGAACATCCTGAGCATCAATATTTGGTATTGCACAAAATAGTTGAAAATCATAAAGCTTATCCATAAAAAGTTTAATTTCTGTATCTATAACACGATTGTTACTATAAGAATAATGATCTAGCCTTAAGTCTAAAAGCTCACAATAGTCTTTTTGAAGGTCCGGGTGAATACACCCCATACCTTTCATAAATGTAAAGTCTTCTATTCTAGAGAGTTTATATGCAGTGTAGTATTTAATTAAAGATTGATCCATAGTATATTCATTGTTAGGAGTTAATTGTAAAAATAGTTCATCAATGTGTCTAACATTAGGGTTTTTTATAATGTGTTTAACTTTATCTTGACTAACACGTATAAGTTGAGGGGTATCCCATCCTTGTTTAGGAATAGCCCAGTCTTCATACTTATCTTTATTATACGTCATGTACCTAACAGGAGGATGCTCGTACCAAAATACCGGCTCACTATGATTTTTATCATAAGATGCTTGATAGCTGTTTTCATATACTTTATTATGTGTAGGAACTATATGAAATAAAGCTAAAGCAGCTGATCTCATTTTATGTTCGTCTTCTGATGTACAATAATAAATACGATTTGTACTAGACATAAGATCTTTAGCTTTTGGCTCAATCTTATCTAAAGTAAACAAGCTATCTTTTTTATCATCATAACGAAGAGTATATGCTACCATTCTTTCTTCAATAGCTCTACGATCTGCAGCTGATAAATTAGTAAACTTAGATAGTTCTGCCTGTTGGCTTTCTTCAAGCTTAGAGTCTGTAATAAAAGATTCTGGAACTTCAACATCATCATAGTTTTTATACCACTCTGATGCCTCAATGAATTTAAGAACAGCACTACGTTTAGCTGTAATTCTATTCTTTTCTTTCATAAGCCAAGCTAAAGTTTCACCACTAGCTTTATTTATATCTTCTGCAAACTTAGAGTCTAAATCTTCTAAAGTATAAGTACAAACTTTATTTGGATCCCATTTAGATTCTTGATCTAGCTGTCTAAGATAAGCATCTTTATATCTATTAAAAGAACCTTCTCTTGCATATAAATGTTTAGCTTGAAGTCCTCCCCAGCTTTTTACCGGGTCTCTTTCCATTTTATTACCAACCATTTTTGGAGCCATAAGATTAAAACCTTCAAACAACTTACTAGCAGGACCATATTTAATTCTAGGATCAGGAACAAAACTAGGTTTAATTGTGTCTTTATCTACAATTTTTGCTAGCCTATTTATAACTCTATTGTCGTCTGAACCTTTTGTAATAATAGCTGTACATTTATCTATCCACTTTAAGAAATCTGTTTCTTTAAGCTCTTCCTGAATCAAATCACTAGCCTGTTTTGCTGCAGCTGTAATTATACCTTTAATATACTTTTTAGTAGCTTCATTCCATATAACTTTCTCACGAGATGGAGTAACATCTACACCCTCTTGTAATACTGTCTCAGTTCCATCTTCATTAGCAACAACTTGCCGTGTTGGACATTTAAAAGCAATAGAACCGTACATCTGTTCCATTTCTAGCTCCCTGAAATCAATATACCCATAATTAATACCTGTTGTAGACTTTTTATCTTTAACAAGCACAATGTGAGGTTTATTAAAATAGTATGAATCAGAAATAATTAAATTATCAGAGTTATATATTACTTCTGCTTGAAAATTAACTTTTCTTTCATACCCATCATCTTCATTATCTACAATTTTAAAGTTAACATTGTTAAAATACAACAGTTGTTCTTCTACTGACTCTTCAAACTTATTACGATTATGTTTCTTAACACCAAAAGATACAGTTGTTTGATTTGGTTTGTCTGTCTCTTCATAATATACTTTGGTTCCATCACTGAACGTAACAAAAGGATTAGTTTTACCTTCTTTTACATTAAATGCAGGTATAATAAAATCAGTTTTGTAGTTATAACAGTTACATTTAAATCTCTTACCATTGTATGAAGTCTCTATAGTATAGAAATCTACACCAGTTGATAGTGCAGCTTTTGCACCAAGACCAAAGGCACCAAAATTTTCACTAGTATTTCTTTTCGTAGAATAACCTAGTTCCAATATACCTTCTAATCGTCTTGCTCCAATACCTACACCATGGTCAGTAACTGCAAATGTATCACAATATCCAACACCTTCATTTTTTGTGTATGTTAAAAATATCTCATCTCCTCCCTGTAATGCTTTTAAATCATAGTAGTTTGGATTAAAATTACTGTCTTCGTACTGAGCACCATGGCGCTCAATGTAGTAGTCTGACACTTTCTTTTTTCCACTTAATATTTCTATAGCTATTTCTTTCTCACGTTGAGAGTCACATGCATTGGTAACAAGTTCTCTTACAGTAGATTGAATTGGCATAGAATATTGTGTAGATTGAAGAATGTCAAAAACCATTTTCTCTGCGCCTTTATTGATGCGCTTTGCAATGCCGGTATTACCATGCATTGGCTTGTCAATTGTTTTAATACTCATATAATAGTGTTTAATTGGTTTATATATTTACTAGCCCATATCTCGGGCTTCATCTGCTTCCATTTCTTTTTTTGCGTCAAGCTGTTCTTGCTCGTACTCGTATTCATCTACGGGCTCATCAAAGTATTTGGTTTTGCAGTGTGGACTTTCACATTTGTAGACTTCACATCCACAATATAAAGTCTCTTCGCTGTAATCATAGCCACAGCAGGAGCTAACGGTATTAGCCATAATTTAAAGTGTTTAATAAGTTAAAAATTTGTTATAATTGCTTAATAAGATCAACAACTTCGTCTACTTGCTTCTTATTACGAGGCATAAATAGTACGTATTGTTGCTTAGTATCTTTAAGATGTTTTTTAAATAGTTTCCATCTTAAAGGAAAAGACTCATTAGCATAGCCTTTTGTTTCAATGATAAATTTACCTGCTGGATCTACAAAGTCAGGAGTATAAGTAATTGGTCGAATCTTACTTCCTTTATTGTAAAGCTTTTTAGCTGTGCCTTCATAGCATGCTTGCGGATAAACTAACCCATCAAATATTGTAAATGTACGCTCTTCATATTTTATAGGGACTTTAGCTTTTTCAAGTTCTTTATAACAATAAAGTTCTAGATTAGACTGAAAATTGTGCCCATCATATGTGCTTTTTTTAGCATTTTTTACTTTAGATCTTCCTTTACTTCTCCAAGCCATAGTTCATCACGTTTGTTTGAAGGTACCCTTCCAGACCTCTATTCTTATTCCAGATAAATGCTTGCCCACATCTTAATGTACCTACATATCCTTGGGTTTTATGCCAAGCATCGTTTGCACATATAGAAGGTATAAACCTAACTTTAGTCCCCATATATTCATTTAGCATTTCTTTATGCTTATGTCCACAATGTACTTCCCTAACTTTAGACCTACTCCACATCTCCGGCTGTTCTGTTGCTATTAATAATGGAAGTTCTTGAGCTTTTTCTTTATCACCATGTGTAAACATAATCATGTTGATCCCATACTCATAGTATTTACGAGAGTTTAAACTGTTGTCTATGTTAACGTTTTCATTGTTATTGTATACAGCATCTAAAACTTCTCCTGCATAAAACATGCGTTCAAAATCATGATTACCTTGTACTACTACAACGTCTACCGGGGCAAACTGTGCTAAATAATCAATTGCTTTAGTAACTAAATGCCAATAACCTCTAAAAGATTGACGCCATTGCATCCTATCATGTTGAGGTGTACCTTTAGTTGTAGCTCTTGAATATCCTTCAGAGTTTAATCCATCATTACCTACAGGTAATAAGAAACGTTCTATTTCAACACCATCTGCCTTTCTATGTAAATCTACAATAGCTTGCATATAATGTCTCTCCATAGCTCCTGGATCTTCTTCTGTTATCTTACCATAATGAATATCAGGTAATGATATTTCGTAACATATAGGATCTTTTGATTTTTTCCATTTGTGCTTAGATACTTTATGGGAGTTTTCTTTAATGTAGTCTAATAACTCTTCTTTAACTTGAGGCTGTTCATGCCACTGGTTGTGAGTTACTACACTATAACGCTGTTCCCCATTAAAATTTTGCCAAAATTTAACAGACTTTACATCTGCCATAGTTAACCCATTATCTAGTAAATGCTTTGAAAATGCTTGACTGTCACTTAACTCATGACCATTGTCATTGTTCATCCTCTCTTGCACCCACTCTTCTGAGGTTACTAGCTTTTTACAATCTCTTATAATAGCTATATCTACTTCCCATTTGTCGGCTAAAAATTGTGCTCCTTTTTTTAAGTAGCCTTTTTTAGTCCTTAATTTTTCAATAATCTCTTCTCTGTTCATTTAATATGTTTTTAAGTTCATTAAACCTACTTACACTTTTAACTAAATCTGATGGATCTTTAGATTGATAGCTATCTGGTATGCAGATATTATTAAAACCATATAAGTCACAAATCTTAACAGCCATAGTTTGACCTGGGTTTGTTACTTTGTCGAAATCATTGTCGTATAAAATATCTATTGTTTTAAATCTTGTTTTCAGCTCACTTATTAGTTTATCTGAAGGTATTTGCATTTCACTCTGCAAAGCGATAGCATTGTAGCCGGCTGCATGTAAACACATAACATCTTTAAGAGATGAAGTAATGATAAGTCTCTCACCTTTATACGGGAGTTGGTCATAGCCTTGGACATCTGTCTTTTTTGTATTGCTTAACCACTTATTTGTTTCTTCATAAGGAGAATAAATTTTATATCGAGTCTTGAATCTAAAAGCGTAAGTAATTGATTTACAAGTAAATCTAGTACTATTTACCCAGAAGTGACTTACAGGCTCAACCCCAAACATAAGTAATATTTGCTTACTAACCAAATATTGTCGCCAAAAGTTTGCGTCAGCTCTAGTCCATAATCTTTTACGCTTTTTTAATATTACTTCAGTCTTAGCAAAAGACGGAACTTTGTTTTGTCTGTATGCCATAATACCCATAGTAAACTTAATACTTGCTTTTTTAGAGCTTAGATTAAGATTGAAATCAGAGTCGATAATTCTTAAAGAATCAATAAATGTACAATTATATTTAAATTTAATATAGTTAAAACAGTCGAATGTATGATCCGAGTGTCCAAAATCTTTATATAATAATTTACCATTATAAGGAATTATAGAAACAGTTGGCGACCTGTCTTCACGTAAATCACTTGGAAATAACTTACCTAAGTCTTTAAAGTTAGGGCAATAATACCGAAAAATGTCATACTCAGTAATTTTACTAAGTATGACATCGGTATGTAGGTGATCGTTACTGTCTCTACGATCAATTCCCATTAGAATGGTGCGTTTGCTTGTGGGTCTGCAGGCACTGTCCAATCTGCATTTTCATCAATAGTGTCTGGAGTAACTAGACTTGCTGTAGATATATGTTTACCCCACTTAAGATCTGCATTGAAGTCATGATTCTTAAATTGAGAATACTCATCATTAAGATTCTTAACAAACATATCATCTCTTTGTGGTTTAACTCTACCAAAATATCCAGTATAAACACCTTGATATTGTGAGTCTTTAACACCTATAAGAACTCTAAGTTGATTACTTTTTAGTGCTGCAGCAAGGTTTTTAACCTCTGTTACATCACCAGCAGCAATTGCACTCATTGTATCATAGAATACAGATCCACCTGCAGCTACATTAGCCCAAGCTTTTGTGAATTCAATTAGTTCTCTTTCTCCATCATAAGCTTTTCTTTGGCCTTCAACTTTCCACCAATCATACGTTGGTGCGTCTTCTGACCATGTAGATTGACCTACATTATTTAGCCATAAGTGTTTACCAGTTTGAGATAGTTTATGAGAATTTTTTAGAAATAAATCTAATTTAAAATTACCATCCTCATTGTTTAGCCAAAATGTTACTTTATTCCATTCTTGATCATTACTAGTACCTGAATATGCAGGTTCTTGTTTTACATTTATATCAAGTGCATGTAACTCTGCCATTGTAGGGTTAACTGCTAAAACACTTACATTTGTTAATCCAGAAAAGAATTCTTTTCCTCCTCCAGTTACTTCTTCCGTACTTGCATTACTTTGTATTGCCATAATTAATTATTTATTGGTTATTAAAATTGTGTTATTTCTCCTTTGTAGTCTGCCCCTTCTTCTACTCTTGTTTGATTATCAAAAGCTGTTTGCGTCTCTACAGGAATG
>TARA_R110000772_G_scaffold44756_1_pt1 | contig 10312 bp, 15 predicted proteins | sample TARA_R110000772 | Tara Oceans TARA_R110000772 (sample SAMEA4397948) | marine metagenome | biome: Polar Biome; feature: [SRF] surface water layer (ENVO:00010504); material: water (ENVO:00002006), including particulate matter (ENVO:01000060) such as... | depth 5 m | reverse complement strand
CGACACCAACGCTGGTAAAAATCTAAAGTTCATATCCGCCGTCTCAGCGCCAGCTCCGGCATCTTGCACGCGGCGAAGTCTCCAGTACACAAACTGGTACGAAGTGCTGTTATCAGGGGTTGGCCAGACCGTTACAGCGGGAAGCTGCGGCACAAACACGGCAATACCTGTTGTATGCGTTGTTGCGGTTGTATTGTTTTGGCCTCGGAATACGCCACCTAAAACATTGCCGGTCACGTATGTGTAGTAAATATCTTCTGCTTCTACGCGGATAAAACCAGCGTTAGCAAGGCCCACGACAGAGCTCAAGGTAATGGTTGTGTCGGTTGCGCTAATACTACCATTAAGCGTGGCTGATGTTGGGTTAACTTCTCCAGAAAGCCGTTGAATCCAAACTTGGATTGGCCTAGCTTGCTGTAGCTTATTTGGTATGGCCGCATAGGTAAATACGCTAATACGGCTCATGGTTAGGTCAGCCTGCGTTGACGCAGTGTTTGAGCCTGTACGAATGACCTGTTCAAGTAAATCAATTGTGTCTGTTGGCAGGGCGTATGTAGCCAATCCCGGAATCAGGTTAATAATCCCCTGCTCCATTGTCCACATATTTATACCCTTGCTCTGCCACTCAATTGTCATCAAGTTCATTGAGCGGCGAGCTGTGCGCAAATCATAACCAGAGCGCATCTCGCGACCAGCCCGCTCCCACGCCTCTTCAGCAATCTCTGTGAATTCCATGTTAAAGAGGGTGGAGCCGGTAGTGGTCATAGTTTATTTCTTTGCTGTCTTGGCGGAGTTAATAAATGCCTGCGCCGTAGGTGCGCCCTTCTGGCCAACCTTGCGCATCTTTTCGTCAGAGCCTGCGGCGATACGTTTTTTCTTGGCGTTAATGTTGGCGTACAAGCCGACGGGGCCACCGCCAGCGTACTCAGTAAAATCGGTATCATCGCGGCGAGCTTTACGCTTACCGCGAGGCATCTTAGAGGGGAGTATGGCACCCATGCCGCGACTGGCTCTCATAGTTACACCATTTTTCCTTTTGTGTGGCCGCGCTTAGCAATACCATCTCCGCGTGTAACACTGCCGCCCTTTTTCATGCCCCTCGTGCGGTAAGGATACTTTTCGTCTAAAGACTTCTCAATATCTTTGCCGCGCTTGGTGCCTAGAATGTAATGAACATCATCCGCAACCTGAAGAGCGCCATCTTTAAAATGCTTCCCCACTTTGCCTAATATTCCGTCTTCTTTTTTGGCCATAATAATTCTCCTTAGACCAAGCGGCCTTTTGTGTGGCCGCGCTTCGCAATGCCATCCGCACGAGTAACGCCACCTTTTTTAAATTGAGTGGGTTTTTTTCTATCAGGATCAAACTCCCTAATCATTCCGGGATCCATTGCTCTTTGGCCGGGTTTTGGGCGCCTCATAACTCCGGGGTCCATATTCCTTTTTGGGGTAGGCGCCATTATCCCAATGCCGTTTCGCGTAGACTTGCCAAAGTTCGGTTGATGGTCTTTGTCATCCATCATTTTTCCGTCAGGCATACGGTGCTTGCCTTTGGCAACGCCGCCCTTTTTCATTCCAACGGATCCATCATCTGGGTCTGAGGGTAGGTCTATTTGACCGGGGCGTAGCGGGGGGAGTTTTACAGGCGGAGCTTTTTTGCGCTTCTTCTTTTTGGTCGCAGAACCGCCGTCAATGTCTTGTGGCACTTCCATGCCTTCACGAAAAACTCTTGCCATATTGATTCTCCTTAACAGGCTTTGCCGCCACGGGACATTTTTACCATTGCGCCTTTGGTTTTGCCTTTTATAGCAACGCCATCACGGTTAGCTCCTGCCGTTTTGACTGCGCCCATCTTTGATGTCATGCCGCCTTTAGCCAACTTGGTCGTGGTTTCACCTTTATGCAAACGGCCTTCATGTTTATTCACAGCCTTCTGCATCATTCCCTTGTCTTGCTTCATGTCTGCCTTGGCCATACCGCCTTTGGCCATTTTGCCCTTGCCATCAGCAGCAAAGTCAGGAACCATTTTCCCGTCCTTTTTAACCATGGTCATACCGCCGTGTGCATATCCGCCCATATTCATATTTTTCATATCGCCACCTTTTGAAAATTTACGGCCCTTGTCGGCCTCATTAAAGTCTTTCCCCACGGATTGTGGGACGCCCGCCTTCTTGGCAAACGATGGTGAGTTAGCTATTGCCGCCATAAAATTGCGCTGTTTGGCAGATGAAGAAGGCATTACTTTTTCTTTTTTCTACGGATTAACTCAGAAAAACTTTTGCCTGAAATCATTTCTGCAATACGCATTAACGTCCAAACAGCACCAATCAAGCCAAATACAGGAGTAAGAATAGACAAAAAAGATCCAGTCGTGGCGGCCACTGATACGATGTCAAGAAAGCTCTTGAATGAGTCGGTGTTGTTAGTCATATCAGCACTTCCAAGCCCGGAGACTTTTGTTAATTCGGCTATCCGGATCCTTGGCTGTCTTAGGACTCGTCAGCTTCTTTTTCATGCCTTCCATCCTCGCACAGAAAGATTCTTTGCGAGATCCGCCTTTTGGTTGAGGAGGTTTAAGGTTCATGCCTTGGGCTTTTGCCGAAGCTCTTCCCTTGGCATTCAAGCCTCCTTTTGGGTCCTTACCCTCTTTGCGAGTCCATGCGGCAGTCTTAGCCATAGAAAACGTTTACCGTTGTTGCGGCGGCAGTTTCAACATATATTCCATTCTCAGCCAGAATGCCCTCACCGGGAATCAAAACGGATAAGGTGCCAATAACTGCTAAGTCAACAAATTTATATATGATAGGACCGCCTGATCCATTTCTTATCGTAACGAGTCCACCAGAAGGATAGCAAATAGTAAGTCCTTTTAATCGTGCGCGTTGCGTTGTTACTACTGTAGTTGCGCTCACATCACAAAATGCGGACTTTACATCTGTTTGCATTGACATAATCAATCTCCTTTAAAGATTGGGCCTAAGCCCCAGAGATTGATTAGCTTAAAGCGGCGCCAACAGCGGTAACCCAAGCAGCGCCGGTGCTAATAACCAAGCAATACTCGTTGTTACCAGCGCCGTTGTCGCTGATCAAGCGAACCTGGCCAGCGTTAGCTGCTGAAGCGGCGGGCAGTGTGGCGGTAGTTAATATGGTCAGGTCTGTGTAGGGACCTGCAAAGCCGTTTGTAGATACGACTGGGCCTGAGAATGTGGTGGTTGCCATGATAATTCCTTACATGCAAGTGTGATGTATCTGTCTGCATGTCGTCAGCCGGGACTGTCAGATACACCGGATAACCCCGGGTTAGTGCAAATATACACCAAAAGAAAAAATTGTGCAACAAAAAAGGACTCCCTTTTGAGGAGTCCTTCTTAGCTAATCCCTAAGGATTAAGCGCCGGGTGAGCCGTAGACTCCCAACGGATCAGATACGCCGAAGCTGTAACGCTCACGGGCCTTGTAACGAACGTTACCGGTATCAAAGTCGCCGTCCATGCTGTTTTGCAGCGGTGTACGAACAAAGTGCTTCAAACCGTTAGGTACGTCAGTACACAAGAACCAAGCGTTTGTGTCAGTCAAGAAGTGGTTCACGGCGTAACCACCGGGGATAGAACCGTTGTTCTTGATAGCGTTGATGTCATTGTCAGCAGTACCAACACGCAACTCGGTTTCGAGTAGGCGGGTAGCCACGAACATCAATGCTGGAGGCACAACCAATTTCTTGGGCTTAGCAGCAATCAACAAGCCGCGTTCGTCTGTCCAACCAGCGATTTGAATCACAGCGTTTTCCAACGATGTTTCATTCAAGTCAGCGCCAGTGTTAGGACGGTTACTGTTAACACCACCGGACACCAATGGGTGAGCTGTGGAAAACAGGGTTACGCCGTCACCATAAACAGCGCCAGTAAAGCCGCCGTTTAGAACTGCGGCTGCCTTAACCTGCTTGGTGTAAGACATACCGCGAGCTAAAGCCTTGGTGTAGCGGCTAGACAACGAGTCATACAAGTTGTCTTCCACTGCTTCTTCCGTAATGGAGAAGCCCATGGCAATGGTTTCGTGAGTATAACGAGCTGTGTATGCTTCCTGAGCATTGTCATAAGCGATGGCAGAGCCTTCACTTTTAACAGGTGCAGCAGAAAAACCTGACAACTTTGTTTCCTCTTCAAAACTACGCTCCGACGCTTCGGTTTCGTAGATCTCTTTGTGCTCTTCGCCGTACTTAGCGTACTCCAAGCCGAACAAGGCGTTCAGACCCGGAAGTAATTCTTTGAGCAGTTGTGCGCGTGAAATAGCCATTATTTACTCCTTAAACACCAGCGGCGTTGTTGAACTGGTTTACGTTGATTTTAACAATCAACTCGGGGAAGGCGTCTGCACCAGTAGCTGTTTCATTCACAACATCCACAACGCGAATTGGGAATGTGCTTGTTGCAGCTTCACTGCCAGCCAACACGGAAACAGCGGAATCGCCAGTAGTTGTGTTACCAGTACCTTGGATAACCGACACATTAGAGCCGATAGCTGCCAAAGCGGCGGTAGACATTGCACTAGAACCGTCTGTCACGGCAACCGAGTACAACACATTGCCGTCAACAATTACCATGGCGGAAGCGTTTGTTACGCTAGTGCCGGGGTAATACTGGCCCTGTAAGGGCTGGCTCTGTGAAGATGTAAAGTTACAGCCCATGAACACGCCAACAGGAAAACCTGCGGTTGTTCCGGTAAACTTCTCAATAGTGCCGCCAGTTACAAGGATCACCAGATCACCATTAAAGATGGGGGTGTTGTAAGTAGAAGCAATTTGGTAGGTGCGGGTTGCACCTGCATACGACGCGCCGTCCACTCGATTAAGAGGACGAAGACCGTACGGGGCGGATACTGTAGGGTATGCCATTTTAGGACTCCAAAAAAAAAGTTAAATACCTTTACCGAAAGTTACCTTAGTGCTTCTCTCTTTAAAGAGCGGCATCCGAGAGTCGCTTTCGCGCATGTAAGTGTTGTCTACTGACTGCATCTGCGACTCTGCTTTCTGGGCGTAGTGCGCGTTCCGCTGGTGAGTAAATTCCACAGGTGTTTTGCAAAGTAACAAACCGCCAACCTCAATGCTGTCCGGGAAGCGGCCTGAGCCGGAGCTGAACAGTTGGATTTCTGGGTGGCTTGAAGCCTTTACGGGTTCCCATCCTTCACTCATTTTTCCGGCCACATTAGTCGGATCTTCCTTGCCGAGAGTGGCTATACGAATCCAGCGATAAGCGTAACCTTCTTCCGGCGTCGGATCAGGCAAAAGCTGGGGCGGCATCCACTTTTTCGGGCGCTCAAAAGAGGCACGGTTTTGTAGAGCACGCGGCTCACGGGGGTCAAATTCTTTTGTAGCCATTTTCATTTCCTCATTTCTTGCGCAACTGCACGGGCGTACTGCTCATTTGTCAGTCCTAACCGCTTAGCGAGTTGTACCTGCGTTTTTGTAAGCACGATCTTTTTAGGCGCTGTGCTACGGGTTGCGGGTGCAACAACATTCGATTTTTTCGGAGAAGGAGTAGCATCCTCCGAAGCGTCAGTTCTATCGGACTCGAAAGCATCCGGGAAAACTTGTTTCATGCGAGAGTCAATTCTCTCATAGTATTCTTGCGATGACGGCGTAATTCCGGATTTGGCCAGCTTGTTGTGGAATCCTAAAGCAAAGCTGGTCATCTCGTCGTCATTGCCAAACCAAGTGTTTCGTTCAGTCCATTCTTGAGTTTTCGAGTCAAGTTTGGGCCGCACTTGTGCTGGTTGTTGTATTTGTACCCTGTTTTCTTCAGTTTGTACAGGGGCTGGCCGAAAATTATTTACTCGATCAGCCTTTATCCTAGCAACCGTCATCTCTTCTTGAGCTGATGTAAGCGCATCCGCGTCGCCACTTTCATACGCCTCCTTGAAGCGGCGCTTGGCCTCATCCATCTCCTTGGCAACAACTTTCTTGGCCTGCTCCAATAGAGCGCTTTGGCCTTGATGTAGTGACCCTTTGAGTTTTTTATTCTCTTCAACGATTTGCTGAGTAAGCCTTACAGCCTCCTCGCGCTCACGTAGGGCGGATTCTTTTGCGCGACGCTCTTCGTGGTAGCCTTTTGTAAAGTGCTGAATACGCTTGCGTACACCTTCGTCGTATTTTGACAACTCGTCGTCAGACATTTCCTTTGGAGGATCTTCCATTGGCTTTCGGCCACGGTCCTCTTCCGGAGTGTCATCAACAACTTCAATCTCGGTCTCTTCCGGCTCTGGTGTTACCACCTTAGAACCAGCGCGTGACTCCCTCTCTTCTGCCTCATCAGGGAATTCAAATTCGGTTTTTTCTGCTTCGCTCATGGTGTCTCCTTAAACTCGTTGGATACCGCGCGGGTCTTGAATAACTGCTTCAACAGCATCGTCATTCAGTAAACGCCACTCAGTACCGTGAATTTTCATGCGCGTTCCAGTGTTGGGGCGCACGACAATAAAGTCGCCTACCTTGCAGCTTGGGCCACTTGGAAAACGTTTCTTATCGTTAAAGGCATCTGGGCCTATCTTGGCCACAAATAGCACGGGCGACAGCAGCTCTTCAAACTGCATTGTCTGAGAGGACTTTATAAGCCCACCCTCGTACTCTTCGGCGGCTTCTGGAAGCATACAAAGAATGTGATAAGTAACAGGATCCGGTATCTGTTTGGCCTTATCGTCCGTTGTTTTATTGAGTAGGCTAGACAAGTCTATGGCCTTCGCATCAAAGTTAGTTGTCATCGTCATCTTTCAGTTTACGCACGAGGTCGCCAATTTCACGCTGTGCGGTCTGGAGACCTCGGATGACCCCGCACAACTCTCGGTAAGAGGCAAAGTCCGCAGACTTACCGCTCACCAAAGCTTCTGAATGACTTCTGACTAGCTCCTCAATTTTTTTATTGAGAAGCTCGATAGTGTTGTTATCCATTTTTCCTCTTAGTTCTCCGGCGATTTAGCAGCCGGTTTTGGTTGTCGAAACGCATGTTCGGTATGGTTCAGTTTTTGCGCGTGAACCTGTCCGCCTTGCGCCATTTTTTGCTGCCCTTGGGCTTGTTGCATTGCAGCTTGCTGCTGGGCTTGGGCCTGCTGTTGTTGGGCTTGGGCTTGCTGCTGTTGCAGGGCTTGCTGCTTAATAGCCATGTCGATGGCGAAAGTTTCCTGCATCTGGGAGATTTCCATCTGCATTCTCTGCGCTGCCATCATTGGATCTTGGCCTTCCTTTGAAGCCGCCTCTTGTGCTTTTAAGCCAAGCTCTTCTGCGCGTATTTGCAGATCGCCTTTCGCTTTGAGCATCTTGATCTCGACCTCTTGTTGTTTAATCTTCAGCTCAGCCTGCTGCATTTGGACCATTGGATCCTGAGCTTGCTGTGCGGCTTGCTGTTGAGCGGCTTGACCTTTGCTCTGAGCCAGTACTTGTTGAGAAGCCTGAGCAACTAAACGAGATAGTTGCACCTCAATATCTTCTGGCAAGTCTTCATCCGGCTTAGGCATTGGAACGCCCAACTGTTCTTCAACTTTCTTGCGGTAAGCAAATGCCAAGTGCTCTGCAATGTGTGCCTGAATTTCAGACATCATCTTTTGAGCTTGCGGGTTTTGGCCAATTTGTGCAGCCATCAGCGGGTCTTGCATTAGCGCAATGTGAACAGCAATGTGGGCGTCGTGATCTTGGTAGATAAACGCCTTTGTAGGCTGGCCATTTAGGAACGCCATGTTCTCCGAGACTGGGTCGCGTGGCTTCATGTCGTCCTCAATTGGGACCAACTTGTCGGCGTTGCGTATTCCCAACACTTCGATCATTTGACGGTGCAACTGAGGCAAGTCATAGATCTGGGGCGCACTTTGCGACAACTGGATCACAGCTTGATACTGCATGATCCTTTGAGCCATAGTCGAGCTGTTGGGGTCTGACACTGGAATTACTTCCACCATGTCATAGTCTTCACGCTTGGCTAAACGATCACCGCCGTGTGGCTCATAATCGTATTCGCTAGGCGTGTTGTCCCGAATAATCTCTTTCAGCAGTTTAAATTCCTGCTTCATAGAGTAATGGACGCGAGCCTGAACCGCGCTCATTGTTTTCAGTTGGCGCTCTAGCAAGGCTAGTGTCGTTCCCACAGGAGCGTTAGCGCCCATGTCACTGACGCTCATGTCAGCAATAGAGCCAAGACGGCGGCCTTCTTCTGTAATGCGGTCTAACAAAAGAGCAAGGACTTGGCTTGGCTCTTTATAAGGTAGCGGCATGATGTTGTCGCGCACTGAGCCGCTTGGAACATCAACGTCACGCCATTCGCCGGGAGAGATTGGCGTATCGTCGCCCTTGATACGCAGACCACGGGACTTCAAGCCACCGGGCAAGTTGGACAATGTGCCCGCGTCAACCAACTGGCGAATCAAAGAAGTGCCAGCGCGAGCGTAACCGCCAATTAGGTGGATGTAGCCAAAGCCATAAGCACCAAAGCCGGGTACGTAGTCATACTGCACAAAGTGCTGGCGCTTTAATTTCTTTGGGTCATCCTCTGACCAGTTGCGGTACACCGACAAAACTTGGTTTGTGCCGCGATCTATGGTAACTATGTAAGGAACGGCCACGCCGTCATCATCCTCATAGCCCGGCATGTCGTAGTCCACTTGGATTTCAAGGAACTGGTAACGGTCATCGTCAGTAACTGAGTAGCCTTGCTCTTCGGCCTTTTTCTTTTCCACATCGTTGTGGATCATCACAGGCTCGCCCAGCTCTACGTCTCGGTAAAAGCCAGCAACTTGCAACTTGCGTACGTCATTCTTTGTCTTACGCATCACATGAGTTACACGCTCGGCAGTGCGGGCACCAGATGAGCCGTAGGGAATAATTACATCCTCGGCGCCACAGAAGATAGAAGTCTGGCGGCCAAGTGACGGGTCAAAGTAAACCTTCTTAAAGGCAGCGCCAGCTAAGCCTAAGTTAAACAACATGCGCTCATGCTCAGGGCGGTACTCTGGCATTCCATCTACCAGTTGGAAGTTCATGTCCGTGCGTACGCGCTCGGCTGCATCTTCCTTCATCTTGTCAATGGCGCCAATGATTTGCGTTTTTACTGGGCCTTGAGCTGGGAATGTCTCGATGATAGTTTCGGACTGGAAACGTACAGCAGCTTCGGTGAGTAAAGTAGAAAACACGCCACAAGCACCAGACCATGGTTCTGTGCGCTCTTCATACTTCATACCAAGTACATCAAGACCCTTGACGTACATATCAACCCAGTCTTTTCGAGAGCTGATGTCTGAGTCAACCTCGCCAACTAGATCAGAGCCAAGCTTCTCAAGCTCGCCCTCATCCATAAACTCGGCCAAGTTAGAGCTAAACTCGTCTCCCAAATCTCCCTCGTCTGGCATTAGGTCAATCTCAATGCCGTCGATGCCAACTTCAACGCCATCCGCGTTCTCAATCAGAATTTCTACGTCGGGGGTGTTGTCTTCAATAATATCCATCAGCCCTAAGCCTAAAGGGGCTTGTGAGATAGAAGGAGCCATGCTGTTCGTTGCCATAATAATCCTTAATAGAATGCGGCTTTACGCCTGAAGGACAAAGGCTCGTCCTGTTCATCGGATTCTAGTCGTAAGAAGCCGCCTTGTCGAAACCTTGTGATGGCCATAACAGCCGTGTCTGCCAAATCGTCATGCGCCGCGTTAGGGAAAGAAGCCATTTGGTCAATCAGTTCTCGCGCCCATCGAGTATCCGGCGCCCAAACCTTGCCGCCTTGGAAGATTGGCGACACTGAGTTCATTCTGGCAATTTTATCATTAGACTGCTGTCTTGTTCCCCTACTTGGCGTGTAGCCTCGGACAAACATATCCGATTGCTGGTTCAGCTCCTGAATCAAAGAAGCGCCAGCAGCCTTGGCCTCAATAATACAGTCATCTGGTTCCCACTCCAAGTAGTGTGACCTAGCTTTTTCTTTTAGCTCAGGAAACTCCATGCGCTTTTGGAACGAATCCAGTAAAATTATGTTCACATCGTTGGGGTCCTCATTCATATGGAACACGCCCCAAGTGGTACAAGCCGAATAGTCGGAGCGCTCGTTCTTTGTAAACGCTGTATCCCAAGCCTGAATAACAAACTCACACCTTGGCGGGTCTTCCTTCTCCCAGACGTTCCACCACTCCCTCTTTATAAGAGCACCTTCTTCGCCAGTAGGTTTCTGTTGGTACTGGGCATTCCACTTAACTGGAGCCAATTCCTCTTTCAGAGCTTGCAACTGCTCCAACGGCCAGAACTCAGGCCATAAAGGATTACCAGACGGCAGGATCGCGGGAAACTCGATA
>TARA_R110000772_G_scaffold78993_2_pt1 | contig 10314 bp, 4 predicted proteins | sample TARA_R110000772 | Tara Oceans TARA_R110000772 (sample SAMEA4397948) | marine metagenome | biome: Polar Biome; feature: [SRF] surface water layer (ENVO:00010504); material: water (ENVO:00002006), including particulate matter (ENVO:01000060) such as... | depth 5 m | reverse complement strand
TTCAATCTTACTTGCTCGTCTATAGCCCATTGTGAACCAGCTAGCGTCGGTAGTGCAAGAAAAATACCATAAGTGGCATCACCAAAATCTTTAGCCATTAGTTCAGCAGTACCATACTCTTTAGAAAAAGCATTATACATATTTATTTCTTGTGAATCTCTTTTTTTAATATAATCAGTAGCTTCTTTTACCGTGTAAACACTTCCTGTATCTTCGTTGACAGTAGTAATTAATAGATCTACTTCAGCTTTAGTTCTTTCTTTTTTTTCACTTTCATCAAGAACTTCTTTAAATTTTAAATTTACTATTTGATTTTTAAAATTTTCTATTGTCTGTGTTTTGTCTTCTTGTAAAGTCTGTAATGTGTTTTGAATTTTAAACAACATTGCTTGAGCTTCGTTAAACTTTGCTTGATCTTCATTGTTTAAATCTTTAGGAGCTGATATCGAATAAAACGATCCTTGTCCTTCTATATTTTGAAAATTATATTTTACACCTTCAATTTCTTTTATTTTTTCATCAATTGCTATTATTCCAATTTTAGGAATTTCTTCTAAAAGCTGTGAAGCTAGCTCTAATTTTTGCATTTTATAAGCTAAAGATTTGTCTTGTAAAGCGCCTTCAGTTTTACTTAACAATCCTCCAGTATCTATAATAGTCTGCTCGTCTTTACCTATTTCTCTAATAGCAGATCCATGCATGGTATCAAATCTTTTATCAATCATTGATCTTCTAAGGCCACCATCACCGTCAGGGCCTATTAAACTATTTTTGACTAAAGCTTTTAAATCTACGGCCTTTTCTAGTTTTTCACGTAGTCCTGGAAACTCTACAATATTTTGTTCAACAAACTCATTAAGCTTTAAATCTAAATTACTTGTGTTTGTGTATTTTTTCATCATCTCAGAAGCAGACTTGATTCCAAGGTTTTTATCAGAAACTATTAAATTATTTCTTTCAAAATACTTTGTTATGTGTTTTATTTCTTCTTCGCTAAAATTAACATCACCTTTTTCATTTACTAATTTTAAATATTCAGGTATATCCTTTGATAAAGTATTATCTTTTATGTATTGTTTAACAACACTAGCGTTATCATCTAGTGATATCTTTTTTTCAAGTTCAACTTTTTTAGCTTGCTGTAGCTGAACCCAGTTATCATAAGTATTAACTAAACTTTCTTTTATAATACTAGTTTCTTTTGAACTTAAATTGTTTCTAAGATATGCTTGAACGCCATCTAAACTTAAATCATTTTCTGCTGCTAAAAGATTAAAAGGTATACCATTTTTAAGCAATTGATAACCTGTAACTTTATCACCAGGTTGAAACACAGCGTTAGTAACTGTTTTTGTTGGATCTGAAGCATAGGCTAATAAAAGTTTTTGGTTTTTTTCTATCTTTGTTTCTAGACCCGTTAGCCCTGCTGTTTTTTCAATAGTATCATAAATAGGTTTTACTTCATAGTCAATAGCTTTTAATTCTGTGTTTAAAGCTGTTAAAGATAAATCACCTTCATCAAAACTTTCCACTAGCCCAGCTATTTGAGATGGCTCAATAACGTTTTTAACAAGCTCAACCATGTTAGTGGCTTGTATTACAGATAATTGATGATCTTTTAGTTTTTGATAATTTTGCTCAAAAATTCTTTTTTGTTTATCGCTACCTCTAAAAGTAGAATCGTAATTCATAGGTAATTCTAAAACAGTACCATCGCTTAAAGTAGCTGTTAAAATATTTTTATTCCCTGCGCCAACCCCATTATTATTAGATTGAAAAGTAGCCACACCACCAAAACCAGCTACAGGATCGTTAAAGGCTTTTTCAATATTTTCCAGGTAATCACCTATAAAAGTTTCTGGTATATTAACATTTATGTCGGTATTCCTTAGTGCAGAGTTAGCTTTTTCAAGTTTAACTCTAGCTGCTTCTCTTTCACGATAACCTTCGTTGTAAACATCATCATTTAATCCTCCCCACCATTTTCTTCTATCCATTAAATCAGGATATTGTTTTTCTAGTTCATCATATTCAGCTTGCGCTTCATCTACATCTGCATATTCTAAGGGCCTTTGATCTTGAATAACAGAATCCAATGAAATATCTTCCGCAAGTGATTCCGTATTTATATTCTCGAGTGCAGTCGGATTTGTTGGTACTGCAGTTGCACTTGGTTGTGCAGCACCCGATTGAAAATCTTCTAAAGCATCAAAAGCTGTTTCTATCTCATTTTCTATTTTAGTTTCATCAACCTCAGGATCAACAAACTGTATGTTGTTAAGTTCCTTGTATTTATCTACCGTAACAGGTGGTTGTTGTTGAGAAGCTAATAACTCCAAATCCAATAATGACAAAACTTCATCTGGATTGTTTAAATTTATATAAGCCATATTTTATTTTTTATAAGTCAGTTCCTAGCCAAGTATTAAATGTATTTTTTGGAGATGGTGAACCTACATTTTTGTAACGAACATTACCTGAAGCAAACATTGCTTTTTGTCCCTGCCATAGTCCTGGTGCTGTTTGAATAATTCTATTAGTTTGACCTGTTTGAGTTTTTAATTCAGGGTTTGATAATATAGTTAAAGCTTGACTTTCACCATCGCCTGTTTCTACATCATAAAACACAGTTGAATCCGTTCCATAATCTTTATTATTATACCATCTTAGTTGATTGTCCCAAGCTGTTGGTTCTTTTGCTTCTTCTTGATTACCTTGATTAGTAAGTTGTTTTTCTTGCATAAAATGCTGTTTGTTTCTCCAAACTTCCCACGCGGTTTTTTTAGCAATATCTTCTGGTGTATTAGCGTCTTGATCTTTAGGCCATCTTTCTGGTATTTTTTGTAATGATTCTTGTCCTTCACCTTTAGCTTTAAGTAATTGTTCTACTTCGCTATCAGTTATTAGTCTTTTCTTGAAACCTATTGTAGATGCTTTAAGATTTTGATTTTGCTCTAAAGATGTTACGTATTCAATTTTTTTATCATTAGTCATTCCATTAAAAAAATCTTCATAACCTGGCACATCTTCAATAATCAGATTGTGTCTTCTTTTAAGATAAGCGTCTAGTTCTTTATTATTTAAAGTCTGCACTACACTTGTAGCTTTAGCTGAAGCGCTTCTTGATGTATTAGAAAGAATATAATTTTCAGGTAAATAACTACTAATGCTACCTTGTATTCTGTTGCTTAATTGATTACCGTTAACATCTGTTGGAAAAACATTTACTTGTTCTAAAGTAAAGGGTATATCTTCTTTTAACAAACCTTCTTTAGGTCCTCCTTTTGGATTTGTAATGCCAGAAATTTCCAATACCTCAGCGGTGTTTGTTTTTGGAGCGACATTAACTAGCATATCATATTCACCCTCTAAAGGAAGAGTTTGTGTGAAAACGTATGTTTTTTTAAACCTTTCTTGATCAAAAACTTCTTCAACTTTAACATTACCTAACTTACTTGTTGTCATGTCTATGTCTCTTACTAATTCATTATCTTGGTCAATCGTATGAGTGTAAACTCTACTGTTGTTTGTTAATTCATAAGATGTAGCAACTCCTGGTGTGTTTATATGAGCCATACTTTGGCCAGTAAATTGAGTAGCAAGGCTTCCTGCATCATCGTAACCACCCCACATTAAATCATTATCAGAAGCATTACCATTTACATACTCTGTAATTTGTTGAGCTTCAGCTCCTACTTTACCTGTTATGTCAAGAACTTTTTGCACATTACTATTAGCTGTGTTAATAATATCGTCGTATTGTCGTCTTTGCTCTGACGTAAGATTTGCTTCTGTATTTTTTAAGTAATTAGCAGTAGTTGCACCCATTATATAATCCGCATCTCCTGGCATAATTACTGTTTCGTCAGGTCTAGAAGTTCCTTCGTTTCCACTAAACAAAAAACGTTGATTAGCTATTTCTTGATTCCACATTTCTTTAGGAATATTTTGTTTACGGAAAGTTTCTTCCATTTTATCAACTCGAGCACTATTGTTGATTTCAATATTGTTTAATATTTTACTATTAAGTATTTTTGTTTTTTCAACCTTAGCCGCTCCTCGCGCTCTCATTTCGGCGTATGAGTCACCTATACTAGATAAAGTTTGCGCTATTTGATTACTCACGCTAGCGTATGCTGATGCGCGTGGATCGTTTATCATTCTTGGATTATCGTATGCTCCCATATTATTTATTTATTATTAATTGCCCCAAAAGTTTCCTTTTCCCTCAGGTCCCATATTAGCTAAACCAACTTTCATAACACCGCCAACGGCTCCGCTTACTGCGCTACCCCATGCGGCTGTTTGACTAGCTTCCGCAGAGTATTGTTGTTGTTGAGCCATTTGCTCTTGTCCTGCTGCTCTGTTAAGATCAGCTGTTGTTCTGCTTTCTCTTAACCCCATCATATATTGTTCACCGGCTGCTTGTGCGCTTTGCACTCTTTGACCTTCTGATATTTGTAAACCTTGTAGTCTTTGAGCTTCACTCATTCTTACTTGTTCTAACTGTTGCTCACCTTGAGCTCTTAGTTTTTGATTTTGAGCTTCTTGAGCTTCTATGCTAGATGCAACACCTTTTTTACTAGCTAAAGCTGCTTGGGCTAAAGCCGTTGCTCCTCCAGCACTTGCACCTGTTGTTGCTAAAGTTTCTAAAGCGTTTGATAATGCTAAATTAGATTGTTCTACTTTCATTTCAGCAGCTTGAGTTGCAACACCTAAATTAGCAAAAGGATTACTCATCATATCGCTTAAGTCTTTACCTATTCCAGATAGATCAGTTATTCCAGCATAAGGATTAGTTATAGCTTGCCTAGAGTTTTTAATAGCGTTTATTTCGTTTGTAGCTAAATTAGCCCTACGTTTAGCGTCTCTAGCTTGTTTTTTTGCTCCACCTGCTGTTACAGCTCCTGAAATTGCTCCGGCTGCAGCGATTGCTGTCATTACTCCCATTTTATATATTTTTTGTTAATTCATAAGACGAACTAGTGTCAACAGTCCAACCTAATTCTTTATGTGTTTCAATTAAATGTTTATTTCTACCAATACTAAACATGTGTTTTTTACCTATTTCTTTACAAGCTGCTTCTGATCCTGTTATTAATAGCTCTAGAGCTTGTTTTCTATCATCTTCTCTGTACTCTGGATCTGATACTATCCATTCTAATAATACCGCGTCAGAGTTAGTTAAATAAATAAAACCTGCACATATTGGTTTATTGTTTTTTTCTACCATAAAACCACCTTTACCGTTATCTGGTAAAAAACTTTTAGGTGGATTAACCCATTTAGGCCATGCTTCCCACCATTTACATAGTGTATCCCAGTCTTGATCTGTTAGTTTTCTTAATTTCATTTAATTTAATATGATGATTCGTTATATTCTAGTGACACTGCAAATAATTCATTAGTACCAGAGGTTGCTGTATTAGTGGCTGTCATATCAACTGTTGCAAAAAATCCTTTTACTCCTGATATAGATTGACCATACACAACTTCTCCTTGTTCAGAAGCAGAAGTGTTTATTAAGTTAGCAAAATATTTATCTTCTTTTTGTTTAAATTCATTTCTAAGTAACGCGTTTTGCATTTCAATCAATGTTGTAGGCATTACAAAAGGAGCGATTGCGTTAGCACTATCTTCATTTGTAGTTAAGCTAGACATTGTCCAATTACCACCACCTTCATAGTTTATAGTTTTAAAACTTTTAACCAAAGAAGGGTTTGCGTTAAATATAGTTTTTATACTAGAATCATATTGAACACCATAAAAATTAGCTCTATTTACAGCAGTTGAATAATGTTGATATATATTACCACTATTTGTAGAAAAGAAATTATTCTGCACGCTAAACATATGCGTAGGTGTATAACTATATCTACTTGTCCAACCTTTAGTCATTTCGTTAAAACTTAAAGTTTGAGGTGTAAAGTTTACAGAATCAGGAACTAAAGCTAACGTGTAACATTTATTATGTATGTCCCAGCCTCCAACCGCTTTTCCACTATCTAAATCTAAAAACTGATCTCTAAAGAAATCATACATTCCGTAATTAGATATTTCAGTTAACCCATCTTGTGATAATCTCATCACAGATCCTTTATCTTTATCTGTAAAATATTTTCTATATCCATATACAGCAAAGCTTTCTGGGTTTTGACTTATACCAAATTCTCCCGCATAAGCAATTATACCACCAATAACAACATTAGAAGCCGTTTGAACTGGTTGACCTTCTTGTGTATATATAGCATCTTTATCTATAAGAGCTTTATTTACTTTACGCTCTTGAAATATAATTAAATTAGTATCTTCAGCATATAGTTTTTGTATGCTACCTTTTGATGGGTCTACAGTTCTTGTAATGTCTTCTCCAGAAGGAAATTGATTAGTTTGATTTATACCAGTTCTAGAGTTTACAACACCAGAATATATAATAGAATTACCTAAAGTTTCACTAGCGTTATTTTCTGATTTTAAAAAAGCACGAGGAGACAAACCTGTTTGAACATTATTATATCCACCTCTTATTCTAGACTCTTCTACAAACCAATCGTAATCGTCAGTACGTACAGGAGCTATTTTTTTTAAAACGTATGTGTTATAGTATTTTATAGGAATTATTGCGGCCATACTTACTTATTATTACTTGTTTTTTTGTGTTTTTAATTTGGTCCTGTTGGTATAGGTGTGGCGGTTGGAGCTATTTGTGACCCTTGTGATCCTCCTGATACATTACTATAAAAAGGAGGTATAGTGCCTGCTACATAAGGTAATGAATATTTTGTTGATCCAGCGCTAGCACTTAAGCTATACATTAATTCTGCTTCCCATGTTTGACCACCAGTTGGGTTAGCGTAAGGCGCTTGCGTTATTTCTAGTTGTAAATTAACTAAAGCACTTTCTCCAAAGTCATAAGCAGGGGTTGTGCCACTGTTTATCATACCAGGGCATATTTGATTACCTATTTGCGTAGAAGTTGCGCTAAAAGCATCTAAAAATTGAGTTGTGTATGTAAAAGTTTCAGTTGCTCCAGAACCACTTTGTTGTGCTAAAGTTACAGTAGCCTCTGGAGTTGAATTAGCGCCAGAAGGATAAATTCCTTGTCTTGCGATACCAGTTACATTATTCACTTTTGCTGTAAGAGATTGATCTGTAGGACCAAATGTTTTTAATCTTACCCATAAATAAATTAAATTGTTTTTCCAGTTTTCTAATTGACCTGTCCATGATGGCAACGGTGCTACAGAAGTGCCTACTAAAGATGTAGACAATGATGAACCATTTCCAGTGCCTGAAGTATAAGCAGTGCTAACTACCGATCCAGAATAACTATTTTGAGGTATTGTAAAACTAAAGTTTGTATCTACTGTTAAACCAGAAGTGTCTGCGTTTCTAAATACAAAATCATACGTTGTGCCTGCAACTAAAGGATACGTATTATTGTTAGTTACTTTCATGTTGAATCCACAAGATCTATTAGCAGCGCCACTTATTCCTGTTAAAGCCGTTAAAGGTATAATAAATCGATCGCTAATATCAGAAGAATTAGTATACGTTGTAGCTACTCCGTTTAAAGTTTCTACTAATGAAACAATACTCCAACATTGATTAGCGCCACCGCGACTAGTACCTAAGGTATATTGTCCCCAATTTCCAAAAGTTAAATTATCTGTATTTCTTGCACTTCCATTTATAGCTCTAGGCGAAACGTTTTGCACGCCTACACCACCAATAACTCCTTGCGCTCCAAATATAAAAGAAGTATTAGAATTAAAAGCAGTTTGCACTATTCCAGGGCTATAAATCACAGGATTGTTATTAACTAACTCTAAAGTTAAGGTTTGATTAGTTACTGTGCTACCGTCTGTCCAAGCTATAGTGCATAAAAATCTACCAGCATAACTACTACCTAGTTGGTCACCTGAATCAGTACCTACTCCATTTGCTCCAGCATAAAAAGTATCTGTTGTTTTAATAGCTATGCTACCACTTGCTAAAGAATCAAATGAAAATCTTTGATTAGCGCCACTAGCGGCAAAATTTGTTGTGTTAGGACTAGAAGCAGGTCCTGTAAAACTAGCATCTGGTGGATAATTAAATACTGATATTAAATTACCCGTTGCTCCATTGTAAGCAGTACCGTTAACAGTAGGAAAAATATTAGAAGTTATATATGTACCTGAAATATTATTTTCCTCAAAATCTATAACAGGTGTAGTCATACCGTTTATTTCAGTATTTTCACCCTGTATAGCGTTATTTAAATCTGATATTAAATCACTAGTTGATGATTCGTAAAATATTTCAAACGGAACCACAATAGGTGTTGTTTCACAAACAGCCAAAGACATACCTGCTGGATAAGGAAAATTAGTTGTTCCAATCCCAGGGTTTAAAAAATCTTCTTCCTTAACACCTAATGCTGATTGAGTAGAAAATTGAGCAATATAAGGTTTTGTTTCAGGATCATATAAAGTTAAAGTATTATATTCACCAACTGTAGCTGCTACTGGCGGAACACTAAATACTATTTCTGGAAACACATCTTTTACGGTACCAACTAAATCTGCAGTATCAGGACTTGAAGAAGGATAAAACTGTCTATTGTATACGTAACTAGTAGGCGTAGTACCAGTGTCTTCTATTTGTAATGTATTTATAACTCTAGGCCATACTTTTTCATCACTAGTAAATTGATCTTGTAAAGGACCTACGTCTTGTAGATTTCTAGGTATTTTATTTATGTTATCAGATATTAGTGTTGTAAACGCTGTTTCACCACGTTCTAAAATGTTACCATCTATAGGATATCCATTTACAAATCCAGGTAAATATACATTATAATAATCTTGTTGTAATTGTTTTATACCTATTTTATAACTATAAAAACCTTTAGGGTTTATATCATAAGTAGCAAATGTAGTGTCTGCTGTTAAAGTTTTTTCTGTTCTAGTTGGTGAAGTAGCTCCGCTGTTATCAAATAAATAAGTATCAGCAATTTGTTTTTTAGTAAAAAATGAAACAGCTCTAACTGGAGTGTATATAGGTGTAACAGCTTCTATTTTAGCATAGTCACAATACAAACCTCTTAATTCTTTACCAATAGCAAAGTAATTTTGGTAAGTAGTTGCAAAATCAGGAAATAAAGGATTACCACCTGAGGTTATATTACCTAATTGATATTTATTATAGTTCTCAGAAGTGTATTTTAATGTAAACTTATAAGCCTCACCAATAACAGGTCTTGCTCCAGTTGTAAAAGTAACAGTAACATCATCGTCTCCAGTAGCATCACTTATAGAGTAATCTACTGTTTTAGTTAGTTTTATCCACCCTGATCCTGTGTTTTTATATAACTCGTAAGTATTAGCAGCTTCCGCAGTATCTACAAAAACAATGTTTGCAAATAGCATTATTAAGTTTGTAGTAGCAGCAACTACAACTTGATTGCTATAGTCCCAAAAATAAGGTAGTGTAGCTGTTGGTGCTGTTACTATACTTACTGTGTAATAATTTCCTAAAGCATATACGCCTGGATAACCAGCGTTTACGTTTGAAGAATCAGCTTGTTCAGGTATACCTGGAGAATTAAAATTTAATCTTAGATTGTCTCCTTGCCAGTCTCTTATATCATCAGCAAAAGATAATGCTTTATAGTTTAAAAACACATTAGAACCAGGCACAGGATTACCTAGAGCGTCTTTAAGATCATCATAGTTAGATAATATTATATCAGTTTGTCTTCCGTATTTATCTGCTAAAACTAAACCCACTTGATAGTTTCTGTTTTCTTTTATTGAATGCTGCGGGTATTGTATATATTCTTGTAAGCTTTTTTGAGCGGTATCTACAAAATAATTTAAACCTACAGGCGCTCCATTTCCTTGTACAAAATTACTGTACATTACTCTATTACCACTAGTCTCTTGAGCTAATGCCGTAACAGGTATTTTATCAAAAACCCTAGTGGTTTGATCTAAAGTTAAAGTTTTTATTGGTAAAGTTGATTGGTAAGCATATTGATAAATATTTGTATTGTTTAAATTATCTACAAAAGCTTGATCTACAATAATACTTTCTATTACTGAGTAAGCTTGAGCGTCAGACTCTTTAAACAGTATGTCAATTCCTTTTATTTTATATTCATTAAAAATATCAATCGTAGGTAATTCAATGTTCAACACGGCATTGTTAATAGAATTTTGCATAAATTCTACAACAGTAGTTATAAAAGCTTGATTTTCATTATCATTTACAAATTGACCTTGTTGTTGTGGTATAAACACGTCTTGACTAAAAGGTGCAGCTGTTGAA
>TARA_R110000772_G_scaffold42835_3_pt1 | contig 10319 bp, 8 predicted proteins | sample TARA_R110000772 | Tara Oceans TARA_R110000772 (sample SAMEA4397948) | marine metagenome | biome: Polar Biome; feature: [SRF] surface water layer (ENVO:00010504); material: water (ENVO:00002006), including particulate matter (ENVO:01000060) such as... | depth 5 m | reverse complement strand
ATTAATATGTCAATTATTAAAGCGCTTGGTAATGTAGAGGGAGTCAAACCCACGTCTACAGGTACAGTTTGAGATTGATATATAGCGTTGTACTCTGCCGCTTCAGCATAAAATATAAACTGCCCGTTAGTGTCAGCTGTTGCACCCGTCTGTGTTATAGGTGATGCTCCAGCTTGGTCTGAGTAAATTAAAGATAACCCTCCACTAGTGCCATTTGATAACCTAGATCTTATTTCTATTGGTGCGTTTGGCACTACGTTAAAAGGTGCGTCCTGTTTTGTTATTACTGTTACTATGTATGGTGCTAAAGCCATTATGATATCCTGCCTTTTATATTAAGCGGATTATTACCGCTTGTTATTGTAACGCTATTACCGTTTGATACTATCGCATAACCTGACAAACCAATTTCTGAATCTTCGTAGTTTGTTATATTTTTTTGTGATGATTGACCAAACTCGCCGCCGCTAATACCAGCAAGTACGCCAGCCGCACCCCTTGATGCTCCGTTACCATCAGTTCCAGTCTGAGTTGACGCACCTGAAACAGTACCACCTAATGCGCCACCGCCGCCAACATAGCCCTGACCTCCTGAGCCGCCCATGCCAGGAAAGGCTAGCACTAAGGAAGGCTTAACCTGTTCTGAGTATGAAGTTTGACCATTTACGCCACCACCACCAGCCCATATAGCCCCTGAACCCACGTTGATTGTACAGGGAACGGTTGCGTTAAATGCGTTACCGCCTACATTGCCATTGGCACCTATTTGAAATTCGTCCGCAGCGCCAGAAAAAACAAGGTTTCCACCAGCACCACCAGCGCCACCAGGGGCCTCTATTGTTGCCCTGATGATAAAGTCAAAGGTAACGCCAGCAGCTTGAGTACCCGTTGTAAAAGCGGGAATTGTAGTTGATGTACTACCGATTGAAACACCTGTATCGATCAATATTTTGTAATTTCCTGCTGATGGAGAGAACTCTGTTGAAAGATCGTAGTTTTCTTTATTTGTTGAAATTGTAAAATCAACAGTTACACCTTGCAGCGGATCTTGAAATAACTTGCTTGATATTTTGTATTTCATATTACCCAAGTCTTTCATACTTATTATTTGGTAGTTGGTTGACAAATTAGTGCCATCAACATTGACTCGCCTTGAACTAGCTATTGTTGCAATAGAGCCTAACTCTAAAACGCCGCCTTGCGTATTAAAAACATCTTCAATATCTAAAGTAAAGTTAAATTCTTCAGGGACTTTTGTAGATCTATCTAAAACCCTTTGAGCTAATGATGTTCCTATTGTTATATCGTTTGAGTCATTAGTTAGCCAGCGATTAAAAAATATTTTCTTTTCTTCAACTTCACCTTTGTTAACTGGTAGCTCATTATTTAGATTTATTGGTTGATAAACAATAGAAAAATACTCTTCACCCGTTGTTTTTGTAATGTCATTAGGCGCCCATGCTGCGCTATATCTTGTATATTGATCTTTTGGTAATCTTCTAAAACTAGTAGAATCCTTTAAAATATTATCATCTTCATTGATGAATATAGGTTGTGTGGATGAATCTTGAACTTGCTTTATCTTTATTAGCTGGTTCTCTTCGTCGTAATACATAACTAGATCGCCATTTTTAATAAGCTCATCTATTAGTTTTTTAACTGACTCTGATTTATTTACATTTGCTGTAAGGGTTATTGAAGATGTAGCAGCAATAACAGCAGAGTAATCATCTAAAAACTTAGACGGTATAGTCGTGTAATTAGTTAATAAATCCTCAATAATAGTTACAACATTTACATTTTGATAAACTAAACATTTTTGCATAGTGGCGTTTAATGAATGATCTCTTTGATCAGTGCCACCTACGCCGCGATTAATAATAGTTAAAACAAAATCAGATAAAACTGTACATTCAATTACTTCTGAATCAATACGGACAAATACAGTACCGCTTGCGCCATAGTCTAAAGCAGGAGCGCCGCCGTATGTTATTGTATTGCTAGAATTGTTAATAATTACTGTTATCGTTCCAAGCGAAGCTACAGGAGCTTTGGCTTTTTTATCATCAGTTAGTATTAATGGATCTAAACAAGAACAACTTAATACACCGCCATCAACTTGTAATGAATCAATAATATATTCCCGGGTAATAAAGTTATTAATGTCAAAATTTAACGGGTCAAAGCCCGTCTGAACTGTAACAGGTCTACCTTCAAAGTTTGGATTTCTAGCAATCCATTTTGTAAATAAAGTTGCATTACTTGTTCTTCTGTCTGGATATGGTACGTAAATATCATTATCAACAGAATCAATTAAGTTAAAGCTTATCTTTGCCCTACTACCCATTGATTGACCAGGGTCAACTTTTGGCGGTGAATGGTTCCATGATTTAAAGCCGTTGTAATAATTTACTGACCAATCCAATTGCGTGCTAGGAAATGTAAACGGCGTTGTTAATCCTGACAAATAAGAGTCAGGAGAAGAGCAGGTCTGAGGGAACGTGTAGCAAGTGCCATCAACTTCACCTGAGTGTTTTATCTGCGCTGTACTTGGCGAATGGTTAGCATCAACTGTTCCAAAGTGACCGCGAGAAACTACAGTTAACTGAATGGCAGAATCGACAGTTACTTTTATTATCTCACTATCCCACAATAAATAAGGAACGGCGTTTGTGAATGAAGTTGACAGACCGCCAGATATTGCAATAGCACCAGTAACGCCAGCACTTAACGAGCTAGAAACACTAACAGTACCGTCAATAGTTGACTGAACAGTAGTGTGTCGACACTTGTCTAGCTCTATTGTTATAATTGTTGCGGTATTCTGACCAGCTTGTGTTTTTAATAGGTCAAAGCTCATTATATATATCCGTTAATCTCAAGAGAAATATCAGCATGATTGCTAGTAACATAATTAGGCTTAGTTAGTGTTTTGTAATTCTGTAAACCATAGACAGATTGATCTTTAATTTCTGACCATTTAAAGAAAACAGGCTTACTATCTAAAACATGATTAGCAAAATCATTGTACCATGTATCTAAATCATCAAACCTTACATATCTAAACGTAGCCTTTGCTTGGTTGCCTTTTTTCTCTCTGCGCCCAATAATAAAATTATTGCCTTGAGTGGTCGCTTGCTCTACAGTATCAAGAGATGCGTATTTAGCAGGTTGAAAGCCTAGGCTTGGTGTTCTATCCATAACCACCGCCGCGCCTGTGTAAATCGTCCCTATGTATAATTTGGATGTAAAGTTAAGCGTTAGCTTCTGCCTTACTGTTGAAATAGAGCCAAAGTATTTAACGAATGGCTTATTATTGGCTAAGCTAGCAAATTCAGCCACTACAGCATACCCCGCACCATCATCTACTTCATAAGTACCAGTTAACCCAGCATCTTGAGAGTTATGGATTGCAAAGGCAAAGTAATCAATAGTTCTGGTCGCTGACTGAGTAAAGGTGATAACAATAGTTCCGCTAGCTATTACAGGAGAGTACTTTGTATTATCCCGATAATCTAAGCAATTGCTAAAAGGATTTAAAGTATCAGCATTTTCACCACTTACCGTTGATATAGGCAAGATAGAATCAAAGCCAATAATGCTTCTATCTGTTGATGCGGTTGTAACTGCCGCCGCTGTGTCTACTACTATGACAGCCATTATATTGCCCCTGTTCTTGTTAGTTCAGCTTGATTAGATGTTATTTGCAATGTTATGTCGTCATCACCACCCAATACGCTAGACATTAGCTGTTTAACTGCTGAGCCTGTTAATACTGCGTCATCATCTAGTCTAATATCAATAATTCTGTTTTGTTGTGGTGCTTCATTTGATGGTGATGTCGTACCTGATGGTCTTGATATTGGGGATGAAGGAGAGCCACCACCGCCGCCACCGCCGCCAGAAAACGCACCCGTAGCAGCACCAGCCAGAACAGCACCAGCTTTTATTTTTCCCGATGTGCTGATAGCAGCAGCAAAAGGTATTGTTGTTGGTGGCCCAGGAGGCTGAGCTAGAGCAAGCGCCGCTGCCGCCTCAGTAGATGCGTAAATCTGGTAAGCAGATAAGGCGCCCTGTATTAGCATTAGCGCCTTACTTGCTTTTTTAGACTTGCCAGCAAAAGACTGCATTAAACCAACTATACCTTGTGCCATTTGTATTTTAGATTGTAATTCGTCATTATCTAAAGATATCCTATCATCAGTACCTTCTGCTTTAGCATCAGTCATGTTAGCTTCGAACTCTTGCGCGGTAGCCAACTGTAACGCTCTAAACTCTTCTGTTAATGCTATTCTAGCCGCTTCGTCAGTGCCAAGCTTTTCTAACTCAAGAGTAAACAGCTCTTGTTGTCTATTTGCTTTATTAGTGAATCTGATAATCTCGCTAGCTTCTTCGGCATTGATACTCTCTTGAATTACTGCTGCCCTTAATGCCAAAGCTAACTGTAAATCTTTTGTTTCTTGTGCAAACTTACTTTCTTTTGGTTTAGTTGCTTCTGTAGTTTTCTCAGGCGTATCATTAATATTTCCCCTGGCAGTCCCACCACTTAAATCAGGCGCACCAATAATAACACCTTGCTTTGCAGACAAAAGATCTAACTGATCGTTTATCTCTTTTATTTTAGCCCTATAATTAGCCGCTTCTATAGTTGATTTATCGTAGAGACCCCCACTATTTTGAACCTTTATATTATCAAGCTTTTCTTGGTTTTCGGCTAGAGCGCTGTTCAAAGTAGTCATTTCATTATTGATATTTGCCAGTGCTACACCTTTGGCGCCGCGAGACATCTTTTCTATTGACTCTGTGAATGCTTTCATTTCTGGCGTTGCTGTGCTTACCTTTCCTTTTAAATCATCAACCGAATCGCTAAGGGTGTATATTGCCGCCGCTGCAATTAATGCAACACCTAATGGGCCACCTAGAAAAGCCATAGAAGCAGATAATGCGCGTGTGGCTGTAGTTGCTATTACAGCCGTAGCTGCTAAGCCTTTATTTGCCAATGAAAGCGAAACAGTTGCCGCTGTAGCTCTTGACTTTGCAACGGTGTGCGCTGAAATTGCCGCTGTTGACGCTGTTTTCTGAGCAGTAAGTTGAGCAGTGACAGCCGAAAGATTTAACTCTGCTTTTGTTATGGCTAATGAAGATGCTATTGATGCAGCATTAGCTGCAACAACTCTTTCCTCTGCCGCTACTCTTAGTCCCGCGCTAAATGCAGCAGACTTTGTTCTTAACGCGTTAGACTTTAATTCTTCTAAGTTAGCAAGTGTAACGGCATTTATTGATCTAGCTCTCAGGACTTCTTGAAGCGCTGCGCTTTTCGAGGCTATAGCTGACTGTAATAAAACTCTATTTTTTGTAATTAGTTGCGCTGTTTCTGCTTTTTCTGCGTTCAGCTTTAGTAATGAAGACTTTATTTGATCAGCCTTTAAAGTTAATTCTGTCTTTATTGCTAAAGAGTTGGCAACGCTTGCTTTTGTTGATGCAATCATCGACGGTATTAATCTTGCGGCAAATACGCTTGCTAAAACTACAGCAGACTTTGCGATCAGCTCTATATTTTCACTGGCAGAAACTAAAGCGCCACCAGCGCCAGCAACGATATTTTTAACTGATGTTGAGCTGCCAATAAAATCAATCATATTGTTATTAGCTTCTTGTATAGCCTGTGCAAATGTCTTTGTAGCTTTTGACATTTTATTGTCTATTACATCAGCAGCGCTTCCAAGCGCTTCAACTAATATTTTAGAGGTTATCCCACCAGTTGCAGCTAACGCCCTTAACTCACCTTGTGTCTTTCCTAGTGATCTTTGTAGTGCTCTCATTATCTCAGGCGCGTTCTCTGCTATTGAGTTGAATTCATCACCACGTAAAACTCCGGCAGCAAAAGCCTGCCCTAATTGCCTAATTGAGCCAGCAGACTCAGCAGCAGATTTGCCACTTACAGCAAAAGATTTGCTTATTGTCTCGGTGATTCTTAGTAGCTCACGAGTAGATATATTTAGGTTTTCAGTTGATAGGTTTAGCTGAGTGTACAATTCAGAGGTGGCTTTAAACTCAACTCTTGAGCGATTAGCAATACCTAATAAATCAGCAGTTCTTTTTGTTAACTCTTTAGTGGTTTTTGTAGTTTGTCTAATCTGGTTTTGTATGCTAGAAAAGGCATCAGCATACTTAATTAATTGCTGAACCGATAAAGCTGTACCTATTGCAGTGGCAACCTTTGATAATGCACCAAATGATTTAGATGTTTTATCGGTATCTTTACCAAGCCTCACCATACTTTTATCAAGACTATCGACTTTTTTTTCGGCAGACCTTGAGCGAATCTTGATATCAATATATTTAGTGGTTGCCATTATTTACCCTTGTTGTTTTTTCTGCGAATATCATCATGTTTTTGTTTGATGTATTCACCATCAATAGCGTGTATTGCTATTATAAATAAATCTGAAGCTAATGAACACGAACCATTTTTATACTGGTAATAATCAATATCTCTATCAACTATTGATAATGGCGCTCCTTGCTCTGTTCTTCGCTCTTGGCTTAGTCTGTAAAAAGCATTTAAAAGTATTTGCTGTTGATTATTTAATTTAGGCTTTAGTTTGTAAAATAAATCTAATTGGCCTTGTGCTTTGTAAAATAAATAAACGCTTTGTTCTTCGTCACCGTAACCGACTTCATTCCGATAACTTAATTCTTTTTTATTGCTGTTACGTCTTTTTCTATTTCATCATGTAAATAATTATTGTAATCACAAGCATGTTGAAGTAGTAAAGAATTTAAGCTCAAGTAATAAGCAGGGTTCATGAATATTTGTCGTGCTGTTTGCTTCGAGTATTTTAATTCTTTCTCATCGTCAAAAACACCATCCCACCCAGTAACGCCATATTCACAAAGCCAGATAGCAATTACTTTGTTATAGTCCATATCTTTTGGTGCGAATCCATACTCACGCTTTTTTATGCTGTCTATTTCTATTGTGCTTTCAGAGGTATTAAACCGTTTGACGTTAAAGCAACCATCTTCAATATGTAATGGAGAGCCCTTTTCGTGTTTTTCTAAATCTTCTTCGTAAATTGATATGTTCATTGTTTCACCTAGTCAATAGTGTGTCAGTTAATGCCGCGCCAACGTGTGACAAATACGCTTTCGGTAATGAACCTAGACGCGACAAATTACTTAAAAGTTTCTAAATATCTGAACCGTAGTTGATGTGATTGGATCTTCTTCGGCTGAATAAGCCATTTCATTAGATGAAACAACACTAGAGCCATCAGGCATAGAATGTTCAGTTAACTTAGCTCGCATAATCTCTACAACCATCCAGCGACCATCAGACCAACTAAAGGCAGGAGCTAAGGCAATAGGCGTGCTGTTTTCAAACTTGCCGCGCCAGTTAAAAGTATCTGAAATTACAGCGCGAGTAACTAAAGCGCCGCTAACGTCAATATCACCGTAGGCATAGCGCTCACCTTGACAAGCCGCTGAGCGATCACCCTGATAGTTGTTATTAAACTCTAACCCCATAGACTTTACACCACAATTAGAATCAACACCGTCAACATAGATTCGTGATATGTTATCGATTGCGCTTACTGGGTCTGAAGTATCGATAGCGTTATCTGTTTGACCAGAAATCAAAGCAGCACCAGCGAGTAATTGTTCGATAGCTAATGAAAAGCTACCAGTCACAATGCCAGTTTCACCTACTTCAAAAGAACCGGTATTAATCACAGCATCATAAAATGTACGGTAATCAATATCACCAGCAGCGCTTTTATCTACTGTTCGTGTCTGTGTGGTAAAATAAGTCTGTGCTGAGCCTGAACTTGTTTTCATTGACTCAATACTGACTGTTGCGCCTTCTGCTTCAACTACCGCTGGAGCGTTAACCGTTTCAATATTGTTCGCATCAGTCCAAACACTAACTTTATAAAGTATATTAAGCAAAGGGTTTGAAAATCCTTTGGCGTAAAACCAATCGCCAACACTAAAGCTTGCAAAGTCACTGCCTGTACTAACAAAACCCAAAGAATCAGAGCCGATAGTTACAACTGAAGCAACGGAATTATCTGCTTTGGTGCCGTGAATCATCGCATCAAAATACTGTGCCGTTGATTGATTTAGCTCGAATGCTGGCTCACCTGTAAAGGTTGCTGCGTCTTGAACCTGTATACGGCCTTGGCGGTTTGTTTTTACTTCGCTCGATTGAACATAAGTAATTTCTTTCTTTGGCTTTCCTTCTGTACGTCTGAATTGATCAAAGGCGGGGCTTGTATTAATTGCGCCTTTGGTTGTTTGCGGTGACATATAAACGCTTATATCGTTACCTGATAAGCTTCTGTCGTTTACTGTTGTAGCCATTATCAGGCTCCTTATTTAAGTTATGCGCTTATGCGCCTTCGTAGTACAAGTTTATTGTTACTTGGCAATGATACCATGAACCGTCATCACCTAGAATAGATGGTTCTGCCTCAAAGCATTTAGCGTTACCTATTTGCTTGTTTTCATATAAATTACCTAAAACCTTTAGCTCCTGCAATTGAATTTGATCTCCCTTACCTTTTGGATAAAAAGAATCAATAACAAATAGTGCGTTTGTTCTTTTGTATGAACCTCCAGCCTCGACGTTGTTTTTGCTTAATTCAACAAAGGTCACTCTAAGCCATTTTGAGCTAGATGGAGTTGTAAAATTACCGTTAGGAACTTTAACTAACTTTTGAGTATACCCAGTAGGTAGGTTTGTAAGTAAATGCTTTATTAAGTCATCACTAGTTAATGCAATATCATCTATCATTATCTGTTACTCGCGTTTACTACTCTGTCAATTTCGGATTCGATAAACTTCTTCGGGGCCTGTAATGAGTAACCTTCATTAAGTCGCTCAATGTAAGGTAAGTTATTACTTAATACTATCTCAGGATAATTTAAAGCCTTTGATGACTGCACATCGTTTACACCGTCAATAATTGCTTGAGCCGCCTTTCTTTCTTGGTCAATACTTCTGTTTGATTTATTTATTCCTACAAACCAATTGCCACGGGCGCGACCAGTATCAACAGGAGTAACTCGTGTCAAACCATTTAAAAGGTTAATACCTAGCGCCCTAGCTTCTCGACCTACTTCAGCATTAATTTCATCAGCTATAGATAAAGACTTAGCGAAAGACATTACTTATCTCTTACTTGCAAAGTGTAAACCGCTCTCGCTGGGTCTTCACTAACACTTTCGATTGATACCGCCTTGCCGTTAAATGTCATTACAGCATTGTCAGCGCGAACATTGGTTAACAAACCTTGCTGATAGACTAATACTTTATAGTCGCCAACTTGTATCGACTCGCCGCCGAACTCTGATTTTTTATACTCCAACCTAATTCCTTTAGTGATATCACTAGTTAATACAGTTGGATTGTCTTGGTCGTTATAATCATATTCAACTTGAGATAATGTCACTTGGTCGCGAAAATCAGCAAAAGTATCATTGATAAGCTTATTTGCTAATGCTTGAAAACCCGCTCTAGTAGCCATTATACGCGCACCATTATATTATCGCTGCCATTATTCATCATTAACGGCTTAAGGTATGTATTGGCGCTATCTGTTCGTATTTGCGCCCATGAGCCACCACTAAAGTATTCAACCTCTAATGTATCAAGCTTTTCACGTTGAACGTTTTGATTTTGTCCGTCAACAAACAAGCCTGAACTAAAAGCCAATATAGCTAACTCAAGCTGTGCTTGTTTTGCATTTACTGGAATGACTGTTCGCTTTACATCAAATCCGTTTACACAAAGTCCACGCCTTGGGTATGGCAGTGTTTGAGTCTCTATAACTCTACCGCCTTTTAACATATTTTCTTTACTTGTTATGTAATCCATAGCAAGAATTAATAAAGCCTCTCTATCTGGCTGTGTAGCGGGTACTGATTTATTTCTAATGCTGGCCCATGCTTTTAATTCACTATCATTAGCTAAAGAATTTGCATTGGCAACAATTGAACCATCTTCGATAATTAATTGAGTACCAATCGATACAACTATTTGCTCTGAATTACCAAGCTGACGAGATGTGATGTCCTCGCCTAAAGTAGTACCACCATCAAAGTATTTAATAGTGGCAAATATTTTACCTACTTCAGCAGTAGCGTTTAAATCTAGCGCAAGTGTGGTTGCTGACTCAACAAAAACAACAGTCGGGTTAAGTAGCTTTGTGTAAGTCTCTGCGCCAAAAGTTATTTTTAAATCGGTAGAGGCGGTTAAATCAACGCCAGCAAATACAAATCTAACTTTATTATCTGCGCCAGGTATAACTAAA
>TARA_R110000772_G_scaffold203982_5_pt1 | contig 10321 bp, 12 predicted proteins | sample TARA_R110000772 | Tara Oceans TARA_R110000772 (sample SAMEA4397948) | marine metagenome | biome: Polar Biome; feature: [SRF] surface water layer (ENVO:00010504); material: water (ENVO:00002006), including particulate matter (ENVO:01000060) such as... | depth 5 m | reverse complement strand
GTCGATGTCGAGCCGATACTTGCCACGGCGCGGGCGTTGGTACTCGGCGACTTCGGCCCACATCAATCGCTGCGCTTCAAGACCGGCAGCGATGTCGTCACGGTATCTGCGACCCTCGAAAGCCTTCGAGCCTGGACGGTCGAACGTGTTCAGGCTCGCCATGTCGAACCAGTCTCCGATGTTGACGACAGCGCACGGGTTCGTCCGATCTGCAAACACGTCGCAGATCATTCGGCCAAGCAATGTATATCGGATCAGGTTTTGATCTGGCGCAGCGTGCGAGTCGGGAACCAGAACAACCGTGATCGGTTCATCGTTTGCGATGATGTCACCTCGCCAGAGAAGTCGGTTCTGGATCTCGCTGGTGCATGAATTGAAGAACGGCAGACGCAACGACGATCAGGCCGTCGAAGACGTTCGTTGCCACTTCGCCGATGGAATCAACGTCGGCCACGCCGAAGACGCGCATCATAATTAAGCCGACTGGAAGCAATGCGCTCCACATCGAGCGCGAAAGTCCGATCCATTTATTCTTCATGTGTTGCTCCGTTCTGGCGGCTTTGCCGCTCGGTCTTGGATGTGCAAGGAAGTGCCGCTGTCGCGAATGTATCCGCGCAAGCCTTGCTCGCGGTAATAGGCAAAGCACTCGTGGCATCGGTCGCGTGCCGTGCGCGCGTTGTCGGGCTCGAAGGTCACGTCAGCCGCGAGCCCGTAGACGTGACGCGACTGCGGGTGCCCTTTCACGCTGGCGTTGCGCGCCTTGCTGCGAATGCCCGAGATGATCGATCCGTCAAACATCCGAGCGCCTTCGTTCACGATCGGCCAGAACCACGCCCACGATTGATGAAGCTCGTCAGTGTCGCTCGCGGATTTCAAGAGCGCTTCGGACCTGGGCTCGAAAGGCAGCGGCTTCGATGGCTTCGGATTGGATGTTGTTCTTGATCTCTTCAACTGTTGCAGCCAGTTCAGCATGTCGTTCCTTCGCTTCGAGTTCGACTTCTTCGATCTCGTGTTGCAGCTCCGCGATGTCTTGCGACGATGCGCGGGTGCCCGCAAACGTCCACGCACCTAGCACGGCAGCAGCCATTAGCGTTACCATCAACCGTCGCATGTCGTCGCTTGTCGTCACAGATTGCACTCTTCTATCGGGTTCAGCTCGGCTTCGATTGCGGCAACGATGCACTCGATCGTTTCCGTCGGCAGCGGTTCCGCTGGAACATTCGTGTCAGTCAATGATTCCGTCGGTGGACCCAGCGCAACGCCACCCGCTGCGGCTGCGCTTGCCAAGAACAGAACTGCAATAATGATTCGTATCATTTCCAGATCCCCCAAAGCTCGACAGTCGGAAACGTGTTCACGTCTTCATAAGCTACCATTGCGCCGCGCAGTTGTACTCCTACACCAAGAACAGTCGGAACATTAGCTGCAAGATTAAAGATCGTAAGAGAACCGACTCCGCTGTTAAGCGCTTGCTCCGCTCCGATTTCAACTAACGTCCCTTCTGCTGAAACCGTGACGACTCGAATTGTCATTGGCGACCATACTTGACCCGTTCCTTCACCAGTTTGCGAAGCACGGTACACGACTCGCGTCAACTGAAACATCTTTGGCGCTTGGAATTTGTTCGCTGCCAATGTGCATTCTTTGTTTATGTCATTCATGGCCAAGTCGGATTGATGTCCGTACTGCGGCAGACAATTCGCATTGAATGCCGCTCCATTTCCCGCCCAAGTCAGGTAGCCACCCGATGGTATTGGCTCGGTGTTATAGTTGAACTCGTGCAGCAACACTTCGCGCTCGTTCCACATTGGCAGATAACTGTGGTCCGAGTCGCCTGCAACGATTGTTTCAGAAGCCAACGCAACGCTGCTGAACTGAAGCAGCGCGATCAGCGCGATCAGCAGGCCGCGCATTAGTATCGTCCCCAGATCGAGAGTTGTTGATTGCCGAAGTTCTCGCAAACGCACGAAGCTCCAGCACCGCACTGATCGCCGTTGCGAACTTCGATCTCTAACGCAGTGCCAGCGGGCAAGCGGTGATTGAATCCAACTTCGTAGACTGTGCCGACTGCCATCGCTGCGCCTGAGCCTGGACCAGCATTCAGAACCGCTCCGCTGATCGCGCTTGTGCCATCGCTCGTTGTCAATCGGAACTCACACGCACCCGTGCTGCTGTCGGCAAGCGCCGTCGTGACTACAACTCGAAGCGCTGTAAGCCACGCGCCTTTCGCAGACCAAAGCTCGGCACCTGCGATATTGCAGGCCACGTCGTCATTCCAGCTTGTCGTCGCGTCGAAGCTAACCTGCAAGCAGTTCGTCGCGTCATAACTAGCAATGCTCCAGCCCGCATCGGGCTCCAAAAGGTTCGACGCAACGACTCGCTCCTGACCGCTCGGGCCAAGTGCGAACTCGCCACCATAAGCCGCTGGAGCCAGCAGCATCAGAATCAGGATCAATCGCGTCATCAGTTACCCCCCTGAACTTTCACGGTGACGTTGCCGCCTGAGATCGTTCCGCACTTGATCCAGACGGCAGCGAAGACGCCATCGAACTGAATCATTTCGACTGTCTGCGACATGCTGACCGAATTGATCTGCGTCGAGTCAGCGCCAGCAGCATCGAGATCGGTTGCGTTGCCGGTCACGACGGTCACGTTGCCCGCGTAGATGTCGCATGTGTAACTGGTAGCCGTGCTTTCGGTGCTGTCGAAGGTCAACTTCGTGTAGCCCAGCACGTTCGCACCGCGATCGTCTGTGCCGTCATCGCAGACTGCATTGATGGTCGTCTCGGCGCTGCACAGCGTCCAAGTGGCACCACCGCCGTGACGGTCACGGTCCTGTGTGTATGCGCTCGCGGTCGAAGCCGCGAGCAAGCAAGCGAGTAGAATCATTCTGAACATTGGATCACCCCCTAACAGCGGCGACGGTCAAACTGATCGCGCTGGAGTAGGTCGCGGAAACGATCCGCGACGAGTTGTTGAAGCGAAGCAGATCGAACGGCCCAAGGATTCGGGTCGCGCCTGCGTTGACGGTGTGCGTTGCATCCGTTGTCGGATGTCCGAAGTTGCAAGTGCGCTGCTCTGAGACAGTCACAACCATCGAAGAGCTGTCGCCGTTGACGACGTGCAGATAGACTTCGCCGGTCGAGTTGTCGAACGTGTTGCCGGTTGCGTCTGCTGCGGCCAGCGTGAAGCTGCTCATGTCGGTTTGTAGTGTGAGTGCTGTGGGCATTATTTCACCTTGTTATGCGGGTGCGCCGATGACGATTGGGCTGCCCACTCGACTGTATTGGTATGTGTCACCGCTCGTAAAGCTCCCGTTGTGTTCGATGTAAGTTGTCGTGCTGGTGTAATCGTGGATGAATAACTGCTTAATAAGACCTGAACCATCATCTAGCTGAGCCCGAATGGTTGCTCCAATCACAATTGGTGCCGATGAGTATGCAGCGGAAAACGTCCACCTAAGCCTCTTAGCTGCGCCAGCTCCGCTGCTAACCCAAGTCCCGGGCCACTGCACAAGCAAGTCAGTAGTGCCATCGCCTAATCGAATCGAACCGCCCGTGCCTGCTCCATTTGCATTCGTCGCAACCAAGCTCAAAATTTCGCTTAATTGCGAACCGTCCAAAGTATCCGCATCGAGCCCGTTGCCTGGTCCGGGTCGAAGGCTTTGGAATGCAAAGCCTGCTCCAGACGAGAACTCAAGCCGATCGTTTGCCGGGTTCAGTCGTATCATGGGCGTGTCAGTGTTGCCGGAGTCTTTCGTGACGATGTTCATTATGCCGCTGCTTGGGTTTGTGTAGATCAAGCCGCGCGCTGATCCGTTGTGAAGCATTCCAAACCCTGGATTCTGTGCGGGTTGGGTCGTGTTCGCATTCAGACGAGTCGAGCCTGCTGTTGTCGATTGAACGCTGGCGTTTAGGCTGTGCGTCGAAGTGTCAGCCTTGCGCACGAAGGCCGTGCTGTCGTAATTGTCGAGCGTGTCTGCGTTGCCGCCTGTGGCTGTTCCCGCCTTGATGTTGCCCGATGCGTCCATTGCAAGAATGTCGTTATTCCCAATGTTTGCGCCTGCTGCGACCTTCAACACCTTCGAGTTCGCAGATGCGCCGTTCGCCGTTGCGATCGTCTCGACCGATGCAGTTCCGAGCCCGAGATAATTGCGCTCGTAAATAGAGTCTTCGGCGTTCCTGCGCCCGTAGTTGCGCCACAGTTCCACCCAATGGTTCCCGCTGTAGACCAGCGCAATCAATCGCTCGGCGCACAGGATGAAGCTCGCGTTGTCGGCCAGCTCGATCTGCCCTGCGCTCGTGCCGTGACTGATCGAGATCCTTTCCGACGCTGCCGATGTTGTGCTTGCGGTGTTTGCGTTTCGCAAGATAACGATGCGACCCTGGTCGATGCCGGTTGTCGTGATCGTGACAAGCACGTCAGGTGATCCGCCTGAGTGCCCTTCGCTTTGAACCAGCGCCATGCTTGAAGTCGGCACGGGCATCGCGCCTGACGAGATCGTGCGCGTCGTCGGTGCGGTGCTGCCGATCTCGGCAACGACATCGCGCAAGGCGTCGAGTGCGGTTTGCATCTCGGCTTCGGTGCGTGCTGCGTTGCTCAGATAATTCGCTGCCGGTAGTGTTGCCATCTTAATATCCCTCGATCACGACGGTTGCCGTGCCTGTTGCGTTCTCGCCCGCTGCGTTATACAGACGCACGGTCGGGCCTGTCAGCTCATAAGGCGAAGTGGTGGTCTGCGCTGCGTCAAGGTTATACGCTTCGCCAAACAGCGCGCCCTGCGCTGTGTTCGCAGTGTTGTTAGGCGTGACCGTGACGTTCGTGATCTTGCGCCACAGTCCGCCGGTCAGATCAACAGTCGAACCAGATGCCGACACGCTAATCGTCTCGCGGTAAGTCTTCGGCAAGCCTTCGACGATATAGTGCGCGGCTTTGATTTTGCCTTGCGTTTCGCCGCCTGCGATCGTGATGCGAATGCCAATCATCTCTAATGGAACTGAAGCTCCAGAAAGCGGGAACTCGATTTCCTGAAGCTCGCGAACACCGGGCCACGGTCGGAAAGTGCCGTATGTGTAAGACACTGCAAACGTGATCGGGTTGAACCCAATGCTAATAACAGGCGCATATTCGATCGTGAAGTTTGATCCTTCGATGTCTAGCGGATTCAACCGCTGACGACCGGGAAGCGGTTGAGTGGTGGGCCAGCTCGCACCATCTAATTGATACAACGAAACAGTTTGCTGGTAAATCATTTCGGAATAAAGCGTTGTGCCCCAGAAGACAGACCAGCCCGTGCCGCTCCAGAACGTTGCCGAGCTTCCGCCTGAATAAAACAGCGCGGTGCTTTCAACGTCGGCTTCGAGATAGGTGCTTGAGGTGTTATGCGTGCAGTTTGTTTTTGTACCTGCCCACACGTTTGTCCAGATGCTTTCTTGCGATATCGAGCGGTCTTCAAGGCTGCGGATCACTCGCACGGAGCTGAGTAATGCCGATTCGTTGCCCGACAGATCCACGGCGCGAACCATGATGGTCGTCGTGCCGGGTTGGATTCGTCCGTTAATCGACACCCAGTTGTCTGTGATGATGTTCTCTGACAAACGGATGCCGGTTGCCCAAGTCGCATCGCTGCCGGCTTGATGCTTGACGATGAAGCCTGCGAAGTCGTTCGGTGGCGTTCCGTATTCCCAGCGAATCGCATCGCCCCACACGCTCAGATCCGTCGGCGGCAATGGCGGTGTCGAGAAGCCAACGACCGTGTGATCGTTGACGTATACCCAATCAGATGCCGATGCAGCCGGGTCCGAGATCGCACGCACGCGGATGTCGTAGACTGAGCCTTCGTCTACGGGTCGCACGATGATGCGCGTGTCACCTTCAGCTTCGATGCGCGGCAAGTTCAGAAAGCCGCTTGCAGCCACGCCGTCAACCTTCAACCGAAACTGTGCGTGGAAGTGCGTCGTCGGTGCGAAGGTGCCTTCTGCATTCTGCGGCGTGATGACGTTGACTAGAATCTGCGGCTCGGGCGATCCTGATGCTACATATGACGCCGCCGTTTCGTCGCTGATCGGTTCGCCCACGATCTCGGGCTTGAATGGCTCAAGCAAGTTCGGCGAGTTTTGCAGCGTGATGTTCGACGTATGTTCTGGGATCACGCCGGGTTCGTAGACTGCGGCGTTGTACTCAATCAGCTCCAGCACAGCGGTGAGATCGTTGCGCGGCGACACGCGCTGCACGATGCACAGAATGGATTCCGTGTCGCGTTCTCCGAAGAGCAGATGATCACCGACTGCTGGCGCTGCGCTGACTCCGTATGAAGTGGCAGACTCGGCAACGAGCTGTTCACTCGTGTCGCCCTGGTTCGCAACATTGACAAGCAGCTCGGAACCATCGGAAGAACGAAGCCGAGCGGCATAACTTCGGGTCGAATCGAAGTAGAACTCTTCATCCATCGTGGCCGAGACGAACTCGCCGCCGACGTTCGTGACCGACTTGATGCGTGCGCCGCCATAGCCGACGCCGATGACATCGTGCGACACGCGCACAAGATCGCCACGGTTGCAGACGATGTGTTCGACATCGGCTTGTATCGTGAAGACTTCAGGCCGAAGCCGATGGCTTGCGATGTGATAGCGGGCGTCACGCCATGCTTGGTCGGCATCGGCAACGCCCCAAAGAGACATATCCATAAACTCGGTTGCTGCGGTTAGGCTATCGCTGCCGTCTTCGTTGTAGCCATCGTCGTAGACGATTCGTTCGTCTTTCTGATAGCCTTTGTCCGGGTTCACGAAGGCGACACGGAGCGCGTGCGGTGATCGCTTGAATGCCTTGGCACCGCCGAAGCCTGACGAGTTGCGCGGCGAGAAGTGCTGCGTGATCGCGCTGCGCGGCACGTCTTGAACGACTGAATACTTGCCGTCAACGATGTTCAGCGCAGCTCGGCCACCGCCTGCGATGTCGGCCAGCAGCTTGCGCGCTGTCGTCGTGAAGTCCACAACGGCGTCGATGTTGCGCGACAGCGACGGGTCACCACTGATTGGCTGCGGTCCCGTGCCTGCAAGATTGCCAGCCCAGTTCGCAATCCCGAACCCGTCGATGCGTGAGTCTGCAACGGGTCTGGAACTGGCAGGACCACGAAGCACCTGAGCGAACAGCCAAGCAGCGTTGCGCGTCGGGAACATCGTCACGTTATAGGTGCTTGCGTTCCCAGTTGCCGCGCCCCATGTGTTATTCGCCGAGTCGAAGATCGGCGTGATGCTTGTGCAGATCGCTGAAAGGTTGTCGATGACGCCTGCCAAGCCTGTATCGTTCGCGTTGATCTCCAGCTCGATCTTCGCCAAGTTCGGGATCGTTGTCTTCAAGTGCGGCTTGATCGTTCGCAGCACCGTGATGCGTGCGTCGGCAACTGACGTGTCGCCTGCGGTCGTTGTCGAGATTCGGGTCACTCGAACTTGATGCGCAACGTCGGGCGTGCTGCCAACGGGCACGGTCCATCGCAAGCCGCGAGTGACAAGGCCGCGCTCTTGCAGCTTGATGTCGAAGGTGCCTGCCGAGACTTCGGTGATGCCGGTGTCTTCGCCAAGTCCGATCGTCGGCGTGCCGATGTACGCCCACGAATTAGTGCCGATCTCTTGTTCTTCGACGGTGAAGCGCACAGTGACAACTGCTGGCTTTCCAGTTACGTCGGAGAACGCAATCAAACCGCCTGGGAATTGCAGATCAAACGAAAGCTCTTCAGGTCCGAGCCCTGAAGTCAGGGTCGCAACTTCCGAATCGACTTCAGGCAGAATAGGCTGGAAGCCAGCATCTTGATCCACTTCGTCGCGGAAGATTGTCAGCGCACCGTCGTCGTCCCAGCCTTGCAGCACGTTGTACTGGATGCCCGGAATGTCGTCGATCAGCACTTCGCCAATCTTGATGTCTGTTATGTCGAGCGGTCCATAGCCGAAGCACATCAGCAATCGGATCACGGAGTCTTTGCCGACTTGCTCGACGAATGGCTTGCCGATCAGATCAGGGTAGACGCGGTATCGACCCAGCACGGTGCGAATCGGCTTATACAACCGCACCGAGTTCTTCGTGCCTTGAAGTGCCGCGCTGTCTTGCGACTCTGGAATCGAGCCCACATAAACGTCAGGCGGTGGCGCTGCCAGCGATTGTATTCCAGTGGCAAGGCCGACGAGCCCGCCGATTAAACCAGCAGCAGAACCCGCGACTGCTCCGAAGCCGCCCGTGCCTGCTGCGTAGGCGCTCAGCGCTGCGCCGCCTGAATAAACTGCGGCCACGATGACCAGCACGCTGATCAGGATCGATAGAACAGCCTTCCCTGAATCACCGCCGTGCGGCACAACGCGCACGATGACCTGTGTGCCTGCCTTCGGCTTGATGCGACTGAGCATTCGGTCGGGCACGATCTCGCCGTTCAGCACGACCTGCACGTCGTAGGCTGCGCTTTCGCGCAAGCCTTGCACTGCGACCATCTCGCGCAACGTCATGCCGACGGGCAAGCTGCTTTCGATGCGTGTGCCCGCGAACGGGTTGCGCGCTGTTGCGATGTTTACTTCAGCCGGTAACACGTCTGGACCCTCCGTTGCCACGCTGGCGATTGCAGATTGATGATGTGACTGTCATTGCCCTGCATCGCGTGCAGCATCTTGCCGTCACCGAGCGCGATGCCGGTGTGACATTCCATGCCTGCGATGCGGCACCAGAACACGTCGAGTTCTTGCGGCGTCTCGACCGCTTCCCATTCCGGCGAAGCAAGCTCGTGCGCGTGCGCGAAGCCTTCGGCATCAACCGGGTTCTCGTATTGCTCGGCAAGCGATGGCAGCGCGATGCCAAGACGATCACCATAGACGATTCGCACCATTCCCCAACAGTCGAGTGCATCGCGGTTGCGCCCGTGCAGCTTGTACGGGATGCCGATGTATTCATTCGTCCACGACATCAGAACAGACCCGGCGTGTTGCTGGGCGTGTACTCGTGCGCCGGGTAGCGTCGGTTCGTCACATCTTCGAAGGCCAGCTCGCCGGTCACGGTCATCGCATCGTATGACGCCGACTCCAGCGTCAGGTAATACGGACCCGCTTCGACGACATCGGGCGACGAACGAAGCACGACCCACATATTGCAGTCGGGCGGCGTGTTGGCTGATCGGATTGCGGCGACGATCACGCGATCCACGTTGTCGATCGTGACGCGCACGGTGCTGATGTTCTCGCCAGCTTCTTCGGGAAGCTCGATGCCGAAGTAACCGCCGGCAAACGTGACCGCAGTGCCGTGCGTGTCGGTGCCGTCCACGGTCAGCTTCGTGTCTAGGTTCTCGCTGTCGAGCGCCACGCGAATCGGTTCGCCTGCCGTCGATACTTCGAGCAGCAGCACGAAGACTTCTTCAGTCTCCTGCGCATACATCGCCGACCGAGCGGCTGATGATACTGAGCGGCTCAAGGCAGAAGCTCCAGACGCAACGATGCGCGGAACACGTCATATGCGGCTTGGGTTAGAACTGGCGGCTCCAAGAACCGGAACGTCGCAGAAGTGTTGTCGCGCGGGTGCGGCAGACCCGTAATCGACAGCGCGCCGCCGTTCGTGCCTGCAACGACTGCATCGCTGGCGTTCTCGTAGAACTGAATCAGTCGAGTCGCCTGCGCCTTCGTCAACACGAACTGCATCGAGAACGATGAAGGCGTCGAAGTGAATCGTCGGCGCAACTTCGCCGGACCAGCATCGGTTTGCGTTCGCACGAGCGAGTCACCCGGCGATTCGCTCCAGCCGTATTGCGGGTTGTCCGGTAATGATCCAGGCCAAACAGGCATCTACAGACCGTGCCTTCCTACGCGCTGCACACCGTAGCTTGACCGGATCGCCTGATCCACGTCGCCACCGCGTGCGATGTTTTTCGTGATTGCTTTTCCAATCATCACTTCGATTTCGCGACCGCCGCCGGGTCCATCCTTTTCCGAAGTTCTTGATTCTTGTCCCGTGTTATTCACGACCGTGACATTGATCGGGCTCGCTGCGCTTCCGCTCATCTGTCGCATCGCGTTATTGTTGGCAACGAAGCCTGACGTGCTTGGAATGAACAGCTCGGGACCGCGTTCGCCCACGAGCGTCGGGCTCCCGACGTGCCCGCCGTTTGCTTTTCCGGGAATAAAAGATGTCCCGAACGTTTTGACTGAAGAACGTCTGTTGTCGTTTTGCTCAGAACTCATCGAAGACAGCAACGACGTTCCAGCATTCTGAACGGAAGAACTTCTGTTGTCGTTTTGTTCTGAATTAATTGAAGACGAAAACGATCTTCGAGCATTCTCAATTAAAGAACGCC
>TARA_R110000772_G_scaffold35186_4_pt1 | contig 10348 bp, 11 predicted proteins | sample TARA_R110000772 | Tara Oceans TARA_R110000772 (sample SAMEA4397948) | marine metagenome | biome: Polar Biome; feature: [SRF] surface water layer (ENVO:00010504); material: water (ENVO:00002006), including particulate matter (ENVO:01000060) such as... | depth 5 m | reverse complement strand
TTTCGGTTAGGAACAACAGTTGCTTTCATATTGTCTTCTTCATAATGTCCTTCAGGAACCTCATCCCCACCATCTACTAATGCAGAATCAAGTAAATCAACTAAACCATCTAATTTAATTTGTTTGTATTTAAGAGAACATTCATTTAATGGGTGACTCCCTACTAATTTTGAAGTCATCATTATCATTTGAGCTTGTTCACTTAAAATATGAGTGCATAAATCTTTAGCTCTATCTAATTCAACTCGATGTTTTTGACCATAATCAAATGAAATAGCAGTTACACTATCATATTCCCTTAAACATCTGAGTAGTAATGTACTTGAATCCATGCCTCCACTTAATGCTAATACTACGTGTTTTTTCATCGTTTAATTTGTTTTTTACCTTTTCGAATTTTGTCAACTTCTAGTTGTCTTAACCAACCTTTAAGAGTTTCTAATCTTTGATGATTACTTGCCATTTATAATTTATTTGTTTATTTAATATAACATCTTTTTATCTATTTTCCAAACATTTTAAAAAGGAAGGTCATCCTTTATTTGATCTAAATTTTCTTCTTGGGGTGGCTCTCTAAAATATAATTCTAGAAATGTTTTTGGGTATGTTAGAACATTTCCATCATACCCACCTTGGGTAATATGTTTTGTGGAGAAGGGGATTTCATTCTCATCGGCGTATTTTTTTACTTGAGTTCCTAGTTCTAATCCTGATGCTTTACCTAGGTAGTCATAGAGGCTTATATATTCACTTTTCTTCATAACTTATTTATTTTTCTAAATTGTTTTATATTATGTTTTAAAATCTTTGATTGGTATTCATTTATAGGTTTATCTTGGAATGTATTCATATTAGCAATTGGTTTTCTTGATATGCCCAGATCATCATATATCATCCCTGATCTACCGGCCATAATTGGGTTACTTGTATCTATTGATTCAATACATTTAATATCTTTATAACACCCAAACTCAGAGGGCCAAGCTGTTCCAAGTAAATGGACTCGATCATGCTTAGATAACATCCCAGATTGGTACATTTCATTTATAACCATGAATCTTCCTATTGCTTTTCCAAAGTCTTTATTGGGGTGAGGACAAACCTCATTGTAGTAAGAGGCACCATAAGAATACGCAATTTTCTTATATCCTAAATCTTTATATGCTTGGGTACATAATATGGCTTCATGTATTGATTTAGCTTGCACTACTGCTACTTTTAATACTTCTTCAGGTAAAGATATAGAGGCCCATTGCTTTGCGTTTCTACAAGATGCTGCTTTATCTTCCCATACATCAGGAACAATAAATTCATTTGGTTTAAGTTCATTAATCCAAAATAATAATCTGGATTTGTCATATGCTACTCCTAATTCATGTAATGAGTTATCCATTACAATATATCTACCCTGTTTCTTAGATTCATAGAAGAAATTTTTATACTCTTCAGATTGGTCTAGTAAGTGGGGTAAACAATAATCATAATCATTAAATTCTCTACTTTTTTCAAGCAGACAAAATGGTACTTCATGACTTATTTTCATAACTTTTCATATTTAAAATATTTCACAATTAATTCAGTTTCGGGCATATCCGTATCTAAATATTCTTTTTGAGACCCATTATTTATTATGACATTCATGGTCTTACCTTTAAATTGGGATAAGTATTTTTCATCTGTTATTTTCCTAACAGGCTTATCATTGAATAAAAATACGATTTCTTTTTCACTCCAAATTACCCCATATTTATTAAATACTTTATCTGGGCTTTTCCATCCTAACCAATGTGATTTTCCTCCTAAATTATATTCTATTGGTTTTTCTCCTAGATAAACATTTGTATCTACCCTCCAAAACTTTCCAATTAAAGATCTAAGAGACCAATTGAAATAACTTCCTTTCCTATTAGTATACCCTTCAAATACATCTATTTCCGGGGGCCAAGATTCAAAAGCATACATCCAAAATGCAGGCCAAGTATAAGGACCACTTGGCAGTTTTGCTTTTATTTCAAATTTTCCATAACCAAAATGAGTAGTACAAGATACTAAACCTGTTGATATGGGAATTGGATTTATTGTGTTAGGGAATTGTTTTGGTTTATATCGATTTTTTAGAGATAAAGTATCAACCCAACCTGGGTGTTCCAGTTCTACGGCTTCCTCATCAAACCAATTATCATTTTGAAACTCTCCCCACTGTTGTTGAGTTAGCCACTCGTAACCCATCCATTTTATCTTATTCATACTTTATAATAAAATCTAATATACCCTTATTTTAACTAAATATAGGTAAAATTTTCAAGGAGGCCAAGCTTCAATAAGTCTTTTGATTCCCCTCTATTTGATTTTTTAAAATTTGAATTTGATGTTTTAAGGGTTCAATTGCTGCTACTTTTTTCCTCCCACTAACACTAGCATTTGAAATTGTTAGGATTTGGGCTTGGAGGGATGATATTTGTTCTTGTGGGGTGGGGTTAGCATTTGAGATTGGTGGGGAGGGTTCTATAGGTTTTTTATAAGTCTCAATAACTTCTTCAATTGCAGGGGGTGTCATTACACCTACGGGAACATTAAAGGTTTTTTTTTCTTCCTCAATCTTATCTTCACCATACATATTTTTTTTAGTCTTGCTATCTTTAAATGATTGATTCGTAGCTATTATTAATGTAATAGCGAGTGGGTCAAATACAAATATTAAGATTAGAATAAATAAGTTTGCAACGGCTTGTAAAGTCCAACCTGTGAGCTCACTAAAGGCTTTAATCACCCCTAACTCATTCCCAACTTCATTGTCAATCTCCATGTTAAGGATGCTAAATTCTAGGTTTGTGATACTATCATTTAAAGATTCTATTTTCATAGACATAGTATCCTTATCTCCTAAGGCTCTCTCTAATTGCTTTTCAAAGGTTTTTCGGGCCCTAGAAGAGTTTACAGTGATAATTTGACCGGTTTCTCTGTCTTTATATTGGGTCATTGTTCCTGTTGATAGGGCTTCTCTAAGTTGGGAGACATCTCCATCTATATTTTGTTTTTCAACAACGTATTCTTGTTTCGTAGATTGGAATCTATTCTTTTTTACCTCGATGTTAGCTACTCGTTTGGAGTCTATTTCCATTTTGGTAATATTAGTTTGGAACCCCTTACTTAACAACCCGTAAATACCAATAGAGGTAATTACTGATAGTACTATTAAAGATAAGGTTAAGTATATTTTAAGTCCAGTATAGGTTTTTTTCCATTGGTTATGGAGGTAAGTAGCTATAATGATTTTAGAAGCTTCTAAAAATGAACCCATAATGATTACAGGAATAGCTACTCCAGCAAATATTATAGATAGACCTACTACACTATAATAGGCGGCTGTTGAGGATAAACCTAAAGCGCAAATTAGGAGTAACCATGAGAGTAATTTCTTATTCATATTAGTAATATATAAAAAGTGAATTAAATAAACAAGGATTTTTTACCAATAAATGTAATTCCATTTACCTCCTTTATAGTAAGAACCTCTTCCATCAATTTCAGATCGATATACTCGGTAATACTCACCATTTTCTGCTATCCAAAATTCTCTATTTTCTTTGATGATTAGTCTAGGAGTGATAGAGTTCATTTCTTCTTCTAGTAGGGGCCAAGCGGATTCTATTAAAGAATCATGAGCTGCTTGTGATTTATACCATTGCCCAAATACTATATGTAATCTATCTTCTTGAATTCCGGATTCTTCACTAAGGAGTTGACGTAAAGGAATACTTTTATGTTTAAGGTCGTATGTTTCTCTTTGAGTAACATACCATTGATTAGCAGCAGGTATTCCTAACTGCCATATTGCGAGGGCAACACCAGCATATTCTACGAATTTTCTTAAAGCGTATATACCCCAACCGTTTTTAAATTTTCCCTCAGACATTAACCTTCCTTTTAATTATCTTATTTTATTTTTTCTTTTTGGATTTGACTTACCAAGTAACCAGCAATTGCAAATTCAATACCAGCCCATATCGCTAAATCTGATGATGTCATTGAGTTTATATTTTGGTGGAGGAAATAAATCATTCCCCACTGGCCTGCTCCAAAAGCAATTCCGGATTCAATTCTTTTTTTGGAAAAATAGGAATCTTCAGTTGAGTAAATTTTTCCTACTTCTTTTATAAACCATTGGGTATTATTCTTTACCTTAATAAGCCAATTCTTGATTTTTACTAGTACTTTCATTGGTAAAATAATTTAATTATTATTACACTTATTTAAGTAGATATCCAGGAAGTTGTAGAGAGAATTGTTTTAGTTTTTCTTGATTCTCTACTCCTAATACTGTTTTCTTCTTAACATAATCTACCCTCAATAAACCTATAATATTATTATGTAAATCAACTATAGACCAGTTATATGTAGACTTTACACCATCAACTTTTAAATGATGTTTACATAATCCTTCGGGATAATTTTTAGTGTCAACACATCCAAATTCTCCATTTTCCATTAAGGGTCTTAAGGTTGATATGCAAGCAGATACTGGGATGTTTTGTTTAACCATCATAGTACTTGATATACCACTATTGGTTTGCTCATAGGACATTGACATTTTTTGGACGGATTTACCTGAGTAGTATTTTCCTCCATTATGAAATGAAAATATAGATATTCGATCGCATTTAATGTCCTCTAATATCTCCCTTAATCTATCAATTATTAATTCATCCTCTACTAAACAGGTTGTGATTGGGCAATCATGAGCTTGTTCTCTTTCTAATTTCTTTAGTCCAAGTTTATGCTTATACCAAATTGTTATTAGGGTTCCAGCTATACCTGTGATAGCTGTTAATGTTGGGATTATGTATGGTTCCATTGATGATAAATATTGAGGGGGAGTAACCAATCGCCCCCCCTTAATAATTATTTTTTATTTAAATGTAAAGTATAGACCCAACATTCAATCCCTAAGTAACTATAGTTTATCATACTACTTCACATTGGCCTCCAGCGCATGCTACAGCACCCATTGTGTCTATGTCTGTATATTGAGGTTTTGTTAATATTTCAGTAAAGTCTACATTCTTGAATCCTTTGGATATTTGATTCCATTTATGAAGTAGATGAACATCCTTCATACAGTAAACAGTCATATTTAAATCTCGTTTAAAATAATTATTTGAGAATTTTTTAACTCGTCGGATCCAATCTTTTTGTAGGAGTACTTGTTGTCTAGTACCTTCTAGAGGGAGGTCTTTATCTAGGATATGTTTTGTGGCCTTCCATAAATTTTGATCGAAATAATGTAAACCATCTACAATTAATCCGGACATGAAAATTACCCCCTCACCATATTTTTCAACTAATCCACCCATTTTAAGAACTGATGTAAATGGGGCTTGTTCGTAGTCTTTATCTCCATATTGTGATAGGAAGGATACTGCTGTGAAGTTATCTTGATTCTTGAAAATATAATCTACGATTTCCTTTTGGTCATCTATAATGACTGTATTACTTACATTATGTTCAGTTAGTGGGTTATAACATAATTCTTTGGTTTTACCCTCTTTAACCCATGAATTTTGGACTAGTTCTATTAATTTAAGATGTTTAATACCTTGCATATCTTCTTTGTAGATTGATGTATCTTCATTTTCACAAGGTGAATACACAACATAATCAGTACCAGTGCTTGACCAAACACTATCCTCAATCATTTCGGGTTTATTTTCTTCTAACCATTTGGCAGTTTCACTATCTTTATTTAACTGCATAATTCTAAAATAATATTTAGAATGTTCCGGATGGATTCCAGAAGCAGTTTGTAAAATTACTGAAGCATTTCCGGATGGTTTGACTGTAGTAGTTCTTGCTGCTGGGTTGATTCCTATATGGGCGGCAACTTCTTGATTTGTTGATTTTACTATTTGAGCACCTTTTTTAAGAATTTCCTCATTAAATAATTCAGGTCGAGTCATCCAACCTGTAATTGATACTCCTAATAAAGATTCACCTGAAATTATGTCTTCTGTTGCTTTTCCTAGGTATGGGAAGGAAGTATATCCAGCTTGTAATGTTCCTAAAATCGCTGCTGTTCTGCAGAGTTTATAGAATTTATCTTCACTAAAATTACCTCTTTCATCAACACATGATGAGGCATTAATCTCATTTAAATTACAAAATTGAAATACCGATTCTTTTAAATGTTTAACTTTCTCATAGAAATTAAATCCAATTTCAAAACATGGGTTGAACATCTCATCTTCATGAGACATAAATACAAATCCTAAATCATTATCACCCTCATTTTTCTCTACAAGAGCCTCAAATTGTTTTTTAGTAAATTTATTACGCATTAAGCCTACTGAGTTGTTGCTTCTTGCTCTCCATGGGTGGGTTTGTCTCCAATTTCCCATTTTAGCATTTAACATTTCCTCATCATCCTCATCTATAATTACATCCATTGCTGATCTTCTAACACCTCCACTTAAAACGGCGTCTGATAGATGCATAAAGATATCATATACTAAAATTGATTTAAAAGGGATGGATTTTTGTTCTCCTAAATTATCATTTAGTAGTATTTCAATTCTCTCCAAAGATTGTTTCAACCCATCAGGACCCGGGGCTCTAAACCCTCCAGTAATCATAGATCCTTTAGGACGTATTAAAGAATAATCAAATTTAATATTATATCCATAAAATTCTTTATATAGTGATTTATGATGACAGTATGAACTAATTAATACTTTAGCAGCTTCACCCCAACCCTCAACTGAATCTGGAATTGTGAATAATTTGGTTCCTCTCTTTCTTTGTGTTAATGGTGGAAGTTGAGATACAAATTTTTTCTTTAATGAAACTCCTAAACCCGTTCCTGCTAATAATACAAATAAACCTTTATTAAATACATCAGGTGAATTAGCATACGTTACACAGCAGTTATAAAGTCTAGCATTATTTTTTAATATATTTTCTCCCCTAAATTGTAAATTACGTTGTGATGCTAGGAATTCTTTATTGTAATAAGAATCTTTAATTTCATCTAAATATTTATTTATTTTAGAACCATATCTTAAGGTGTGAGTGTTTAAAACTTTATCACAGGCCTCATTCCAGGTTTCATATCTACCTAAATCATCATCATATTTTAAATAATCACTGTATAATTTTAAATTGGAGATGAATTCCTTACCTTTACTACTCATTTAATTTGAACTTTTAATGATTTAATTCGAAAAATTTCTTAGATAAGGTCTTTCTATCGACATTATCTATATTATTAAAACTATTTGCACCATTTACAGGAGTTGGGTTATCATCTTCATCATACTCGTCAGTAATTTCAAAATGCCCTGTTGAAGTATCAGCCTTTATAAGGTAAGTAACGCCATCCAATCCGTATCTATTTTTCATAACGTGGAATCTACCTGTATTATTAACTTTATCTTCTTTCTTCCGTGACAGCGACATTGCAAAATCTGTGATCATCATCTTATCGTATGAACCAGCGGCTTTATCCCCTTCAATAACGTCATCTTTAGAACCAGCTCTATTAACTTGTGATACACTCCAAATAGGTATATTTAATTCTCGAGCCAATCCCTTGGTGCTAGTATAAATATCATCAATTTCAAATTTACGATCAGTAGATTTTCTTTTTGATGAAAGTAAATCAACATAATCTATAATTATTAAATCAGGTTCAATTCCTAATGTTTTAACTTTTGCAATATGTGCTTCAACTGTGTTAATAGTTGCACGACCAGTTGCAAATTCTTTAATAATTAATTCACCCTTCAAACTATCTACAACTTCTTCTACTTTTTCTCTATGTTCTAAAACTTTATCAACTGCTATATTAGTAAAAAAGGCGTCATATCTCCTCCCAACATAATCCTCACCTAATTCTAAGGTGTAATGTAAAACATTATAGCCCATTTTAATAGCAAATCCTCCTAATGCAACTAAAGACCATGATTTTCCACCACCTGGATTTCCGAATATTAATCCAAAATCTCCATTTCCTAATCCACCTTGAAGCATATCATTTACAATACCCCATGGTGTAGGAATTGTTACTCTATTATCTTCTCTATATCTAGATTCAATATCTTTATTATACTCATGACCCATATTTTTATCTTGTCCTGCTTTCATAGCATTTTCAATCATAAGTTTAATGGAATCATAATCTCCGGCTTTAAGTAAATCTACCGAAGATAGTAGTGCTTTTTTTAGTTGTTGGTTTTTACAAAATGTTGAGAATTCTTCAATAATATACTCAGCATCATCTGTTGATATTTTATATGCCTCCCTTAACTTTTCCTTAATTGATAGTTGCAATACATCATTATCAATTTTTTGAAGTTCCACCTTTAAAACGTCCATACTTGGGATTGTATGGTATTTGGCGTAATAAGTAAGTATCTCTTTTATAATCCATTGATTCGCTTGATTACCGAAAGACGACTCATCTAAGATATCATGTATATTTACAAGAAAATCTTTATGGGTAAGTAAAGTAGCTATTACTTTTGTTTGAAATTGGGGACCATATTGGTCAATTGATTGTAGAGTCATATTATACTAATTTTTCAAAACGTTCTTTTAACCACACGTCTACATTTCTAATTAAATTTCCTAAATTGTCGGTATTGTACATTTTTAAGAATATTTTTGGAAGAAATTCTGGTGTTGGCTCTATCATAAATTTATCTAAGAATTTTTCATCATTTTTGTCAATCATAGGTTTACTTAGATCCATAACCTTGTATTTCTTTTCTAATCCATGAGGATCACTTAATAACCTAGCATATAATATATGTTCTCCTAGCTTACTTTCTGCTAATTCTAACAACCCATCTAAACCTAACTTCTTACCCCTCAATTCAGGGAAGAACTTATATAGTTTTTTGGGACCTAACCCTTTTAACCCCTCAATTTTGTCAGATCCATCACCCATTAATAATTTAAATAATATAAAATTTTCAACAGAACATCCAAAAGAATCTAATATAGTTGATGGTGTATAGTATTTTTTCTCTATGGGTCTATATACAATTAAATTTTCTTGAACTAATTGTAAGTAATCCTTATCACTAGATACAATAAATATTTTGTTTATTGGATCCTTAGCTAACTCAACACCCATATAGGCTATAACATCATCAGCTTCAACTTTATCAATCTGAATTGTCTTTACTGGTAAGGTCTTCAAATACTGAGCTATTCTCTGGATTTGATCTATTTGGGAGTCATTTTCATCTTCTACAGAATCGAATGCCTCCCAATTAGTTATTCTTGATTGTCTTCTTCCGGATTTATATTCGGGGATAATATTTTTTCTACTCTCCGAACCCCCAATTCCATCAAAAACAACATATACTTGATCAGCTTCTATGTTTTTAATTAAAGCTCCTAAAGATCTAAAAAACCCCCCTAAACCTCCTACATGAGCTCCATTACTATTTAGAGTCCCAATAACTGCAAAGTTTCTAAAGAATAGATTTAAGGCATCTATCATTATTATACGTTTTTCTTTAGGAGTATCATCCCCATCCCCTTGAACATTGTTAAGGAGCTTCATCAAATCATTTTTATCCATAATTTATTCTGGTTCTTGTATGAATGTTGTAGCTTTAATCTCTACGTCTTCCTCCTCAATAATAGTAAAGTCTCCCCCACCTAATATCTCAGCCCATTCAGCTGTGTGGGAATCTTTGTATTTTTTAAGAGCCTTATCATCATCATTTATAAATCCATGAGGTGTTGTTACAATCTTACCTCGAGTTTGAACTCCATTAATGTGATTTTTATCAATTTGGACATTTGTTCGTTTAGCGAACTCTACTTGTTTTCCGTCTTTGATAGCTTTTATTTTAGATGTACCTGAATCAGCTATATTTCCAAATGTAACTACAAATGTTGCATCAAACCACATAGCAAATCCTCCTTTATTCATCATTTTCGGTTGTCCCATAGGAACTACTGCTTTCGCTGCCCATACTTTATTGGTACAAACTAATGAATTTGTATAAGGTGATGACTCCTTACGAGATAATGTAATGCGTTGATTTACACTGTTACCGAATTGAGTTGACATAGCACCTGCGTTCCATTCATTATTATTTTTGTTAGATTTAATAGACATTTCACAAGGAATAGAACCTATTGAATCCCATAAAAACATTAAATCATAAGGTAAATTACCTTTTTTCTGCTCATCAATCATATCTAAGATGAATCCTGCTACATCTTCAATTGAATGGAGTGTTTCTCTATCAACATAAAGGAAATTACCTTTATAATCAATAATTTCACCAGTTTCTTTATCTACTACCTCTTCAACTTTAAGACCCATCATCCT
>TARA_R110000772_G_scaffold23717_7_pt1 | contig 10351 bp, 16 predicted proteins | sample TARA_R110000772 | Tara Oceans TARA_R110000772 (sample SAMEA4397948) | marine metagenome | biome: Polar Biome; feature: [SRF] surface water layer (ENVO:00010504); material: water (ENVO:00002006), including particulate matter (ENVO:01000060) such as... | depth 5 m | reverse complement strand
CTAAGGTCAATGCCGACAAGCTGGTCATCGTCAACAGCTGTGCCGTCACCAACGAAGCCGTTCGTCAAACCCGCCAAGCCATCCGGCGGGCCAAGAGAGACAATCCCGACAAAAATGTGATTGTTACGGGCTGTGCCGCGCAAGTTGATCCCGATATGTTTGCAAATATGCCGGAAATATCCGGCGTTGTAGGCAATTTCGATAAATATGATGCCGACAATTTCAAATTTGGACTGGATACCAACAAAGCGGACATCCGGGTCTCCGACATCATGCAAGTCAGAGAAACCGCACCGCATATGGTCAGCGCCTTTGCAGAACGGTCGCGGGCCTTTGTAGAAGTACAAAATGGTTGCGACCATCGCTGCACCTTTTGCATCATCCCCTATGGTCGCGGAAACAGCCGCTCAGTGCCCGCAGGTCAAGTTGTCGAGCAAGTCAAAGCACTAGTGGACAAAGGCTTTAATGAGATTGTTCTCACCGGCGTCGATGTGACCAGCTATGGTCCTGATTTACCCGGAAATTCTAGCCTTGGGCTGCTTGTAGAGCGGGTCTTGAGGCATGTACCCGAATTGAAACGACTACGGCTATCCTCCGTAGATGGTGTCGAGATTGACGAGCGCCTGTTTGACATATTGACCGGTGAAAGCCGGATGATGCCGCATGTTCATCTGTCGTTGCAATCGGGCGACAACATGATCCTGAAACGCATGAAGCGTCGCCACAACCGAGAGCAAGCCATAGATTTGGTCGCGCGGTTAAAGGAGAAACGACCCGGCATTGCCATTGGCGCGGATATTATTGCAGGCTTTCCAACAGAAACAGACGCGATGTTTGCGAATAGTCTGGATATTATCGATCAATGTGAGATTATTCACGGTCACATATTCCCCTATTCACCGCGGCAAGGCACGCCCGCTGCGAACATGCCACAAGTGAACGGCACCATTATCAAACAGCGCGCAAAGGCATTGCGTCAGAAGGTCAGCGAGAAGGCGCAAGCATGGCGCAACAGCCTTGTCGGAACTCAGCAGAATGTCCTTTGCGAATTAAATGGCAAAGCTGGATATGCAGAAAATTTTGCCCATATTAAGTTTGAGGAAACCATGGCAGAAGGCCAGATCATCCCCGTTGAAGTCATCTCGTCCGATGGCCGTACCCTGATCGGAAGAAAAATATAATGAGTGAAAAATCGGGTTGGAAAGATCGGCTATTTGGCGGATTCAGCAAGACCTCCGGTCGGCTGACAGAAAACCTGACCGGCCTTGTCACCAAGGCAAAGCTGGACGACGCAACGCTTGACGATATCGAAGATGCCTTGATCATGTCTGACCTCGGTCCTGCCACGGCGGCCTCGATCCGTGAAAAGCTCTCCAAAGAGAGATTTGAAAAAGGCCTTAGCGAGCATGCCGTCCGTGAGATCATCAAATCTGAAATCGCCGAGATATTGGAACCGGTAGCTATACCGCTTGAAATTGACGCCTTTCCGCGCCCGCAGGTCATATTAGTGATTGGCGTAAACGGCTCCGGTAAAACAACCACCATTGCCAAATTGGCGCATCTGTTTCTGGAGCAGGATTATGGCGTGATGCTGGCTGCTGGTGATACATTTCGTGCAGCGGCGATCGGACAGCTGAAAGTCTGGGCGGAGCGGCTTGGCGTTCCTATCATCAGCGGTAAAGAAGGCGGCGATAGCGCCAGCATTGTCTATGAAGGCGTCAAACAGGCAACGGCCACCGGCATTGACGTGTTAATTGTTGATACAGCCGGACGACTGCAAAACCGCACGGAGTTGATGGATGAACTCGATAAGATCCGCCGCGTATTAGGCCGCCTGAATCCCGCAGCTCCCCATAATGTGGTTTTGGTGCTAGACGCGACCACCGGACAAAATGCATTGTCGCAGATTGAAGTTTTTAAGGAAGTGGCAAAGGTTACGGGCCTAATCATGACCAAACTGGATGGTACAGCGCGCGGCGGCGTTCTGGTTGCAGCAGCCAAGCAATTTAAAATGCCGATCCATGCCATTGGCATTGGGGAAACACTGGAAGATTTACGGCCCTTTGAAGCCAATGATCTCGCCGCAGCAATAGCAGGAATTGAAGAATGAGCGACGATATCATCAATATAGAGCCGACGAAGGAAAATAAGGGCTTGGGCTTCGCGCTTGATTTCGGGCCCCTATTGGTATTTTTTCTAGCCTATAAATTCTTTGGCATCATCGCCGGAACGGCTTCGTTTATGGTCGCCATTCTGATCGCCGTCATCATATCAAAATGGAAAATCGGAAAAATTTCTCCGATGCTCTGGCTTTCGGCTATCCTGGTAATAGGCTTTGGTACGCTGACCATCTATTTCAACGACCCGCGTTTCATCCAGATCAAACCGACAATCATTTATGCTGGCTTTGCTATCATATTGGGTGTTGGTTTGTTGCGGGGCAAGGCGATGCTCAAATATCTGCTGCAAGCCGCTTATGAAGGTCTATCCGACGAAGGTTGGCTAAAATTGTCCCGCAATTGGGCGATTTTCTTTGTCTTCATGGCTGTGATTAACGAAATCATGCGCAGTACTCTGACTTTTGATGTCTGGTTGACGCTCAAAGTATGGGGCGTGACGATATTATCTTTTATCTTCGCTATCGCCAACGTGCCTATGCTGATGCGGCACGGTCTGGATATTGGGCAAGATGAAGAGACGGAAACAGAAAAGTCAGTCGCCAAATAAAAAACCGCGCCCTGTGTTTCAAAGGCGCGGTCTTTATTAGGTTCGGATTATAGCTTAGCCTTGGTCGGCCCGGCTAACACCTTCACCGTCAAGATTTTGTGCAACAAAGTCCCAGTCAATCGCATTGTCGAGCAAAGCAGATACATAGTCTGGACGCGCATTCTGGTAATCCAGATAATAGGCATGTTCCCATACATCGATGGTCAAGAGCGGCTTCATGTCGTGCGCTACCGGACTATCGGCATCATGCAAGGATGTGATTTCCAGCTTGTCACCGTTCAGCACCAACCAAGCCCAACCACTGGCGAAATGACCAACCGCTTCGGCTTTGAATTTTTCTTTGAAGTCTTCTACCGAACCAAAATCGGCTTCGATGCGACTTTTCAGTTCTGCCGGCATTTCCTTTTTTGCGGGGCTCAGGCACAGCCAGTAAAAGCTGTGGTTCCAGACTTGCGCGGCGTTGTTAAACAGGCCGCCATCCGCCGCTTTGATGATTTCGGACAATTTTTTGCCCGCATGGTCAGTGCCTTCAATCGCATCATTTGTTTTCGTCACATAGGCATTGTGATGCTTGCCATGATGAAAATTAAATGTGGCTTCTGAGATCAGCTCTCCAAAAGCGGTTTTGGCATAAGGAAGTGGGGGAAGTTCGAAGGACATTGAGAATTTTCTCCAGAGTTAGAGTGACTTTCAGATAGCGCATATGGTGATAAAAGGTTCCATCAGCAACTGCCTTTTTGAGCATATCCGCATGCAAAAGCGTTTTTCCGTGACAAAAATGCCTTGGAAGCATAATATTACCGTATTGTTACGGATTGTACTTGGGGGAGAATAAAATGGCGAAGTTTTTTGGTAATTTGAATTTGGTGATGTTTGCGGGGCTGGTTCTTGCAATATTGGTGATATTGGGTATCGGACCGCTGGGAGATCAAGTTAACGGTCTCTTCCGCTGGCTTCACACTTTTTTTGGCGTGCTGTGGATCGGCTTGTTATATTATTTCAACTTTGTACAAGTGCCGCACATGCCGAATATTCCCGCCGAAGCCAAACCGGCCGTGACCAAACATATTGCCCCTAGCGCGCTATTCTATTTCCGCTGGGCAGCTTTATTCACAGTTATTACCGGCTTGATTGTCGCTCATCTGACCGGCTTCCTGCATCAGGCGCTGCTGCTACAAGAAGGCTACCTGCTGATCGGTGTGGGCATGTGGATGGCACTGATCATGGCGTTCAATGTCTGGTTTCTGATCTGGCCGAACCAAAAAAAGGTACTGGGCATGGTTGAAGCAGATGCAGATGCAAAGGCTTCCGCAGGTAAAATTGCGCTCATCGCTTCACGGACTAATACACTACTTTCCTTACCGATGCTCTATTGCATGGTAAATTCCAATCTAGGCGGCTAGGATTAGGCTAGTCTGACAAAAAAGAGGGCTTAACGGCCCTCTTTTTTTATCCCAAAAGATCGTGCCGTTTGAGGGAATGGCGCAATTGGTCATAGGTCAGATTAAGCGCCTTTGCGGTTTGCCGCTGGTTATAACGTGATTTGGCCAAAGCCGCCTCCAATATACGTTTTTCAAATGCCTCCACGGCCTCTTTCATATCATCAACTGCTGCATAGGCTGGCTCGCCCGTAACCGGAGCGGACGCCGGCATCGCATCCATTTTCTCCGGCACATGGTCGGTCTCGGCTGGCGGCGTTGACCGTGATGACATTTCTTTGGGTTTCCACGGCGATTCAAACGGATCAAAGATGATATGGTCAACGGGCCGCGAATAGTCACCCCATTGATAAACAGCGCGTTCTACCACGTTGCGGAGCTCGCGGACGTTACCGGGCCATTGATGCCGCCCCAGCGCTTCCGATGCCAAACGGCCGAAACCTGGCCATTGTTCCCACTCCAGCTCCGCCGCCATACGCCGCCCGAAATAGTCGGTCAGCACCGGTATATCGCCCTCGCGATAACGCAGCGGCGGCAAGGTGATGACTTCGAAAGACAGCCGGTCCAGCAAATCTGCCCGGAATGTGCCTTCGTCCGCCATTTTGGGAAGGTCGGCATTGGTTGCCGCCACAATCCGTACATCAACCCGCTGCGGCCGCGAGGAACCGATACGAGTGATTTCGCCATATTCTACCGCCCGGAGCAATCGTTCCTGAGCCGCAGATGATAATGTTCCCAGTTCGTCCAGAAATAAAGTGCCGCCGTCTGCTTCCTCGAAGCGCCCGACCCGGCTTTTGGTCGCACCCGTAAAAGCACCGGCTTCGTGGCCAAATAATTCCGCCTCGATCAGCGTTTCCGGCATGGCTGCACAGTTTAAGGTCACCAACGGGCCATCCCACCGCATACTGAGGCGGTGGAGCCGTTCAGCGATCAGTTCTTTACCCGTGCCGCGCTCCCCAATAACAAGGACGGGACGGTCCAAAGCGGCTGCACGGCTGGCCTTTTCTACAGCATCTAGAAAAGCCCCGGACTCCCCGATAAATTGATTTTCGCGTTCCATGGCCAATATATAGTGCAAATTCCCATTGAATAGCAATTTATACCATGGTGGTTTGGACAAAAAATTATATTATCCTTATAATCCAATGCTTTAAGAAACTGGCACGCCTCCTGCAATGTTAGTTTCGAACCCGCAAGGGACATAAAATCGATAAATCGGAGGAACAAATGTCAGCAATCACGGAAACAGATAAATTTGCAAATTTGAGTAGGACCGACGTTTCTGCGATAATCTCAATCATATTGTTCAGCCTGACGATTTTGATCAGCGCCGTTGGCCCCGCAGAAGCGCAGGGCCCGATCATCTCCCAAGATGGTACATTTTCCCCAACTGTCAGCTATAAGGCGTGACAGACGAAATGGCCGGGACTTCTTCATTCCCCCTGCCCTCTATTATTAGGGCCGAAGTTAAGTCCCGGCCACCTTTTGAAATTGAAGATTTAGAATTTATTGAAGACCAGCCTGAACGTTCGAACCATTCCAGGCAAAACGCTAGCAAAGACCGGAGTATTTACATGGGTATTTTTTCAAGAACACGCGATATCATCGCCGCCAATGTCACAGACATGCTGGACAAGGCCGAAGATCCCTCCAAGCTGATCCGCATGATCATTTTGGAAATGGAAGAAACCCTGGTGGAAGTCCGGGCTTCTGCGGCCCGCACCATTGCCGATCAAAAAGAAATGCGTCGGCATATTGATAAGCTTAATCAGCTGACCGAAGACTGGAATGAAAAAGCGCAACTGGCGCTGTCCAAAGACCGCGAAGATCTTGCCAAAGCGGCGTTGGTCGAAAAACGCAAGGCATCTGATATGGCCGAGCAACTGACCGTTGAAATTCAGGTGCTGGATGACACTCTTCGCGCGTCGGAAGGTGACATTGCCAAGCTGCAGAAGAAATTGCAGGAAGCACGGTCCCGCCAAAGCAGTCTGGTCAATCGTCTGGAAAGCGCCGAGAACCGGTATAAAATTCGTGAAATGTATAATGGCAACAAGGTTCAGGATGCATTTTCAAAATTTGAATATCTGGAACGCCAGGTCGATTATGCCGAAGGCCGCGCCGATGCGCTGAACATGGGCGGTGAACCCGATACGCTGGAAAACCAGATTGCTGCGCTTGAAAGTAATGACAAAGTTGATGATGAGTTGGAAGCCATGAAGGCGGCCCTTAAAAAATCAAACCAGAAAGGTGATAAATAATGGAAGATATACTCGTACCCATATTTGTCGTTGGCATGCTGTTTATTGGCCTGCCGTGGATCATCTTCCACTATGTCACCAAATGGAAAACTGCCGCGACTATAACCAATGAAGATGAGCAATTGCTCGATGAATTGCACAATATGGCTCGCCGCCTCGACGAACGCATGGAAACGATCGAACGGATCATGGCGGCCGACAACCCCAATTGGCGCCAGTCGACCTTAAGCGATCCCAGCAGTGATCCAAAACCGACACTCGAAAATTTTGACGATCTGCTCAAAGAAAGGCGCTAATCATGACTTCTACCCGTACCAAATTTTATCTTGATAAACAGCGCGCGAAATGGAGCGGAGTATGTGCCGGGATCGCTGACTATACCGGGATAAATGTAATCTGGGTTCGTATTGCGGCCGTCATAGCAACCGTTACATTCGCCTTTCCCTGGACCTTTATTGCTTATTGGATCGCTGCGAAATCAGCCGACCCAAAGCCTTTGGAGCTTTATGGCAGCGAGGAAGATTTGCAATTCTGGCAAGGCGTACGGCAGTCTCCACGCCGGACAGCGCGTGATGTCAAATCCCGGTTCCGCGAAATTGACCGTCGGTTAGCGGACATGGAATTATATTATACGAGCAAGAATACAGCACTCTCAAATGAAATTGAGAACCTGCGCTAGGAAACATCGAAAATTCAGGAGGATATTATGAGCTGGGGTGGACCGGGATTTGTAATCGCTATCATTGCAATGAGCATGGGCGGATGGATTATTTCAAGCTGGATCAGAGCGAAACATGGCTATCCACTGGAAAATGAATGGGGCGGCACCGTTGAACGAAAAGATCCGACTGCTGATCGAAAAATTGAACTGCTGTCGAATGAAAATGCTGAACTGGTCGGCAAAATCGATCGGTTGCAGGAACGCCTGGCGGTGCTGGAACGGATCGCCACAGATCCCGCCAAACGGACAGCGGACGAAATAGAAGCATTGAGAGATTAAGGGAACTCAATATGGAACCGGAAAAAGCAGCATTCATACTGGAAATCCTGCCATATGCGGCGATGATCACAGCGGTTGCTGTAGGCGGATGGGTGATAACCACTTGGATGCGGATCAAAAACGGATATCCGCTGGAAGGGAGTTGGGGCAATGCGCTTCACCCTAAAACTGACCGGGAAGCAGTGGAGCGGGTCAAATTGCTAACCAACGAAAATGCAGAACTGCGCGCAGAGATAGGGTCGATGAAAGACCGGTTGGCCAATGTGGAACGCATCGTCACAGACGATAGCCACCGGTTGACCAATGAAATTGAATCCTTGCGTGACAAACCCGCAAACTGATCGGAGATAGCGATATGGAGATCAGCCCAATATTAATCCCGATACTGGGAATATCTTGCGGGATACTAGCGATTATCGGTGGTGTATTTGTCAAACCATGGATCAAATATAAGCAGGAACAACTGAAAGTGCAGACGCAGATGACCGCCGAAAAGGCAGCTCAATATGCGGCGCATACCGAGCGATTGGAGAAGCGGGTACGGGTATTGGAGCGGATCGTGACTGACAAGGGGGCCGACGTTGCAGGACAGATTGAAGATTTGCGGGATGCTCCACTAAACTAAAAGGGAAACGAAGAACATGAATCCGTTTGAAATGGTCGTTGCCATCATCGTCGTCATTACCATCGGTAAGGTGCTCAGTACCAGAATTCGTTCGAAACACGGGCTTTCCGAGGATAAAAATGGCAATATCATCCCAACGCAAGATCCAGATTCAGGGCGCCTTCGCGAGGAAGTCAAATATCTCAAAGAACGCGTCGCTGTTCTGGAAAAAATTGCCACCGATGATCGCGGCACCCGCGAACTGGAAAATGAAATCGAAAAATTGCGGGACCAGTAAACTGATTTCACAAAGAAGCAGGAAGAGAAGAAGGATAGCATCATGCCAGAACCCAGTTTTTACCTGATGACTGCTGCATTTACCTTGATCGGATTAACAACGGTCTCGCTCATTGCGTTGCGCGGTTGGCGCGATTGGATTGCACTAAAAACCAAGGAATTGGATCAGCATCGCGAAGAAAATCCCCCCAGTGCGGCATCACGCATCGAAGTTGCAGACCTCAAAGAACGGATCCGCAAATTGGAAGCCATTGCGGCAGGCGTGGAGCTTTAGAACAGGCTCAAAAAAGGATGACGCGAATCCCCTGCCCTGCTAGCGGGCGAGGATGAGCAAAATAGACGATCTTGTAGAAGAATATGAATTTCTCGAAGCCGATGACCGATACCGGCTTTTGATTGATTTGGGCAAAGAACTGGAACCCATGCCAGATGCCCTCAAAACCGATGCAACTTTGGTGCGCGGCTGCTCCGCCTCCGTCTGGGTATATCCTACACAGCTGGAGGATGGACGCCTGCATTTCCTGGCGGATAGTAATGCGGCGATTACCAAAGGAATAATCGCGTTGGTATTGGAAACGGTTCAGGATCAAACCACCGATGCCGTTTTAAAAACTGATATTGCGGAGAAGTTAGCACCTTTCGACCTGAAGAATCAGCTGAGTTCCAACCGCACCCAAGGCATTCCAAACATGATTGCGCTTATCGAGCAAACGGCAGCGCGGTACCAAAAAGCCTAAACCGGCTTCCAGACCCGCCGTTCTTCAGCCACTTTCAGTACGTCGAAAGCCGCCTGCGCAGCCTGAAATTTCTTTGCCGCTTCCTTGTCACCGGGATTCACATCGGGATGATGTTCTTTGGCCATTGCGCGCCAAGCTTTCTTCACGGCCTCGAAATCAACATCGGGCGTCAGATCAAAAATTTCTAGCGCAGTCATTTCATCACGCGACCGACTGCCATCACCAGAGCCCATCCAACTATAATGTTGTGCTTCCTGATAGGCATTGGCATCGCGCTGTTCATCAGCTTCGCGTTTTTTCCGTTCTTCTTTGTCTAGACCTTCGAAATAGTCCCAACCCCGATTATATTCGGCCGCGTGAGTTTGGCAGAAAAACCATTTTTCCGGGCTATTTGGTGATTTTGGCGCGGGGCAAATGCCGGCTTCGTCACAGCCATGCCGGTCGCAAAGCTTTAATTGCTGCGTCTCGCGCGAGCTTTCATAGCTGCCCCAGCGGGGAAAGCCCCAATTATCGGATCGTTTTGCTTTTGGCATATCACTCTTTAACAAAGGCGCGGAACCAGTTCCAGCCATATTTAATACCAGAGGGTCTGTAAGCCGGGTTCTGTCCATCCTCCCCACCAAAAAATGGCGAGAAATAGCCAGTCATTCATCTGCGCGATGCATTGCTGCGCCGCTCTAGCAACCAACCCGGGCAGCAAGCCGAAATAGCCATATGCCGCCCCTATTTGGTTTTGCTCCAGGTGGGGTTTGCCGTGCCAGATCTGTTGCCAGATCCGCGGTGCGCTCTTACCGCACCCTTTCATTATCACGGGTCCGAAGACGTCGCGACCTGCTTTCTGTTGCACTGTCCCTGAACAGGCGATCACTCCCCTGCCCGCCGGACGTTATCCGGCACCTTTAAATCGTGGAGCCCGGACTTTCCTCGAAAATATTTGCATATCCCCGCGACTGGCCGACCCTCTGGTCCGCTCTATTTAGAGATTCCCCGCTCCCTGTCGAGCATTAACGACAATAAAATCGCGCGGCACTCGCCATCAATTACGCCATCAATATTATTGGGCCGAAAACGTCGCTGAAACGCACGTACCGCATCTTCCTCAGCCGTAATGTCATAGCCAAATCTTTCCAGAGCCAGCATAAAACCGCCATCCGTCCATGGCGGATCACCCAGATTAAGTGGCGGTTTTTTAAGCGCAATGCCCAGTTTCGCAAGCCTGTCCCAATCGAATAACTCACCCGGATCCAGCTTTCTCGATGGCGCCAGGTCACTATGCCCGATTACATTGG
>TARA_R110000772_G_scaffold74642_2_pt1 | contig 10360 bp, 22 predicted proteins | sample TARA_R110000772 | Tara Oceans TARA_R110000772 (sample SAMEA4397948) | marine metagenome | biome: Polar Biome; feature: [SRF] surface water layer (ENVO:00010504); material: water (ENVO:00002006), including particulate matter (ENVO:01000060) such as... | depth 5 m | reverse complement strand
TTTCTTGTAGTTTCTCGTATAGTTCTTTAAACTCACTTGATGTCTCTAATGCTTCGTCTCTTGCTTCTCGCATCTTATTAATTCTAAGTATAGCCTCTTGTAATTGCATCTCTAAAGAATTAACATACATATACGAAGTGCTAAGATAGTTAGACATAATCTCTAACTGTTTATTATCAGGGTTCTTTTTAATAGATTTTAACACAACCTCTGATGCTGCACCAAAATCTCCGTGAAACTTTAACTTAGATAGTTCCATCCCTGTATATTTTAGAACAGATTAACAAACGGTCATTGCTATTTTTAAAGTCCTTAATCATTGTAGGGTCAGCAATACATCTTTGTAAGAAGCTATTTATCTTCTCCTTCTTTTTCGGTGTTATCATTTTGCAATTGGTTTACAACTTGTTCTAATATCATATACAGCTTTACTACGTGCTGTTCTAGTTCCTGTATTCTTACAGACTGACTTGCTCGTTTCTTATTCATTTTTTTCATCTAAGTAATCGTTAGCAGATATGTACAATGGGTGTGTGTCATCCATAGCAATGTTGTATGTGGCTCTTACACCCACGGCTCTAAAATATTCTATTTGTTGTTTCCAACTCATAGCATTAAAATCTAAATTATTCATATATGTTTGTTATTATAGCTTGTTCCTCTTTAAGCAAATATACACTTTTATTTTGTTTCTTGGTGTTCCACATTGTAGTTTTAGGACAATACAGTTCTTCTTTCTTTAAATCCTTTAGGTCATTTAACCAAAACATATAGTTTCCTTTAGGGTCATTTACAAAATAAAACTTCTGTATGTCGCTATCCATTTTCATAAGATTGTTATACTTACCAACCTCTAGTATTTTGGTTTCATAGTACTTATCTCGGAATTTCATTTCGATTACAGCCTTGTGTCCTTTCGGACTTATTCCCTGTGCATCAAATGGTAAATTTGTTTCTCCTGTATGTACCAGCCTCCAACCATCAAGGTTAAGTGCATCTACGTATGCTTTCTCAAAACTATGTATTGTCTCTAGTTTCATAAACCTTTGTTATTTGTGCAATCCATTCCTTTATGCGTTTGGGACTACACGTACAAGGCTCGTGATAAGGGTGTGCAAATATATCAGCGTGTATCTGACATATTGCTTTGTACCAATCTTTTGTTATTTTGTTCCGTTCAACACTTAAAAAGGTTTCCCATTGCAATAGCTGATATTCGTTTAGTTCTCCTTTTGGCATATTATAATTCTATATCGTTCCACTTCTTTCTTCTGTCATCACACCCACAGTCAGGATATATCTTTTTGTAAACATATCTTATGCCTGTGTACTTGGTTATGTAATATACTAAATCTCCTAACCTCATACTAATTCATTTATTGGCAGTATAATCCCCTTACTAGCCATATTATCTCCACCTTTTTTATCCCTATCTGTGTTTATGTGTTTTCTGCATTTTGCTTTTAAATCTTCTGTTTTAATTATATACAACTTATCTAAATATATATAATATATGTCAGCCTTTGTAGTAGATATACCGCTTGGCTTACCATTACAAAAATACTCTACATAGAAATTACCTGTTACTTTATATTGTGCATCGCTTTTAACCTCAACTCCTATCATTAATTCAGGGATGTATATATCCCAATCTAAACAGTAACCGTCTATTATGTAGGCTTTAGGGTATTTTTTCTGAATAAGCAATAAGGCTTTCTTCTCATACTCTTGACCATTCTTTAAGTCCTGTTCAAATTTAGTAGTCATATCTTATTTCTTTTTGTAGAGTTATCATCTCTCCATAATGGTTGTATGTTAGTATAGTGAAACAACTTAATTACTTCATCAATTGTGTAAGCAGCATCTAATGGTATTATATGGTCAAACTGCCAATTGTTTTTCCCTGCTCCATAATTATCTAAAGTCATACCGTCTTTAAATTTACTGACTATATAATCTATAAATTCCTGCTTATCATTTACACATAAAACTTTCATTATTCTATTGTCAGTCCATTTACTTCTTCTCCAACCTTGTGTAAGGTGCGCTCTTAATATTTGCTTCTCTCTATATATAGGGTCATTATGCCATTTATGTTTTCGCTTTTTATTTTGTGCAATCATATATTGAGGATTGTTTTTTATATCCTCTCTTTTACACTTTTTACAAAATGTATAATCTTTGCTATATTCCTGCAAGGGTTTTAATGTATGGCATCTGCTACAAGTTTTCATAGCTTATCTTTTATTTTACGTTTAACTTTCTGATAGGTATTGTAAAGGCTTCTATACTCTATATTAGTCTCCCTAGATAGTGCAGATATATTGTTAGTGTCCTGTACAAGTTCAAATACTTTTTTGTCGTACCAATGCATCTCGTCTAAGGCTTCGTTTACTTTGTCAAATACTTCTTCAAAAATCTTATCATCTTCTAACTCTACCTTTGTCTTTTCTTCTATTAGGTATTTTATGTAATCGTCTGTTAGGTCTACAACTTGTGTACGCTGCTCCTTACGAGTTAAATCCAAAAACATACTACGAAGGGTTTTATAAACATAAAAGTCGTTTATATCGTCTTTATACGTAATATCAATACCATTTTGTATAAGCACTAATAGTTTGAGATACATCTCCTGCACTAAATCTTCTGATGTGTCAGGATTACAACCCCAACTACGGCAGTAGCTTATCCATTTATTGTGTTTGCTTGTTAGTATGTCGGTTATGGTTTTCAAAATAATCTTTGTTGGTTTTTGTGGTTGTCTATTCGTTTCATAGCAGCAGCATAATACTCTTTATCAAGTTCACAAGCTGTAAGGTCAAAACCTAAATTATGACAGGCAATAGCAATAGAACCACTACCTAAGTGGGTGTCTAGTATTTTGTCGCCTTCTTTAGCATAGTTCATTAAGCAAAATTCATAAAGTGATATGTGCTTTTGCGTTGGGTGTATTCTATCTAATTGATTTGGGCTTTTTTTATATATCCTTGTACCGCCCTTTCTGACCCAAGCATATTCAGCTTCAGCAAAATCCCTTTGGTACATAGTTTCGCCTTTATCCCATATACAAAAATACTGACTGCAAGGTAGTTCAAAGTAATTACCACCCCATATTATTTGGTTTTTACTCACTCTAAACAACTCGTCAAAATAATCTTTTGTAGGCACTGCGTTATCCCAATTCTTTTTTTTATCCTGTTTAGCCCTTTTGCGTGAGCCCATATTCATTTTTGTGACATCAATCCCATAAGGAGGGTCTACAATAGCAAGGTCGAAGTAATTATCCTCATACCTTGCCATTAGTTCCATATTATCCTCACAGGTAATCATAACAGTTCTGTTTGCTCACGTTTAGGATATTCAATAGGGTTCTTACCCTCTACGTTAAAGCCTACGTTGTTCTTTACGCTTTCTAGTCTAATAGGGTCTTCTAAAGGTGTACACTTACCTCCTGTGTCAATATCCTTACACTTTTTAACGTGAATGTGTGAGTACATCCAATCACTAGGGCTGTACAAGTACCTGTGTATCGTAAAAAAATTATCACATCGGTTTACGAACATCCCCCCAAATTCTATTGATGCTGCACTAGGTGGGATAGGATGCCCTTCATAGTAATGTCCTTTAGGGTGTTTCTGTCTTAATGCTTCTGTTGCAGCGTGAGCGCATATATAGGTTGAAATTTCATTGTCTTTGCAAAAAATCCTAACGTCTGATAATGCTTCATAATTATATTCATATGAAGATGAGCCTTTTAGTTTCTCTTTATCTTTTGCTAAACTGTTCCAAGGGTCTATAATAAAACCCTGATAATCCCAAGCCTTTTTTACGTGCTGTGCTAAATCAAGTAATGATTTGTAAGTGTATATTTTAGAAGCATCTACAAATTTAAAATGCTCATCAATCCACTTTATGCGTTCTTTGTAAACGCTTTCTTCTATCTTATTAAAAACTTGACCTTCTAAAAACTCTAATATCTTACGATAAAGAGTATAACATTCATTTTCACTACTAAACACTAACCACTTTATATCGTGTTTCATTGAGTATAGTGTCATCAAATAAAGTAATACTGATGTTTTTCCAACATTTGCGTGTCCCAAGACTATGTTTAGACTAGAGTATTTAAAACGCATATGATTATCAAGTCGAGGAATACCGAGTTTAAGACCTGTTTTAAGAGTTCCTGCTCGATATTCATCTAACTTTTTTATTTGTTTATCTAGCTGTATAAGCATTAGAAGGGTAAGTCTGCTTCTCGGTCAGGAGAATGTTGTGCTGTTGTTACTTCCTTTGACTTCTGTATTTCATAAGTGTTTAGCATAGAGTAAAAGCCTTTTTCACTTTTAGCAATAGTAATAGGAATAGAACCTCTTTCATTCACATTTGCTCTATTATCATTTATCCACTTTATCATTTGGTCTGCATTTATTTTTACATCGCAAACTATCCATTCTTGTTTGTTTTCAAAGATGCGTAAACCATCTACCCAAGTTTTATTATTTGTATTCATTTTTATTTGTTTAAATTATTATCCGTTATGTACGTAATTCTCAAAAGTTCTAGCTAAGTTAATGATTTCATCTACATTAATTGGTTTACCTGCAAATAAATCAGTAGCCCTATTTAAACTACTTTGCCTAATAATATACTTTTGTACATCGTCTTTAGGATTTGAGTAGCTGTTTTTAGGTTGTGGTGCAGCCTTAAATTGTGGCTTCTCTAGTTTAGCTTTGTTTTTACTTTGGTCTAAATCATAAGAAACTTCGTCTCCTACTTCGTGTCCAAAATCCCCTATTTTGTATATATGTGGGTTATGTCCATTTGCAAAAGTTACTACATATTTATTCATAACCTTGCCATCCTGTGTGTTAAAACTATCTGTCTTATTTACACTTATAATCTTACTTGTATAATTCATCTGTTGTTAATTGTTGTGTAAGTATCTCTATTTTAGCTTCAAGCTCTTCTACTTTTTTTCGAAGTGCTACGGCTTCTTGCTCTCTTAACCGTAATAAGTCATCTTTATATGTCATACCGCAAATATATAAAAAGTTTTTAATAAAAAAAGGGTCAGTAATAAAACCAACCCCTTTTCAAACAAACATATAGAGAAACTAACCTACAAGTGTAGGCTAAACTTTAAATACTTTTATACTTTTCAATCAACTCATTTAGGTCATTATTAGACAGCTTTACTAAACCCCTAGCCTTTTGTTGTAACTTTTCTGCTGTATCTTTTCCAAACTCTTTGTCTAGGTTTATACCAAAGGTAAACTGTTCTCCCTGACCGTACAAATTACATTTTGGGCATTGTACCTGTACGTTTGTATCACACCATCTAGTAGCATAGTGCTTTCTGCTCATAAAGTGTCCTGCGTGTAATCTACTTACATCATCTATCTTACCACAAGTAAAACATTTAGCTTTGCCATTGTTTGCATATCTATTGCGGATGTATAGGCTAAACACACTATCTAGCTTCTTCACTATCTTACTTCTAGTCATTTATCCATAGCTTGTAATAGAGACTTTCCTATTGCTTCATTTATGCCTTGTATGGCTTTGTATATCTTACGTGAATAACGTTTTACTTCTTGCTTCTCGGTCTTGGTACTATCGCTTCCGAGATTTGTGTACATATCACAATCTAATTCTAATAACTCTGATATTTTTTCAGTATCAGTAATATTTTTATTTATTATGTTCTCTATCATTTTACAAATATAGCCATACTAATAAACATCAAAAAATAAACTTTTGAACACATATATACTAACTACTATATACTTGTTTTTATTTATAGTTATATGCTATATATAGTTAATGTTATATACTTGTTATATGTTATATACTTGTTATACTATATATATCAATATAATATATAACTATATATAACTATATATATATATATATAACTATATATTACTACGAATTTTATTATATTTTTCAAAACCTCTGCTGCCAAAGTATGCAACATAAACTGTAACTAAAAGTGTTTTAAGAAGTTCTATCCATTCACTACTAACTTTAAATAAACTATCACTACTATCTAAAATAACAAACAAGGTAGTCATTAGTGTAAGAAACAATAAAGTCAAAGGTCTGGTGTTTTTAGAAAGCCAACTGTCGCTTGTCATATCACTACTCCACCTTTCAGATATTTGCTCCATTTCTGTAATATCCATTTTAAGCAATTCTAACGCCTTTTCTTTTTCAAATGGACTAAGTGTATTATCTTTAGTTATTAAGTTCTTTAAAACACCTAAAAACCCCTTATCAGGCACTATATCGCCTAAATGCTTTAGTATGCCTTTGTCTCCTATAAGAAAACTGCCAACTTTTGTGTCCTTAAATCTCTTAGTCATAAAATCTAATTTGTAACTGAAATATAAATAAATAAATGTTTAATTCACTAAATATATATTTGTCATCTCTAGGATAGTAAGATAAACCACCTATAAACGAAGTAGGGAATAAAGATATGATTGCTATGCTCAATATGTCCAAATTACACCTTGTGTCTTTTTTTGGTCTATATCAGCGTGTATAAAAGTTTTTCCTACTCCTATTCTGCTAAAACCTACATCTAAAAGGCAGTTAATTAAATCAAATCTATCTTGGCTCTTGTTACAGGCTATGTCTACTGCAAGTCCTTTAAGGTGGCTACTGCCACCATTGCCATTCGCGTCAGGCATTTTACCACCAACAGCTTCATTGTGTGCAGGTGTTCTAAACCCACTATTGATGTGTATAGGTTTGTCAAACTTATCTCTTACTTCATCTAGCATCTCTAGTAAATTCTTATCCATAAGCTGACCGCTACCCTGAACATCAGGGCTATCAAACTCGCTATAATTAAAGTATCTTAACATAAACCACAATGTACGCAAATATCACACATTATTTCTTATTTTGAAGTTTTACCCATTTAGATATTGTATATCCAATAGTAACAACAAGTAAAAGTATTTTAAGGCTATCTTCTAATATATCCATTGTACTAACTGTAATAGCTGATATGTTTATTGCGTAAAGTTTTAATAAGTTTAAGTCCATTTTATTTATTAATATGGTAATCCATCTACTAACAGCATTTGAATATCCCTATTATTCACAAATTCTTTGTGCTTATTTTTAATTTTAGTTTCTAATTTTTTCTTTTCACTACCCATAACCTTAAAACACCAATCTAACATTTTTTTTTGTGTTAAATCTTCAAAGGCAATAAAGTCATCATCAATGCCATTGTACTCATTAACAATGATATATTTGATTTTTTCAATATGATTAGAAGCTGTTTGAGCATATACACAAGTAACATTAGTAACAAACCCATTGTCTGTTCTTCTTGTTGCGTTCGTTATTTGCCAACCCTTTTTCATATTATGGTCTTGTAGGTCTATCTCCGTCAGGAAAGTCAGCCTGTGATGGGTAATCTCTTAATTCCTCTCTATACACTAAAAAAGAAGCGTGGTCAGGATGGTCTGTTACAGATACTATCCAATCAGTACCACCCAATTCACTATTTCGCCATTGACGCTCTTCATTTTCAATATCCTCTTGTGTAGGCTCTTGTGGTGCATTATATGTTTTTATCTCAATAGTGCCACTTGGATGTGTGTATTTTAGTTTGTCACCATCTTGTGGTTCTTGGTTTGGATTTGTTAAATTTTCTATTATCATAATTTCTATAATTGACTATCTAAATAATATACTGCTATTGCTTTAGCATTTTGACCAGAACTTGAATATAGTCCATTTGTTTTACATTTAACTAATAAACTACTATCAAACCTTAATTTTGGTAATCCGTAATTTTTAAATTCGTGTGCTGTAAATAGCCTTAGATATGACGGAGCGCCTGCGCTAATGATAGGTGGGTATGTATGGTCGCCAAACGTTATAGCCGCGCCGCCCAAACCTCCAATTCCAATTGGTTTTTGCGATGGTATATTGGTATTATCTGGGCTTCCCCACGCTGAAAACCCATAAACTAATCTTGTGTAATAATTATCAGAACTCGTGTTGCTATCATAATCAAAAGTGTAAACTTTTTCTGTGCCACCATCAATAGTAATTTTAATCTCCTGCGTTGAACCTAAATTACCAACAGGTGTAACAACACAGCATAAATAACCACTTCCACTTGTTACGTTTGCAAGTGTAATTTCTGTGTTATCTGATGTTTGTAACACTTGTCCACCACTATTGGTTAGGTAAGTATTGTCGACGCCAAAATACGAGTTTCCAGAAGTACTGTCGCCATCGTATGCTGTACCATTAAAAGACAGTGTATAAAATTGTTCGCCCACATAACTTGTACTAAAACTACCAGCAGTTACTTTTGGTATTTTGTCAGGGTCTGTTATTTCAGTTGAACCACCGCCCGTTGCGGCGGGGAAAAATGTTGTGTAATTACTCATTGTTATTTAATTATTAGTTACCGCCGACTACAACCCATCCTCGAGTTGCATCGCCATATATTAATTCAAAAGAGGCGTATTGATTATCTAATGTCATATCAGATGCATCAGCCATTATATTACTTCCGTTTCTTGCTATTATACAAGTTGCTACTCCACTTAAATTAGATACTTTTAAGCTATCTCCTGCGCTTGGACTTGCAGGTAGTGTAAGTGTTAAGTTAGCTGTAAGGATGTATAAATAATCCTTTACTGCTGTTGTATTTCCACTTATTACAGATACAGTTAAACCACCTGCTGAACCATTTGCTGCTGCTGTAATTCTACCTTGCGCATCTACTGTAATGTTTGTTGCGGTATAACTTCCTGCTGTTACTGATGTGTTGGCTAAGTTTAAAGTAGCATCTCCCGATGTTGCACCACCACTTAAGCCTGTTCCTGCTACTACTGATGTTATGTCTCCTGTACCTGCTCCTATTGTAGTTCTTACTGCTGAAGCATCTGCATCATCTAGTATTGTCTTAGCAAAAGTAGATATAGTTGTGTTAGCAGGTAGTGCAAGTGTTTTAATGTCAGCATCTACTTCGGTATCCATTAATGCTCCTGCTGCTGTAACATTAGCTGTATCAGTAACATCTGCACTAGCTTCTATTGTACCTAGTTTAGTAGATGATGTACTATCAAAACTTATCTTTGCTGTGTTAGCTGTAATAGCACTTTCTTGTGCGCTAGATATAGTATTAGTATCCCCTTCTAGTGCTGTACCTGCTGCAGTGCCAAGTACCATACTAACCTTTGAATTGTTAGTTACAATATCAGCAGCCTGTTGAGTTGTTATGCCTACTTTTGCATTATTAGTAGAAATATCTGATGCTTGTTGTGTAGTAATACCAACTTTAAGAGTGTTTGCTGAAATCTCATTAGCTTGTGTTGTAGTAATACCAACTTTAGCATTGTTAGTTGTTATGTCGGAAGCTTGTTGAGTAGTTATTCCTACTTTAGCAGTATTAGCTGCTACGCTTGTGTTAGCCGACACCCTTGCTTCAGTATAGTATAAATTTGTACCCTCACTTAAATCGCTTGTACTCTTACTAGATAAATCTAAGTTTGAGCCTGTCTGTAAGTTTACTCTGGCATCTGCTCTTGCGTCTGTGTAATACAAGTTAGTAGTGCCTTCAGCAATATCATCTGTATCTAAAACTACTACGCCTGTTGCTCCATTTACGCTATCCACAGCACCAGAGCCTGAACCTGCGCCTATATTTGTAAGTATAGCAGATTTATCCCCCGCAGATATTCCCGTAGCTGCAACTAGACCTGCGGTTACATTTGTAGCATCCGTTACATCTGCATTTTGTTCTATTGAGTTTAATTTAGTTTTATCTACACCAGTCATTACCCCTGCAAGATAAATCGTTGCAGCAGGAATAGTTGTGTTTGTTCCTGATGAACTTTCTATCTCTAATGTAGACCCTGCTGGTGTGTTAGATAGGTCTGTGCCTGAAGCACCACCAGATGATGCGATAGTAACAGTACCATCAGCTTCTGTGATTGTAACATTGCTTCCTGCAGCAAGCGTAAGGCTTTCTGTTGTTTCTAATGTATTACCACCTGCTGTAATTGGTCTACGAGTTACTTTGGCATTGTTAGCAACTATATCATCAGCTTGTTGGGTTGTAATACCTGTCTTGGCGTTGTTTGTAGTAATGTCTGATGCTTGGGCGGAGGTAATACCAACTTTTGCAGTGTTAGCTGTTATTTCACTAGCTTGACCTGAAGTTATACCTGTCTTTGCTGTATTGGCAGCTACTGCACTATTTGCGCTTACTCTTGCGTCTGTGTAATAAAGATTAGAACTACCTTCAGATAAGTCATCTGTGTTGCTGCTACTTTCGTCTAATAGCTTACGCCAAGCACCTGCGTGTGCAAAATAC
>TARA_R110000772_G_scaffold43799_3_pt1 | contig 10360 bp, 13 predicted proteins | sample TARA_R110000772 | Tara Oceans TARA_R110000772 (sample SAMEA4397948) | marine metagenome | biome: Polar Biome; feature: [SRF] surface water layer (ENVO:00010504); material: water (ENVO:00002006), including particulate matter (ENVO:01000060) such as... | depth 5 m | reverse complement strand
GGTAGACAAGATTGGAATACGTATTGATCGGAACACGTTTTGGGTGTTTAAAGACAGTTAGGGGATTCCCTAACACATTATTGGGGTGCAGTTGCGCCCCGTAGTCTTTGTTCCTGATACCAGTTCCTGCGGAGAAATGACATGGCTACTACGCCAGAAGCGAAAGTAAAGAAGGTTGTTGTAAAACAACTCAAAGAAATTGGTGCGTATTACTTTTACCCTGTGACTGGCGGTTACGGAGGTAGTGGCGTGCCTGACATTATTGGTTGCCACGAGGGTCGGTTCTTTGGGATCGAATGTAAGGCGGGCAAAAACAAACCAACACCACTACAAGAAAAGAACTTAACAGACATTAAAAACAACGGTGGCATAGCTGTCGTTGTTAACGAAAACAATATGCACGATACAGTGCAACTGATTACTCCTGTGGTTGGAGAGTAAGACGGAGAAGCACGTGACGCTAGCCCCCGCCTTGTGCGGGGCATCTTGTTTGTGAAGGAGATAATAATGAAGGTGTTAAGAACAATCCATTGGAAAGAGCCTGTACGAAAGGTGCGATTCTTTGGGAGTAAAGCGGAAGTAAATCAATATAAAATAGAGTTAGCCTCACGCGGGCTTTCTCTCGATGATTTTGAAGTCGAAGAAATTCCTTTAGATTATAAATATCAAATGATACGGGCGCTTAATGAAGCTGTTGGTTTTGGGGAAACTCTGAAAGGAGATAGTTTACTTGATTTGGAGTACCGCCCATGAACAAGTTTCCACATGTTGAATACGACCCTGTTGGGGGTGGAGTTCGTGGAGAGTCCGCTATCGAGATATATAAATTTTTAGCAGATGAAGCTGAATTTGATGGAGATGTAGTTAAAGGTGCTTTGTTTAAAGCCAGAGCAAAACAACTTTCAGTAGTACCCCCCGCTAGTGTAGGCGATGAAGATCTTAAAGAAGCTATAGCAAAATGGGGGAAGAAAAGTGATCGATAAGCCAAGGCACATCCAAGAAAGGAAGTTAAGCATTGAAGACATCCCATTGATTCGGGGGTTGATCGAATGTGAAATGCCAGTGCCTGAGATTGCCAAGAAATTCGATGTAAGCAATGCAACGATTTACAGGATCAGAAACTGGAAGATCTGGTCACACATAACTGAAGTTGCTAGGTAATGTATTAATGATCTTTATTGATGTTGATGAAGCAAAAGATGTAGCACGGTGGGTGGCAAAGTCCGCAGATAAAACCGTATATCTATTCAAGTACACCGACTATCACTATGAGGTAGAGGTTTTTGATTGGTATTTCGATGTGCCATACATGAAGTTTCGTGGAGATGGGACGGAAGAAATAACTTATTTATATCGTGAAGGAGCGCAACAATGATTAATAAAACAAAAGCAGTCCAAATTTTTAGTTACACCAAGAAGAATCCAGACGCAACCATACAGCAGATTGCGGCTGAAGTAGGAACGTCAACCTCATATGTATTGCGTGTACAGAAGTTGGTCAAGAGAAACTTAGACGCGTCAGTCTCTGATGGTAGCTCCGCCGATTACTATGGCCTACCGAAGAACTGTAAAGAACTGCAAGATTTAATATCACACAAAGATATGAACGCGCAGATGGGGGAGATCTTTAGATCGTGCTATCGATACGGGCAAGTGGCACACAGTAAGAAGTTACGTGATGCGAAGAAGATTAAGTTCTATGCAGAAGCAGAAATCAAGCGACTGGAGAAGTTACAGTAATGGATTTAATAACAGTCGATTTTGAGACTTTTTATTCCAAAGACTTTTCACTGGGTAAGATGACTACGGAAGAATATGTTCGCAGTCCTTACTTTCAAGTAATCGGGATTGGGATCAAAGTAAATAATGGTAGCACTGAGTGGGCAAGTGGCACACACAAACAACTCAAGGAGTATCTGCATGAATTTGACTGGGAAAATTCTATGGTACTCGCCCATAACACTATGTTTGACGGGGCTATTCTTAGTTGGGTATTTGATGTTCACCCTCGCGTGTGGGCTGATACTCTGTGCATGGGGCGCGCTATTCACGGTGTTGAGGTTGGAGGGTCACTTAAAGCACTTGCTGAACGGTATGAGATCGGAGAGAAAGGAACTGAAGTAATCAATGCGATGGGACTACGCCGAGAGGATTTCCCCACAGATCAATTAGATCGTTACGGCGATTACTGCGTCAACGATGTAGAGCTAACGTATAAGTTGTTTACCATTCTTGGTAAGAACTTCCCGCGACAAGAGTTAAAACTGATTGACCTGACCCTGCGTATGTTCATTAACCCCGTGCTTGAATTAGACCTTGGGTTACTTGAACAACATCTTGAAGAAATAAAAGATAGAAAGGATAAGTTGTTAACAGAAGCCGGTGTCGATAAAGCTGATCTGATGAGCAACCCGAAGTTCGCAGAACTGTTGAAGGCGCAAGGGATCGAACCCCCACTCAAGATTAGCCCAACGACAGGGAAAGAAACACTCGCGTTTGCTAAGTCAGACGAGGGGTTCAAAGCGTTAGCTATGCATGAGAACGATCAAGTGCAAGCACTAATAGCGGCACGTCTAGGTACGAAGTCCACACTAGAAGAAACTAGGACGCAACGGTTCATTGACATTGCGAAGCGCGGCAAGTTACCTGTACCTGTACGTTACTACGCCGCGCACACTGGCCGGTGGGGTGGAGACGATAAGATTAACTTACAGAATTTACCAAGTCGTGGGCCGAATGCTAAGAAGTTGAAGACGAGTATCCTTGCCCCTGATAACCACGTAATCATTGATGCTGACTCCGCTCAAATCGAAGCACGGGTACTCGCATGGCTTGCAGGGCAGGATGATCTAGTCGATGCGTTCGCCAAGGGTGAAGATGTGTATGTCAAGATGGCATCTAAAATCTACGGGGTAGATGAAGATAAAGTTGATAAGCAACAGCGGTTTGTCGGTAAGACAACAATTCTCGGTGCAGGGTACGGCATGGGGGCAGTAAAGTTTCAAGCACAGCTAAAGACGTTTGGGACAGATATGGAATTGGATGAAGCCCGCAGAGTTATAAGTATCTATCGTCAGGCAAATGACAAGATTAATAAGTTATGGAGCGAGGCGCAAAGGACGCTGATGAATTTATCACGTGGAGATAAGGTTAATTTTGGACGTGAAGGGGTTCTGGAAGTTGTAGCTGAGTCGAGCGCAATCCGATTGCCGTCAGGGTTATTGATGCGTTATGACGATTTGAAAGCGGAGCAAACTGACAAAGGGTATGAGTATAATTACAAGACAAGACGTGGGCGGAACTACATTTACGGTGGTAAAGTTGTAGAGAATGTGTGTCAGGGAATCGCACGGTGTATCATTGGCGAACAGATGTTGCGTATCGCTAAACGATATGCTGTAGTTATGACAGTACACGATTCGATAGCGTGTTGTGTACCTGAAGCGCAAGCCGATGAAGCGCAGGGATTTATTGAACAGTGTATGCGGTGGACGCCCGATTGGGCAGAAGGCTTACCGATTAACTGTGAGTCAGGCGTAGGTAAGTCCTACGGGGAGTGTGAGTAGTGAGTATCAAGCCGTGGTCGTTTAGTCGTATAAAGTCGTTTGAGCAATGTCCAAAGAAGTTCTATCACCTAAAGATAGTTAAGGATTATAGCGAATCCGAAACAGATGCAATGCGCTACGGCACTGAACTTCATCTTGCCGCCGAAGAATATGTGCGAGATGGCAAACCTCTCCCCCCATACTTTGATTTTATCGCGGATGTACTTGACGCCTTAATGAAGAAAGAAGGTGAGAGGCTCTGTGAATATGAGATGGGGCTTACCGAAAACTTAGAGCCATGCGGGTTCAAAGATGAGAACGTGTGGTATCGAGGTATCGCAGACTTAATTATTTTAGACCGTGCGCATAAAAAGGCATGGATCATTGATTATAAAAGTGGTAAGTCTGCGAAGTATGCCGATAAAGGTCAGCTTGAGTTGATGGCACTCGCAGTATTTAAACACTTTCCTGAAATTGAAACTGTTAAAGCAGGGTTATTATTTGTCGTGGCAGATGACTTAATCAAAGATACATACACCCGTGCAGATGAGGGTACACTGTGGAAGAAATGGTTAGCTGATTATCACTCTATGGAAGAAGCTTTTAACAACGATGTATGGAACGCACGCCCTAGCGGGTTGTGTAGACGCCATTGCTCAATAACAGAATGCCCACATAACGGGAGGAATTAATGCCGTACACTAAAAAGAAACGCCCATATAAAGAAGAATATGAAAAACAAAAAGAGCGGGGCGAACACCCTGACCGGATGGAGCGGCAACGCGCACGCCGTGCGTTAGATAAGACTGGTAAAGACGCTAACAAGAACGGTAAAGCTGACAAGCGTGAAGGTAAAGATGTTGCACATAAAAAGCCATTAGCCCGTGGGGGTTCTAACAAAGACGGGTATACTATCCAGAGTCGTGCGAAGAACCGTGCGGCTGGTGGACGACTAAGCTCACCAAAGAAAAAATAAGTTAGACATCGATCTGACTAAACCGAGTAGCGCATTGTGGACACCACTTTGCGCTATTAACGTGTGTGTAGGAGACAAGTACTTTGCAAATTATTGACGATAAAGCTTTGCTATTGAGGTTACGGAATCCGCAAAAGATAACGACAATCATCCCCAAGAGCAGAGAACTCGCTGATAACAAGGTGCTTGTAAACTGGGGAATGGACGAAGTGCAAGTTTTAAGAAACCTTAATATAGACGTGCCGTCACCAATCGAAGGGCGGTATCAATGGACAGGACAATACAAACCTTTCAACCATCAAAAAGTTACAGCATCTTTTTTAACACTAAACAAAAAATGCTTTTGTTTTAACGAGCAAGGTACAGGTAAAACAGCTAGCGCGATTTGGGCATCTGACTTTCTAATGAAGCAAGGTCGAGTTAACCGAGTGTTAGTAATCTGCCCGCTATCTATCATGGACAGCGCATGGCGTGATGACTTGTTTAAATTTGCCATGCATCGAACCGTTGACGTGGCGTATGGCTCTGCTAATAAACGCCGAGAGATAATAAAGGGCGGAGCAGATTATGTTGTTATCAACTATGACGGGGTTGAGATCGTAGAAGATGCGGTCATCAACGGAGGGTTTGATTTAATTATCGTAGATGAAGCTACGCACTATAAGAACGTACAGACTAAACGTTGGAAATGTTTGAATAGAATAGTTGATGCAAACACATGGCTCTGGATGATGACAGGTACACCTGCGGCGCAATCTCCGTTGGATGCGTACGGGCTAGCTAAATTTATTAACCCAACATCAGTGCCTAGATTCTTCAGTTCATTCCGCGATCAAGTTATGTTCAAGATGACACAGTTCAAGTGGATACCAAAAGACACCGCAACTGACACTGTGTACCGCGCGTTGCAACCGGCGATTCGGTTCACTAAAGACGAGTGCCTTGACTTGCCGGAAATGACGTATGTTAAACGTGAAGTTGAAATGACGCGGCAACAGAAGAAATATTACGAAGCCCTCAAAAAGAGTTTGGTTATCCAAGCATCGGGCGAACAGATTACGTCAGTCAACGCTGCTGTGAACATGAATAAACTCCTGCAAATATCTTCTGGTGCGGTGTATACCGACAACGGTGAGGCATTAGAGTTTGATATTAAGCACCGGTATAAAGTGCTTCGAGAAGTCATTGACGAGAGTAGTCAGAAAGTTCTGGTGTTCGTACCGTTCAAACACACAATCGACATACTCACAGACAAGCTACGTAGTGATGGCATTACTGCTGAGATCATACGTGGTGACGTACCTGCACCGAAACGAACAGAAATATTTAAACGATTCCAAGAACAGCAAGATCCGAGGGTGTTGGTTATCCAACCACAATCAGCGGCACATGGCGTTACATTGACTGCGGCAAATACTGTGGTGTGGTGGGGGCCAACAAGTTCTTTGGAAACATACGCACAAGCTAACGCACGTGTACACAGGTCAGGACAAAGACATCCATGTACTGTTGTTCAACTACAAGGTTCTAACGTAGAAAAACAAGTTTACAGATTATTAGATAATAGAATAGACGTATACACAAAAATGATTGACCTTTACCAAGAAATACTTGACTAGCGTACAAAACAACAATAAAGTAGACAATGTGAAGGAGAAAAAGGGGGCAGTTATGTCTGATATACCTATTGAAAAGCTCACGAGGGCTTTCTTAAAAATTAAAACAAAACGCGGAGAACTTAAATCTGAGTTCACTGAACAGGATGATGCTCTTAATTTGCAACAAGAGAAAATCAAATATGCGCTTTTAAAACACTGCGCCGAAACTGGTGCTGAAAGCGTTCGTACTTCTGAAGGACTGTTCTACCGCACGGTAAAACAAAAATACTGGACGAGTGATTGGGAATCGATGCATGAGTTCGTACTTGAAAATAAAGTGCCACAACTGTTTGCTAAGAGTTTGAACCAAACAAACGTAAAACAGTTCTTAGAAGAGAATCCAGATAAGTTACCAAAAGGTCTTAACGTGGATTCTGAGTACATGATTTCTATTAGGAAAAACTAAGGAGATAATATGAGTAACGAACCGTTTGTTCCTATTGAGGAACTAGCTAAACACTTTACTGTGTCTGTATCCACAATACGTTCATGGATACGTGGGGGGCATATACCGACTGACACGTACGTTAAAGTTGGCAACACATACAGATTTTCTGTTAGTGCAGTCTCTAATGCGTTAACCTCGGCAGACCCCAAACAGAACGAAATTGAAAACCCGATAGATGAAATTGATTGGAAGGTAGGGGGAACTGCCCCTGATGAAACCCCACAATTAGAATTAAATCTAGATGATGACCTCTAAGGAGCGCGAAAATGTCTGAAGTATCTTTGTTTGAAGGGGGCAACCCCCTAGTAAGTAGTGAGCTTTTTAAATCACTGCAAGGTGTAAATGATAACTTGTTAAGTGGTAGTGGTGGAGGTAGCACCAATCGCCGCATTAGTATCAAGGGCGGTAAGTTCCGCGAAATTGTTAACGGTGAACAAGTTAACGTCAGTAAATCTGACACGATGAATATCGTAATTGTAGATGCCGCGTCTATCGCACGGACTTTTTACGCGGGTGAATATAACCCAGAGAAAATAGCTCCGCCTACTTGTTGGTCGCATGATACCCAAACTCCTGCGGATGAAGTTGCAGAAGATCAACGCCAAGCAAAACGTTGTATGGATTGTAAGCAAAACGTTAAGGGTTCTGGATCAGGAAACTCACGCGCGTGCCGATATTCTCAGCGCCTAGCAGTGGCAATCGAGGGGCAGTTCGATAAGATCTATCAGCTACAACTCCCCGCGACTTCTATCTTTGGAGAAGCAAGAAGCGGTAAAATGCCACTCCAAGCCTATGCCCGATTCTTGCAAGCGCACAACACCCCTGCGGTGGCAATCGTTACTCAAATGTCTTTTGACGAGAATAGTGAAGTACCGAAGCTAGCATTTAAAGCACTACGAGCTTTAGAAGAAAACGAACTGGAAACTATCGTTGAACTGAAAAAGCACGCGGACACTAAGAAAGCTATTACTATGACTGTCGCACAGACAGATGGTGTAATCGCTACATCTAAACCTCCTGTAGCCGCATTGTTTGCTGACGCTCCTGCAAAGGAAAAAGTGAAAGCTGAAGAAGCGCCTATCGAAGAACCGAAAAAAGTAGTTAAGAAATCCACTCCTGCACCGAAAGCGAATGATGATGATCTAAGTGACATTGTTTCAGCTTGGGACGACTAATAAATAAAATATCCGTGCGGTAAGGTACGTCCTACCGCACTTTTCGGTGTGGAGTGGTTATGGATACCAGAAGGTTTTTAGAAACAGCCCTCGCAAGTAGTGGTTTCTATTGCATCTTTGCGGCACATAAAAACGGGCGTAAGGTACAGAAGTTTTATAAAACAGCCTATGACGCTATGGTTGCCGCACGAGATTTCGATGCGAATGGGTATGACGCGTACTACGCGCTTGCTACGTTTACAGAAGATAACTCGCGTAAAGTCAATAATGTTTGCAGATTAAAGTCACTGTTCCTCGATTTGGACTGTGGCCCTAGCAAAGAATATCCGACTCAAAACGATGCATTGGATGCCCTACGTGCGTTCTGTAAAAAATTAAACTTACCTAAACCTGTTTTAGTTAATTCAGGTCGTGGCATACATGTGTACTGGCGACTCAAAGAAGAAGTCAGTTTGATTGAATGGCTACCAGTAGCAGAGCGTTTGAAACAAGCGTGTGCCGAAAATGATTTGTTAGCTGATCCTGCGGTAACATCAGATGCCGCACGGATTTTACGTGTGCCAGAAACTCACAACCACAAAGATGACCCACCCAAACCGGTGTTTATTCTTGGGGTAGAAGATCCTCCGTTTGTAGACTTTGATGAATTTGCAGAGTTACTTGGTAGTAGCCCGATACCAGTTCCCACAAAATATGTACCAGAAGGTACGAGTTCTGTGTTGGATAAATTAACTGGCAATATAACAAGTCGCTTTAGAACCATCCTTGATAAGACCGCGCGAGGTGTGGGATGTGCGCAATTAAAAATTATTATCAAAGAGCAAGAAAGTCTTAGCGAACCTATGTGGCGCGCAGGATTATCAATCGCTAAGTTTTGTGTAGACCATGAAAAAGCGGCACATCTTATCTCGCATAAGCACGCTGAATACACGCCATCGGCTACACAAAAGAAGTTAGATCTAATTAAAGGCCCATACAAATGCGATACCTTTAATGAGTACAATCCTGATGTATGTAAGGACTGCCCACACTCAGGCAATATCGGCTCTCCTATCAGCCTTGGGCGAGAGATTCTCGAAGCCTCTCCTGAAGACAATATTATGGAAGCTGAAGTCCAAGTAGCAGGGAGCGTCTCACACGTACAGTTTCAGATACCTACATTTCCGCGCCCATACTTCAGAGGTGCGACAGGCGGGGTGTACGTACGTATACGTACAGAAGATACAACCGATGAAAAGCTTGTTTACCATAACGACTTATACGTAGTTAAACGTATACGGGACGTGGAATTAGGCGAGTGTTTAGTTATGCGGTTGCACTTGCCAAGGGACGGCGTGCGAGATTTTATGCTCCCACTTGCTACGGTTACTTCTAAAGATGGTTTCGCTAAAGAGATGGCGAAGCAAGGTGTGGCACTTTTGAATATGAGTGAAGTTATGAAATACACTTTAGATTGGGTTAACGAGTTACAAGAAAATTCTATTGCTGACGAGGCGCATCGGCAGTTTGGTTGGACGGAAAGCGTCGAATCTTTCATATTAGGTGCTAACGAATACACTCCGAAAGGAAAGGTAACGAACCACCCATCAAGCGTCACCGCTCAGTTTTTTCCTGAACTCAAAGAGAAAGGTACGCTTGAAGAGTGGAAAGAGATGATTGGGTTCTTTAACCGTGAAGGGTTAGAACTGCACCAGTATGTTATCTGCACTAATTTCGGCGCGCCTCTGATGGAATTCATACCAAACATCAATGCCGCGAATCTGCATATATTCGGTAAGACGGGGCTTGGTAAAACAACTTCTATGCTTGCAGGGTTATCTATATGGGGTAGACCGAAAGGACTTCTCCTCGATGATCAAGATACGCGTAACTTTAAAATGAACCGTGCAGAGGTGTACAAAAATTTACCATTGATGATGGATGAATTAACAAACACTAAACCTGAAGAACTAAGTAACCTTGCATATCAGTTAACAAGTGGGAAGCAACGAGGCCGGTTACAGGGCAGTGTTAACGCCGAAAGGCATCGGGGTATGCCGTGGGGTACAGCCGCTGTAAGTAGTGGTAACGCCAGTGCGGTTGAGAAGATCTCCAGTATGAAGATCATGCCGCAAGCGGAAGCACAGCGTATTATGGAGTACAAGGTTGAGTTTGCACCGATCCCTAAAGACATCACAGGTGAAATGAACGAGCGGTTAGAACTTAACTATGGGTTGGCTGGGCCTATCTTCGTTAATTACTTGATAACAAATTTAGACGCAGTAAAGAAATTAATTCAACAAGTGCAACGTAAAGTTGATAACAGGTTGGAGTTGACTAACCAGAATCGGTTTTGGTCAGCGCACATTACTGTATCTATAGTCGGCGGTTTGATCGCAAAGGATTTAGGGTTAATTGACTTTGATGTTAAGAAAATATTTGCATGGACAGAGGAGTTGATCGCGTTCAATCGAAGCATGGAAAATAACATGAACGTTACGATAGAAGATACGCTCAATGACTATATCAATGAACACTACGGCAATATCTTAATGATCAAGAGTACGGATGATCTACGT
>TARA_R110000772_G_scaffold49294_4_pt1 | contig 10366 bp, 7 predicted proteins | sample TARA_R110000772 | Tara Oceans TARA_R110000772 (sample SAMEA4397948) | marine metagenome | biome: Polar Biome; feature: [SRF] surface water layer (ENVO:00010504); material: water (ENVO:00002006), including particulate matter (ENVO:01000060) such as... | depth 5 m | reverse complement strand
AAGGTCCATCTGGTGAAGGGTGAAAGAACATTCCCCATTGAATACCCTGATTACCATTACCAGTACCATCACAAAATGTAGCTGGGTCAGCATAAGTCAAATTCCCTTGAGCGTCAGCTATATCATCTAACACTAAACAAGCTCCAAATATACCTTCATTCCTCATATTAAATGTAAAGTACTCACCAGCTTGGTCTATAGTCTCTGTTGACTTATAACCTGCTTTATTATAATGAGCTTGAACTCCAGCCCCTATATCATTACCAGACGGGTTGATAGCATTACCTACTAATCCCCCCGTAGTATCTACTCCACCTACGTCTGCCACCAATGTGCTATGTGGGTCAGCTATTACAATAGACTCAAAAGCTCCTACAGTAAAAAGCTCGTTTAAATAATTTACAACATCATTCAAGCCTCCACCAACAATAGTGCCGTCTTGACCGCATACAGTTAAATGACTTAGTTTAGTAAAGTGTATTATATCACCTAATTCACTTTGAATCTGGATTAGCCCGTCTCCATTGTTTATAGCCTTTATAGTGTTTACTCCGTAAGAGTATCCGTTATCTAGCATTATAGATGTTGACGTTGCGTCTAATTTAAAGCATACAGTTTGGTCAGTTAAGTCAGTGCCTCCACCGCCTAATCCGACCACATTAGCCTTCTCAGTTATATATGCAGCCGTAGTAGTAGCGTCAGAGAATGCATTTCCTTCAGCATCTATAAACTGTGTAAAAGGTATCTTATAAAATTCATATTGAGTAACACCAGTCTGACTAGTAATGATGTCATTAATTACGTTTATACTATCGGTGTCTGTGGCGTCAACTTGAGCACTAAGACAGCTATTCCAGTATGTTGGGTTGGTAGCTCCGTGGAAATTGATACAGTTTCCTTGTTCGTTTCTTTCTATTCTTATTGCCATCTTTTATCTTATTATAGTTATTAACATTCCTAAGGGCTCTATTATCACTGGATTATCTGACTTCATAGCTGGCAAAGTTAGAGCGTTCACATCTTCATCAGAAGTTATCCACGCCGAAATTTCTACCCTATTCAAATAAGTGTTCCCAACAGTTCCAGTTCCGTAAAATATAGGTGAAGCTGTTAAAGGAAACGTAAACGTAATGTCGTCATTTTCATCTCTGTTAGAATACCACAATGCAGGTTCTACTGTGGTGTTGGCAATTTGAGGGATTATATTAAAATCAAAACGCACTTTTAGTAGATCACCATAAACGCAATCGTTAAGCTTCAACCTACCAGTAGTTCCTTCAAAACCAGTAGTTCCGTTGCCTGGGTAGTTATCGTTGTAAACATAACTGTAATCCATAAGTGAACTAACTCCTTCAGGTAAATTTGCCCCCTGAAATAGTCCAATACCAGTGACCCCGCTAGGTGTTGGCGTACTCCAGTAAGGATTGTCCCCAGAAAGGTGATTAGCCTCGTTAAGAGAGAATACCTTAAAAAGGTTAGCATCTACGTCTGACTGTAAATATGATACGGAACTATCTACAAAAGCTGATGTTCTAGAGTATCCAGTATTAGCTAATGAAGAACCACCTCCTTCAGCGGATGAGTTATTTCTTGTTATTTGTGAGTTTGATTGTGTTACTGTTGAATTAGTTCCATCAATAAACAAGTCTCCACCGTCATTAACTCCAGTTATTTCTCTAATTGGCATATTTATGTATTTAGTTATTAATGTTTTGTTGTATAAAGGTCCTAATTAGATCCAACGCTCCGTCTAAAACTTGATCGCTAAGTCCTACTTCTTCAGCTGACTCACTTCTAAGCACATTACTGAAAGCTCCTTCAATAGAAAAACCGAAAACTTTGTCGTTTTTAATGTAATTGTCCCAGATATCTTTATCGTCTACCTTCATTGAAACCATCCAGGTCCCCTTAGGTACATCTAGACCGTATTGTTTTGATTTGTCGAAATTTGGATCATCTACTATCCAGCTTTCAAAGACTGTCATTCCACCTATTGGCTGTGAGTGCTCTAATGTAGCATTAGATTGATTAGCTCTCTTAAAAAACATCTCAGCTGCCTTAGCGACAGTTTCCTCACTGAAGTATATGTAAAATTCCTCGCCATTCATATTCCTATAGATTGGTTTATCTGGAATTAAAGCCGCACCCATTAAGATCTGTTTATCTTCACTAACCTCAGCTAGTAATACTGGTTTTTGATCACCTAAAGCAACCCAGTCACTACCAATGGCTGGAGACTCCACTAAACTCAAAGCATTTACGCCAGACATTAGCTCATTCTCATCTATAATCATTTCATACAAATTCATAGCATTCTCTTTATTTAAAAACAGTTTATTATTTGATTTTACTAGTTAACCTATGCTAGCGGCGTCATCTGTAGCTCTCTGTGCTGCCTGTGAGCTTGTTACGTCAGACTCGACCACGTAAGCTCTCATAGGAGCGTCATTCACTGAGCTTATAGCTCCTGCCACCATATTGTCTCCCGCACTAGTTTGACCGATTACATTGAAGCTAGGGGCTTGAGGGGCTGTTCCAGCTGAAACCCCACCGCCTCCACCAGAAGCACCAGCTTTGTTGGCTAATCCAGATAGCTTTTTCTTTTGTCCCATAAAATTTTTAACTAAACTAGCAGCTTGTACGGCATAACCTGCTATTGTAATAACGTTCCAAGGAAATCCTATCTTAGAACTTTCTGCCATACCCTGAGCTGTTGCGGTTCCTATCTTGGCACCCTCTATACCAGCATCCTCTAGGGCTGCCTGAGCCTTAACTTTTAATTCATCTTTAATAAGACCCATTTTCATAGCTAACTCCTGGAGCTGCATAGACAATTTAATAGCCATAAGAGCTTTCGCTATACCCGTTTCTTGACCAGCTGCGTCAGCTGCGGCATCCAATGTAGACATTATCATTTGACGTTTTTCGTCTCTTAATCTCATATCTAACTCTAGCTGAGCATTTATATCGGCTTCCTTTTTATCTAGCAAAGTAGCATTATAAATGTCAGTCTCATCTTGATAGAAGTCTCTTATTCTCTTTTTTAATTCCTCTTTTTCAGTTTCTTCTAGATTTAATTGATCTAAAGCTAGTAAGTGAGCCTCCTGTTTCTTGTCTATCTCTGCTAATGGGTCGTCCGTTTTACCAAACATTTCATTAAATTTCTGTCTGTTTTTTTCTTCCTGATCGGCTTCTAGACCGTCATACAAATTATTTATCCTTAGCTCAGCTTCTTTTTTTTCTGTAACGCTTAATTTTAGTGCATCTAACTCAGCTAAATGTCGCTCTCTCCTTAAAGCTATCTTCTCCAATGCAGTTTTTGCTTCTGAGTCACCTTCTAGCTTTTTCAATTTATCTAAGAAAGATTTTTTATCAGCTAAAGCCTTAGCAGCCGCTTCTTCATCACCCTTTTGTTTACCTTCTATAAAGTCTTCGTTGGCTTGCTTCTGAATTTCTTCATCTACCTTATTCTGTCTTATTTGATCTCTATTTTTGTAATCATTGTATAGTTGATCCTTTTTTATTTTAAGGTTATTTTCAACCATTCCCCAAGCCTTAATTCTATTTTGAGTCTCTAACATCTCAGCATCTAAAGCTTTCAATCTCTCTTTAGCAGCGCCAGAGACTGGCTTGCCTATAAAGGGAACGTCTTCCAAAGCAATTAAAGCCTCCAAAGCTAACTTCTGGAAGGATTGTAGTAAAGGTTGGGTTTGATCTTTAAGTTTAGCCATAGCTACACCACCTAGTTGCATAGACATTTTGAATTGATCAATACTCATTCCTATGTAATCTGAAGCATCACCTAGAGCTCCCAATGCATTAGTTAAACCACTTACAGCACCCCTAGATATCTTAGAAATAACCCCCTGACCATCGTCTAATCCTAATATAAATCCTTCCCAAGCACTAGAAAGCTTTGTTAAATCACCCTCTAAGTTATTTAATCTCTCATCTGCCATTTTTTTAGCAGCTCCACCAGCATTATCGAAAGCTATAGTAAGTTCATCTAGTTTGTCGACGTTTTCAGCTAGGGCTATCAAAGTACCTTTGGCTCTGTCACCCACTAATTCCTTAGCTATTGCTAGTTTTTGCGAGTCACTAGTAGCGTTTTTAAGCCTCTCAGACGTCATAGTTAGCGAAGTCCTGAAGTCTTTACCAGTTTTCATAGCCAAGTCACTCATAACCCTTCTAAGTTGCGTACCAGCCATCGATCCAGCGATACCAGTGTCTGCCATCACCGCTAATGCCGCTGTAGATTGTTCAATTGATATTTTAAGCGTCTTAGATATAGGTGAAACGAGTTTCATTGACTCAGTAAACTTATTCATATCTAAACTAGAAGCTGAGAAGGACGCTGCCATTAAATCAGCTACTCTAGCAGTTTGATCTGAAGCTAATCCGAACCCTCTAAGAGTTGAACCCGCTACAGCGGCTGCCTCAGCTAGATCAGTACCAGCGGCTGCGGCTAGATCAAGAGTCGCTTCAGTGACATTTAATATTTGGTCCGTTGTAAAACCTAACTTTGCAAACTCCGTCTGTAATTCACCAACCTGGGAAGCTGTAAAGGCGGTTGTAGAACCTAATCTCTTAGCATCAGCGGTAAGTTTAGCCATTACTTCAGTTGTACCTCCAGAACCCAATACAGCGTTCAAGGCACTCATTTGAGTAGCGAATCCTTTAGACGTTTTGACTACAGTCATAAATCCACCTACTAAAGCACCTAATCCAACTACTAAAGCACCTACACCAGAGCTTATAAGAGCCATAGTCATAGCTTTAATACCTCCAGTAGCTAAACTAGCTGATGTTCCAACTCCTTTAAGAGCTCCAGAAAGCCCTCCAGCCGCCGCAGTACCCTTATTCATTGAAGTACTTACATTTGAGCTTACATTAATACGAACGTTTCTTGTTTCCTTAGCCATTTATCTTAAGTTTATCTTAAATTTTATATATCGTTTGAACTCGGTCCAAGTTTCTGGGAACTTATAGCGTCCTTTAGCTCTGTCAATGTTCTTAGAATGCGTAGGCACTATATCTATAAGTGTATTATAAGTTTTATCATTACGTCTTTATTTAAAAACAGAGATTTATATGTATTAAAGTCAGTGTTAAAAAGTGGCACACAGAAATCGAAAAGTCGTGTGCCATAATTCGATACATTTAACTTGATTATCAGTAACTTACAAAACTAAAAAAATCAATCCTATATACATAGTCTTTTTAAGTAACTTTTACTAAATAAGAAGTTACTCCTAGAGTTAGCTATCCTTATAGTAAGCTGACTCTAGAGTAAGTTATCTTTAGAGTCAGTTACTTTATATATTACTGTTCTATCTCTGTATAGGAGTTATGACTACGTCCTACTAACGTACCTATATAGCTTGTGGTGTAAGTAGCTCCAGGTGATATTGTATAGCTGCTTATACCCCCTCCAGCGTTAAGGTATGTTATAAATAAATCATCAGTAGCGTGTACGTTTTTAATCGCTTTAATACTACCATTAAACCAGTGTAATTTAGATCTTCCAACTAGAGTTAAATCCAGCTTAGACTTACCAGTTAAGTAATTAGTTTCTATTGAATTTATATTATAGTAATTGTTGTTTATAGATAACGTGTCAGACAGTTTTAAATCTATAACTACCCCTAATGGTAGAAATGAATCAAACTTTACCGATCTCTTGTCTTCATCAAACATCATTGCTACAGTTCCCTTATAGAAATTATTGAACAATCCTAGTCCATTAAAGCTAGACGTAGGTGAATATTCATTTAATTCCTCACCAAAGTATAATCCCAATATTGAATTATTGTAATCTGGATACATTCCGTTATTAGTGTAGACATTTGATGGCTGTATGTAATCGTCAAAAGGCGTTACTGTTACCGCATCATTATAAGCCAGGTCCATACCGTTCGTAGTTGAAATCATATAGCTAAACATAGGCTTTACGGACTGTTCAGCTGCTTTTAAGTCACTAAACTGAGTATATACTATACTAGTAGAGCTTTGATCGTATAAGTCGTTTAAAGGCTCTATAGGAACCCTTTGATTCTCAATCTTAAGCTTATATTCTTCCCCAGAAAGCCTGACACCAGTGTCACCAACCAATTCGTAAGCGATTTCACCGTATTGGCGTCCGTTAACCTTCTCGTATCCTATCTCTAGAGCTACTTTAGGGGTTGCGAATTCCATCTTTATAGACCCGAATAAATTAGGTCTACTTATATTGTATTGGTCCACATTTATATACTGACTAACATCCTTTAATTGCCCTCTAGACATAAAATCATCATAGTGTCTACAGCTTACGTTTAAATCTGAGTCAATCTCAGCTACTATATTAAACATTTTGAACAAAGATGATAAAAAGTCCATAACCTTCATATTTGGTATGTGATCGGAAATCATATAACGCCCAGCTGAACCTATAAGTATCTGAGCTTCACCAAAATTAGGAGTATCAGAACTAATTACTACACCGCCTTGACCTAGATATACTTTTTGTATCTCAAAAGTGACATTAACCGTAGAACTGGACGAACTTTCAGCTTCTATAGTGTATATACTAGCTCCAATATTCAACCCTAATTTATGTGCGTCAGTCCATTCACCAGAAACATCAGAAACTTTGTAAACGACTCCATTCACTAACAGTTTTATAACTACATCACCAGTCCAAGTCCCTTTGACTCTTATTCTCCATTCTTCAGATCTCATAGCTGAGTTACCTACTGGTTCAATACGGTCTGAATACACTAATACCTTGTTATCAGTTGACGCATTAGAGTAGCCAGTTGACCAGGCTAGGTTACTAGCTGACACTGAAGTACTCTCACCATCTCTGCTCTTGTCTGGCTTGTGTAGCCATAAATAAAGATCCGTTATGTATGAATTGGTGAAAGCATTAGTGAAATTAAGTCCGTATTGAGCCTCTATTCGCTCTAATATAACACCAACCTTCATAGCTCCTATTATATTCTGCTCTGAAACACCATAGCCATCCGTGACTGTATTGTTTACGTAAGCTATATTCGTAGCATTCTCTATTTGAGTATTTGATACGTTTGTGTTAATTATATATCTATTATTTCTAGAAGCCAAAGGAAATACAATATCACCTAAAGTAAAGCTACTTATAGACGCCTTCGGGTCGAAATTGTTATCATTGTAATTCAAGAAATTTAAGTTAGTTAATTTGTCCTGACCTATTTTCCTTGACAGCTCTGACAGCTTACCTATAAACTTAACTTTGTAGTGACTAGGAACACCTTTATTCATTCGAACGCTTTCAACTAGTATATTACCTATTTTATACGTTGTATTGTTCATTAATATTCTAGCAGGAATTAGCTCTCTTGAGTCTAATCCGTTAGTAATATCTATGCTATAGTAATGTCTAAATATTCTGTTGTTCTTTTTGGAAGCTGGAAGCGTGAAAGACCTAGAAAATTCAGTGAATAATTTCTTAGGGTCACCCAGGTCCTTAACCATTGACTTAATAGATACTGATTCATCACCAAACATATCTAAGACTGGAGCCTGAGCTACATCTACATTCAACCCACTGGATGCATTCCATTCGACAGCGTAAGCTTCCCAGTTATCTATAACATCACCCCAAGTTTCTGTTGAAGTTACTTCAGGAATGTTTCCGATTAATATTCTAATAGGTATTTTCATAATTTATATTTATTATCTGACAGTATTAATATATTCTGAAGCTGTCTCAATATCAAAAGTGTATTGAATTAATTTATCGTTTAAATGATTCTTTTTAACCATACTTTGAGTCTTTAGGTTAACTGGCTGTGGATTAGATGTCCCAGTAAAAGGCATTACAGCCCAAACGTATTCACTCATTAGCAGCTCTTCTAGTGACTTAACATAATACTCCTTAAACCAGTCAGTGTTAATTGTAAACGACTGCTTAGAGCCAGTTATACGCCTTCTGGAAGCGTGTAAACCCGAACCATTAGACAAAGACCCAACATCCATAGTATTTCGTTGAAATGTAGAAGATGAAACGCTAACTTTTTCAGTGTGTTTTAAAGTAAAAGGGAAGAAGGATCTACAGCCGTACTTATTCACGTACTGAAGCTGAACACTCTTGTCCTGGTTAGAGCTTAAAATTCCTGTAGTATATTTAGTGCAAACTGTGCGATCTATTATTATTTCCTTTGTCGTTCCGTTGAAATCTAATTCAAGAGTCTCAACGTCTTGTCCCACCTCTATGTATCTAAACATATCAGCTGAATTGGTACTCATAGCTAGCGAGGTGTATGCTGAGTTTCCGTATCTAATAGTACCTGTTCTATACCTCCAGAAAGTTGAATCTTGCGGTTGAACATAAATAGGTACAAAAACGGACTCCCCTTCTTCAGCGATAACTCTATAATTGTAAATAGTACCGGTTTCAACTGGAAGGGCTACGAAATCAGTTTCAAAACTGTTACCGTTATGCTTAACTCCTTCATTATACAGAGAGTATCCCTCAGAAGCTAAGTATATAGATGATGTAGCAGCATTTACAGAGTCATTTAGTGTAGTCTCAACCCAAACAGACCCCGAATTTTTATCAGATGTTTGACTGCAAAAGTCCCTTATTAATTCAGCGATCTCAAAAGTAGACTGTCCACCAGATTGCTCTTTATCTAATACATAAGTAGCGTTAACTGGTTTATCCGTTGTGATGTCTCCACTCCATATCTTAAGCTCTAAGTTAGTTGAGTCTTCAGTTGTCGCTAGTTGTACGTAAAAAGGTGATCTTACGTTTATGTTTCTATACTGTGCCATTATATTGTTATTTTAGTTTATTCAATGATGCTTTCTTTGAAGCTGCTTTCTTTAGTTGTTTAGCTATTTGATTAGCGAAATTGTTAGCTATATCGTCAGCTACAGCTTTGTGATAGAGTTTATCGTACATTCCAGATCGCTTCTCTAATGGCTTGGTAAAAAAATGAGAGGCTTTAATACCTTTCTGATATATGCTTCTACCTATAGCGTAAGCTAGCTTTTGATCTAACCCCTTCTTTTTACACCATTTTTGTATAGGACCTACGGGTACACTTTTTTTGCCGCCCCTAAACTTATTCTTTGATTTTCTATTCTCTATATAATTACTTTTGCTACCCTTAACACCTTCATCTAAAAACTTACCATAACTATTCATACTCCACTCTAGAGATGGCATTGCAGAACCTCCACTGAAGCGACCGCTAAGACCTCTGTTCATCTTACCGGACACTTTGCCCTTTATAGACTTATATAAGCTACTAGAAGCGTTGTGAGTACCGTGTTCACCACCTTTAGTAAGGTTAGACCGTGATTGTTGTATAACATACCTCTTGTATGACTCCATAACACGCCTAGCTCTGGGATAGGTAGATGTATTTTTAAGTGCTTTTAGCATAAATCTAAAGTGTTCTTTATCGCTACAGTAAAGTCTACACCTACTCCAGCTAATTTGTCTTCAAATCGTTCGCTAAAAAACTCTATTGACACTGTATCTTCTTCAATCTGAAATCCTTGGCTATAAGAGTCACCTCTCATAAGCTCCTGAATCATCTTAGTAGCTGCGGCGAACATACTATTCATTATAAATTGCTCATTATCGTGCCCTAAATAGTTGTCTGTTTGCTCTGTTTTAGATTCATCCACTATATCTAAGAACAATACACTCATTTCAACGTAAGCTACACCTTGACCCATCTGAGCTGAAGTCATACCAACGTGTGCTAATGGGAATATGTTCCTTTTTAGAAGGTCCACTTCAAACAGGTCACCAAATGTAACTTGATTGACTAGCTTATTATCATCTAATAGCTCTTTAATTTTACCAGTTAACTTAAAAATATTATTCATATTATCTTTTATATTTGTGTCTTTCTATATCAGCTTTTTCTTTGTCGAACTCTAAGAACATTAAAGCCTCTAAATGGTTTAACTCTGTAACAGATCCATATTTTGTCGAATCACCTCCACATAATGAGTATAGGCTACTGAACCATCCATATTTGGCAGCAAACTGTCCTTCTCGAGAATAGTCTGAGCCTTCTTCATTTCCTTCTTTGAATAACTCAGGGAAGCCGCTAGTAACTCGTTTACGATACTGTAAAAAAAAACCACCGCAGCCGAAATAACGCCTACTGGAGCTGTTTTCATCAGCTGTTGTCTACTTATAGAGGCATCATAGCCATCTATGGAGTAAAGCTCTTTAAATCGCTTCTTAACGGGTCTATACATAACGCTTGCAGCCTTGTGAAACTCTTTGGTATCTTTAAGTCCGTCTTCCAGGTCAATATACTCACCTAAGCTCATAGCCGAAAGGTCTGGTATGAAACCATATTCAACGCCTTCTAACTCG
>TARA_R110000772_G_scaffold83841_1_pt1 | contig 10367 bp, 5 predicted proteins | sample TARA_R110000772 | Tara Oceans TARA_R110000772 (sample SAMEA4397948) | marine metagenome | biome: Polar Biome; feature: [SRF] surface water layer (ENVO:00010504); material: water (ENVO:00002006), including particulate matter (ENVO:01000060) such as... | depth 5 m | reverse complement strand
CACCTTTTCCCGTTAAATTACTCTATTTATCAAGCGGCCCACTAGTATTGATGTTGCGTCACTGGCCCCAAAGAGGGTCAGACATAATTCTTATAACAGCTGACAAAAAAGGGTTAACCCATGGCTTTCCATTTTCGCAAGGCTCCCCTCGTTGCCGCACTCACCTTGCTGACTGCAGCTCCACTGGCGTACAGCCAGCAACTCGAAGAGGTTATCGTGACCGCGCAGAAGCGCGCAGAGAGCCTGCAGGATGTACCCATCTCTGTTTCCGCCATACAGGGCGAGCAGCTGCAGAGCGCCGGTATTCCCAATATGCAGGCACTGTCAGATTACGTTCCGAACCTGTACGTCGCGGCCGCATCGGTCAACACCAACATTTACCTGCGCGGGGTGGGTTCCGGCAACAACCAGGGGTTTGAGCAATCGGTGGGCATGTATATCGACGGCATCTACATGGGCCGCGGTCGCCAGTATCGCTCGGGTTTCCTCGACCTGGAACGGGTAGAGGTTTTGCGCGGCCCGCAGGGCACCCTGTTCGGCAAAAACACCGTTGCGGGGGCCGTGAACATCATCAGTGCATCACCGGAGCCGGGCGAGGGCATCAGCGGTGAAATCGCCGCCAGCTTCGAATCACACGACGGGCAGTTGCTGGAAGGCTTCGTACAGGGGTCGCTGACCGACACCTTCGCGGCACGTCTGGCATTCAAGACGCGCATGACTGATGGCTACATGGACAACGAATTCCTCAATCGCTCCGAGGGTGAGATCGACGAAACCGCCTTCCGCCTGACAACGGTCTGGCAACCCAGTGACGAACTCAGCGTGAACTTCAAATACAGCAACACGGAATACGAGCGTATCGGTTCACCTTCCACCACCAAGCGTTACCTGGACCCGGCAAGCCGCGACGAGTTGTTCCCCAACCGCTCGGCCTTTGCCACTATCGCCTACCTGCTGACCGACAGCTATTTCCCTGACTTTGACGAGATTGGGCAGCGGGAGTTTGTCACCTTCAAGGATAACGGCGTCGGCAGCGGCAGCCTGGGCATCGGCAAGAACCCCGATGGCAGTGACGAAGACTTCGACAACTTCGCCTTGAATATCGACTACGAGCTACCCGGAGGCACATTGACCTCAACCACGGGGTGGTCGGAATACCAGTATATCGACGGCGTGGACGTCGACTGGTTACCGCTGCAGTTTATCCACCGGGACGATAACCAGGAGTTCGAACAATTCAGCCAGGAGTTCCGCTTTGCTTCACCCGGGGGTGAATTTTTCGACTACGTGGCGGGCGTGTATTACGAAGAAAGCACCCTCAAGTTCGACCGTCGCGTGACCCTCGATGCAAACATGAACGGTCTGGTACCCGGCGTGCTGGGTGTGAACAGCCTGTTTGCGCTGGTCAGTGGCGGCGCCTACTCGGCTGAGCAGATTGGCCGCAACCACCTTTATGATCAGGATGCCGACTCCTTCGCCGTGTTTGGCCAGGGCACATTCAACCTCAGCGACAGCGTGCGGCTTACAGTGGGCCTTCGCTACACGGAAGAAAACAAGGAAGTGGACACCAACCAGTTCCTCAGTGACAGCATCACGGGAATGGATAATCCCTCGGAGGACTTCTTCCTGCGCTTCATCCAGGCGACCAGCTTCAACGCCTATATTTACGACTACGAACAGGAGCGCAGCACCGACAAGTGGCTGCCATCAGTCAACGTGCAGTGGGATGCCACGGAAAACAGCATGCTCTACGCGAGCTTCTCCCAGGGCTTCAAGAGCGGCGGCTTCACCGATGCCGACGACGGCGAACCCGGTGACTTGACGCCCGGCGCCTTCCCCTGCGTTCCCGGCCAGCCGGTTGAGGCCTGTTACGATCCCACCAACCCGAACGAGGATTTCGAGTTCGACGACGAAGAAGTGGATGCGTTTGAAGTCGGTGGCAAGCACACACTGCTGGATGGTGGCATGACGCTCAACTGGGCCGCTTTTTATACCCAGTACGACAATCTGCAAACCTCAATCTTCAAAGGCCTCGGTTTCGGCGTAACCAATGCAGCCAAGTCCGAAATCAAGGGCCTGGAGGTCGATATGCTGTGGCAGGCGACCGACCACCTGCGCCTCGGCCTCAGCGGCGCTTATCTGGATGCCACTTATGACTCCTTCCCGGACGCTCCCTGCACGGCCATACAACTGGATGTGGACCCGCTCTGCGGCACGCCGGGCGGGTTTACCAACAACGACCTCTCCGGTGCCGTAACCACCTTCGCACCCGAGTACACGGGCACCTTCACGTTTGACTACGACTACCCGATGAGCAATGGTCTGGAGTTGTTCCTGTCAGGCGAAGCCACCTACCGGGACAGCTTCGAGCCGGGCGGCGACAATGACCCGATCGATCGCATCGACTCATACAGCAAGGTAAACCTGCGCACCGGTCTGCGCGGCGAAAACTGGGAAATCATGGCGTACGGCCGCAACATCTTTGATGAAGAGGTGCTGGTGCAGAGCTTTGACACGCCGGTGCTGGCGGGCACGCACAGTCAGTTCGTCGACGAGGGCCGCATCATCGGCGTCAGAGCCAAGTACTCGTTCTAGCTCCGTCTGCGCAACGATAAAAAAGCCCGGCTCTCGCAAGCCGGGCTTTTTCTTTGTTGGCCAATCCGGTCTAGCCGCAATCAGGATCCGCTACTATCCAACACCAGGTCGACCCGACGATTGAGCGCCCGGCCTTCGGCGGTGGAGTTGTCAGCAATCGGACGGCTCTGGCCATGCCCTACTGCACTGATCTGCGTATCGCGCACCGCGTACTTCTCCACTAACAGACTGCGCACGGCGTTGGCACGACGCTCGGACAGCCACTGGTTGTAAACCGCGGTGCCGCTTATGTCGGTGTGGCCTTCGACAATTGCCACCACGTCCGGGTTGGCTTGCAAGAATGCTGCCGCCCTGCCGATCTCCTCGTCAAAGGCGCTGGTAATGAGTGAGGAGTTGACCGCAAATTGCACGTTCAGTGATGCTGCCACCCGGTTGTCGCCAACGCTGCGGTAGCGGCTCGCATCCTGACTGTTGCTGGCACTGGCCAGGCGCGCCAATAGAGCCTCCTTGTCGACTTTCACTGCCGGTGGTGCTTCCAGTGGACACAGCGCCTGGCCATTGGGGTCGTCACCGCGGGCGAGCTCAAGGTTGTACTCGGCAATCTGCTCGGCATTGAGCCCGTCGACATCCATGGCGGCACGCAACAGCCCCATATTCGACAGCGTGCGCGTTTGCGCCGCTCGCAGGGCTGCCTGAGCGCTCACATAGGCACGCTCAGTTTCGAAGTACTCGTTCTGTGAATCCAGCAGGTCGAGCAGGCTACGCTGACCCAGATCGAACTGGTCCTGGTAGGCACGGCGCGTCTTGTCCTGTGACAGCCGGTTGCGGCCGAGGAACACCACCTGCTGCTCCAGCGCCTGAATGTCGTTGAAGGCAATCATGGTGTTCTGGCGCACGTTCAGGCAGGCCTGCTTGCGCTCTTCCAGCGCCGAGTTGTAGCGGTTGTAAAACTCCCGCTTGCGAGCGCTATCGGCACCGCCCCGGAACAGGTTGTAGTTGAGCACCAGTTCTACGGCCTCTTCGTCATAACGGCCATCCAGGCCATCTGTGTCGTGCTCGATTTCGTTGCGGTAGCGAAAATCCACCCGCGGCATGAAGGGCGCGTTGGTGCGATTCAGGTTGGATTGGGCGGCACGCAGGTTTTCGATAGCGGCGTTAATTTCCGGGCTCTTCTCGTAGGCCACATTGAGCGCCGTTTCACGCAGCTCGGGAATGCGTGAGGATGGAATTTCCGGCATGCTCAGGCTATCCGCCGGCACATTGCCCACAATGCGCTGGAAGCGCGTCTGCACGTCATGCAGGTTGGTCATCTCCGTGAGCAGGTTCGACTCGGCCAGCGCGACTCGCGCTGCGGCCTGCTCCAGGTCAACACCCTGGCTCACGCCACCTCGGGTGCGTTCGGCAATCTTGTCATACACTTCACGGTGGTACACGTAGTTGTCTTCGGCAAAGCGCACCAGTTGCTGGTAGCGCACCGTATCCAGATAGGCCTGCGCGGCCTCCAACGCGATCTCTTCCGAGGCACGCTGCAGCTCGTAGTACTGATTCAGCTTGGAGAATCCGAGGGCACGCACGTCTTCACGGGTGGCGAAGCCATCAAACAACATTTGCGTGATAGTGAACCGTGTCGCGTCGCGGGTGTAGCTGCCAAGGTCCACGAGCGGGGTTTCACGCTCCTCACGACCAATTTCAGAGCTCAGGTCAACACTGGGGAAATAACCACCCTCTGCCGCACGCTGTGCTTCACGGGTCGCTTCAAAGTTGTACCACGCCGCATTGACCCGTGGATTGGTGAGTACGGCCTGGGTAACCGCCTCCCGAAAGTCGGCGACCGGCTGCGCTTGTGCTGCCACGCCCTGAGACTGCAGCAGACCTGTCGCCAACACGGCGACCGCCAAACAGAGTTGCTTTTTCATGGAACCCTTTCCTTAGGTTGAACAACATCAGCCCGCACCTGCACGGCTGGTTTCCTACCTGCTCAAAACGCTGCTATTGTACTGTAACTGGTGTCTCCGCTGACATTTCCAGCCGGTAAAACTATGACTTCCATCACAAACAGCAACGCCCGGAACGCGGTTGACAACAAATCGCGCAGCCTTGCGTGAATTTCACGTAGACTCGGCGGTGCACGCAGGCAATGCCAGCCGGCACTGGAAGAACGCAATGCTCTCACTGGGTAATCCTCTACAGCGTGTCTCCGGGCTCATCGCCCTCTCACTGGTGGTGACCCTGTGCGCGGCGATCCTGCTGGCCAAGGCTGATCTGGATCGCATGGAGCGCATCGCGATGAGCCGTCATGGCCCGGAGACAGCCCTTACGGTTGGCCGCTGGCGGGCGATGCTCGACGCACTGGGCGCGCTTGATGACAGGCAGAAAATCGAACGTGTAAATGCCTACTTCAACAGGCTTGCACGCTGGCGGCAGGATATCGACATCTGGCAACAGCACGACTACTGGGCCACACCGCTGGAGCTGATGGCCCGGCGTGAGGGGGATTGCGAGGACTTCAGTATCGCCAAGTACATGACACTGCTGCTGGCGGGTGTGGATGTGCACAAGATGCGCATTACCTACGTGAAGGCCCGACTCGGCGGCAATTACGGCAACGTGACCCAGGCGCACATGGTGCTGGCCTACTACCCCACACCGAACGCAGACCCACTGATACTCGACAATATGATCTCCGAGGTGCGGCCAGCCTCGCAGCGCGAGGACCTGAAACCGGTTTTCGGCTTCAACAGCGAGGGACTCTGGGTCGGCGGTAGCAGTGCGCCGGCCATCAACAATCCGGCCGCCAGGCTGTCGCGCTGGCGCGATCTTCTGCAGCGCATGGCCGCCGACGGGCTGGGCTGATACAGGACAACTGAGGGAAAACCGGCATGTCACTCTTCAAACAACTCTGGCTGGCCATTGTATTGCTGCTGGCCCTCGCCTTTGGCAGTAGCCTCATCGTCAGCAGCCTGGCGGCACAGCGTTACCTGCAGCAACAGTTGTACCTGAAGAACGTGGACAACGCAGCGGCGCTGGCCCTCTCTCTGGGCCAACAGGAGGCCGATGGCGTGCTGCTCGAACTGACACTGGCTGCGCAGTTCGATACCGGGCACTACGAGCTCATAGAGCTGGTATCCCCCGACGGCAAAGTACTGGTTCGCCGTGAGGACCGCCAGCCGCTCACCGACGCCCCCGGCTGGCTGCCCAAGGTGCTGCCCCTTGAGGTAGAGCCGGGCGTAGCACAGGTACAGCAAGGCTGGCAGCAGCTGGGGACGCTAACGGTGCGCAGCCACTCGCGTTTCGCCTATCGCGCGCTGTGGGACAGCACCCGCTTGCTGGCGCTGATGTTCCTGTTGACCATGGTCGGCGGCGGCCTGCTGGGCAGCTATCTGTTACGCCGTATCATCAGACCGCTCAACGAGGTGGTGGAACAGGCCGAAGCGATTGGTCAAAGACGGTTTGTCACCTTGCCGGAGCCTGGTACGCTGGAATTCAAACGCCTCGTCAGCGCCATGAATGCGCTTTCAAAGCGCATACGCAGTGCCCTGCAACAGGAAGCCAGCCGCCTGAACCAGTGGCAGAAAGACACGCACACCGACAGCCTGACCGGCCTGCTCAGCCGCGAGCCCTTCCTGCGCACTCTCGACGCGGCGCTGGATAGCGACGATGTCAACGCAGCCGGCAGCTTTGCACTGGTGCGCGTTGCCAGCCTCACTCGCCTGAACCAGACCTACGGCCGCAAAGCCACCGATGGCGTGCTGGCGGACATTGGCGCCGCGCTGAACACCATCGTCAGCCGACACAGCCGCTGGGCCGCAGCGCGGCTGAACGGCTCCGATTTTGCGCTGATGGCACCGCGCTCAACAGATCCACGGGAACTCGTGGAAGAAATGCAGTCACTGATGCTGGAGGTGCTGGCAGCGCACAGTATGCAGACGGACACGGCGCTACCTGCTGCGGCCACGCTGTACACCCACGAAGACACGCCAAGTACCTTGCTCACCCGACTCGACAGCACCCTGGTGCCGGCTGCCCAGGCCGGCAGCTCGGACATCAACATCACCTTTGCCGGCGACATCCAGATACAGCCCGTGCGCGAGCAGATGGCGCGTTGGAAGGGCGTGTTGCAAAAAGCCTTTCTCGAGGATCGCTTCAGCCTCGCCAGCTTTCCCGTGTTGGATAGCGAGGGTCAGCTACTGCATGTGGAAGCCCCCGTGCGCCTGCTGGAAGACAACCAGCAACTCGCGGCCGCCACGTTTCTACCCTGGATCAACCGGCTGGAAATGTCAGGTGACCTCGACCAGCGGGTGATCGAGATGGCATTGTCCGCAGCAGAGGACGCGGCGGCCCCACTGGCTGTAAACCTCTCTGTGGGCGCGCTGGTCGAGCCCGCCTTCCTGCACTGGCTAGATCAAACCCTGTCCACTGCCGGCAAAGCCGCCGGCAAGCTTTGGCTGGAAGTGCCTGAATCCATGGCGTTTCGTCACTTCGACGCATTCAAGCTCCTGACCCGCCACGCCAGCCGCTACGGCTGCCAAGTGGGCATTGAACACGGCGGCCACCAGCTGGCGGACATCGGTCAGTTGCACGAGATCGGCCTCGATTACTTCAAAGTGGACGCGGCCTTTATCCGCGATATCGACAGCAACGCAGGCAATCAGACACTGCTCAGGACCCTCTGTACCGTCGGGCACTCCATCGGTGTGACGGTCATCGCCGAAGGCGTGCGCAGCACAGGGGAGTGGCAGCAATTGCGAGAGCTGGGTTTCGACGGTGCGACCGGACCGGCAATTTCCGCTCTCGCCGATGACAGCTCAGCGCGCTAATCGTCACCGAGCAGATCAAGGCTGCCTGGCAGAGCACTGCGCAGGCGTTGTCGGTAAATCATCTTCTGCTGGGCGGAGTCGGGCAAATCGGTAAACAGGATAACACCGCGGCTGACCAACAGCTCCACAACGTCTTCCAGCACCCTCACGAAATCCTGGTCGGTTGCGCTGATGCGGCTCGCTTCGTCATTTAGCGCCGCGAGAAATTCGACCAGTTCGCTGTCATCTGCCGCTACCGGCTCCATGCCATTCTGGGGCAGCTGACTGACCGCGATAATGCGTTGAGCGGAATCGCGTTGTACAAAGGGCATCGCGCCTATACTCCATAAAAAAACCCGGCAACCCTCTGGTCGCCAGGGTCATGATAGCCCAGAACCCTACTGGTCGACAGTCAGCCTGCCGCTGTCCAGCATGTTCTGGATCACCGAGGCCAGATCGTCGTGGCCGCTTACCAGATCAACACCCTCGAGGTGAATTGTCTGGCTGACGGCGCCGGCATCATCTGCACCGCCGGTAAAGGCACCGGTGGCGCTGACCTCTATCACCGTGTTGCTACCGTCATAGCTGACGTTCAGGTAGCTGGTGAGGTCCGCTGACTCTTCACCCTGCAGCAGATCGCGCAGATCAAGTGCATCGCTACCCGCTTCCCCGAAGCCGAGGATGCTGACTTCCGGTGGCACCGTGTCGGCATCTGCGAGCGAGAAAGCGAAGACATCATCGCCCGGGCTCGCCAGCAGAGCGCCACTATCCGCGGCTCGCGCATCGAACTCAGTCAGGCCGGCATGCTCCACAATCATGTCCTTGACGTGCTGCATGGCGCCATCTTCATCGACCGGCGCGTAGCCATTTTCCAGCAGCAGCGCCTGCAGGTCATCTTTGCCGATAGCGTCAAGGTCAAACGCGTCATCCGCGAGTGCTGCACGCACACCATCCGTGATAACGATACCGTTGTAAGGATCGGGGTCGTTATCGATGGACTGCAGGAACACCGCCATCTTCTCGACATGGTCATCGTTGAGGTCGTGCAAGCCGACGCCGGCAATCTCCTGCAGGAAGACCTTGCCGTCGGCAATCGCCTCTTCCGCCACGAAAGACCCGAGCACCACGCCACCGACGCGCAACGTGACTGTATCACCCGGCCGGTAGTTGAACCCGCCGTCCTCATCGGTGATACCGGTGAGGCCCGAGGAGGTTTCATAGCTCATGCCCTCGACGACGCCGTCGACAATACTGGCATTGGCGACACCGTCGATGTTCAACGTGAGCGTATATTGCTGGCTGTCGCCGTCATCGTCCACCAGTGCGTAAGTGAAGGTCTCCTGACGCATTTCACCGATGCTCATGTCACCCCGTGCTGCGGCGGAGAGGGTATAGGTGTAACCACCCTCGCCATCGACCGCGAGCACGCCGAAGCTACCCTGTATCTGCCCCCCGCTCTCGCCGGTCCAGACGAGTGAGCCGTTCGCCCCGGGGCCGTCCGCACCCCAATTGCCGGGCACAGTGCCCTGCAGCTCGGGCAGGTCATCCATGGACCGTACTTCCGCAAACAACTCGTACGACGTGGATTGGCCCTCAACCGTGCGCACGGAACTGACAAGATTCCCCTGGGCATCGCGGAAGCCGAGAATTTCCACTTCGAACTCGCGCCCGCCCACCGTAATGACTTGGACCTGATTGAGGTTGGAGATGCTCACGAAATCGTCGTTGGCCGGATTGGATGAGGGAGACTCATTATTGGGTGTCTCTGTGTGGCTGAGACCCACGGTGCTTGTAACCTGAGTCGGAACACCATCAATCACCAGCGTGAAACTGACATTCAAATCAACCGTCTGCAGCACCTTGGCGCTCGCCGAAATGGGGAAGTTATTGTGCGTCAGGCTGCCAACCGAGAACACGCTGTCTGCCTGCACAGGCACATTGCCGACAAGCGACGGCGCGTAATCGAAATCATAGCCCGAACCATTGCTCCCGCCCCACTGCAGGCCGATGCCACTGCTGTCGGCGCTGGAGCCAATGCTGCCACTGCCGCTGGTCGAGGTCACGTTCTGCCAACCGGCGCTGAGTGAACCCACCGCGAGCTCACTCAATGGCACGACCAATGTCGCGGCTGTGGTGTCAGCGCCGTACGGGCTGTCGTCGTCGATGCTGACGGTGAATGCGGTGGTGCCCACGCTGCCGTCGCCATCGGTTACGCTGACATCCACCGAGAAAGCGACGTTGTCTTCCTCTGCGGACGGCGTATGGCGTACCGGCTGCAGCAAGGTGACGGCGTAATCAGCCGAGCTGCTATTGATGCCGCTCAGCGCCACGGTGAACACCTGGCTGCCCGCAACCATGGGGTTCTGGCCACTGATATAGCCAATGAGCGTGCTGCTTGACGCATCCCAGAAGGTGTCTACTGCCTGACCGTCGTTGGTGAACAGTGGCGTTGTTCCGCCTGCCGTGGACAGGGCAATGGAGGCAAAGCTGTCACCACCAAGGTCATACTGTATCTGGCCGGTCGGTACAGCGTCGTCATCACCCGGAGCCTGGTCGCCCACACCAAAAGGCAAATCGTCTTCATCGACCATGGCATCGTTGGATACAGTGACTACAGGAACCGAATCACCGGCAAAGGTCAGGGTCAGCGTGGTGCTGGAGGTGTCGCCGTCTGCATCCGTGATCTCATAGGTAAAGACGTCGGTGGAGCCCGCCGGCACGCTCGCGTTCGGGGTGTAGGTCCACTCCCCGTTCGCCGCCAGGGTCAGGCTGCCGTGGGCGCCGGCCAGGGCCGTGCCCACTGTGCCGCCGCTCAGGCCGGTCACGGTGATGCCACCGTCCGCACCCGCCTGGTCGTTGCCCAGTACGTTGCCCTCAACCGCCGGGCCATTCTCCGTCGCACTCGCCGCATCGGCGACTGCCGTCGGGCCGTCATCGTTGATCGTCAGCGTCAGCTGGGGCGTGGCCACACTGCCA
>TARA_R110000772_G_scaffold3451_3_pt1 | contig 10376 bp, 10 predicted proteins | sample TARA_R110000772 | Tara Oceans TARA_R110000772 (sample SAMEA4397948) | marine metagenome | biome: Polar Biome; feature: [SRF] surface water layer (ENVO:00010504); material: water (ENVO:00002006), including particulate matter (ENVO:01000060) such as... | depth 5 m | reverse complement strand
GGTTCATTTCAGCCAAAAAACCAGATCCAGCCAGTCCGTTAAGCAATTTGCCTGCAATAATCGCTGTGTCTTAAGACACGAACGGTATAAGTGGTAAGGCAAAAGCATAGAATTTCCCTATAAGGAGGAGAACCACTACTTACTGACTTTTTTTCATAAATTCGTCTTTTAAAAAACACAAATTTTCTGGGAAATAAGTGGTAAGTGGTAATTCCTTTATAGAAGAGATTCTCAGCACCCCCGTAGAAGCTTGATCTTTTGGGGTGTGGGGTCTAGGTATCGGTTATGTCTAAGAACACTATCCCGCTTCCGTCTCGTGAGGAGCTAGAAGCTCTTGTAGCTACTGAAGAGTATCCGATCATCAGTCTCCCAGAGCCACCTGAAGGTGAAGAAGCCAAAAATCGGAGTGGTCGCAAAGGGTTGCATCCCTTAATTGTAAAGCATGAGCGACTCCGTGCGCTTTCTGCGGCTAAGTTAGCACTGTCTCGGAGGGTGGGGAGGAGTATAAAAGGGGAGACAGAGCAACTGGCGCAAGATCGAGCAGAGGCTATTCAGCCTGGAGGACCTGAGAAGTTGGAGAGACGCAAGAAGAAGGAAGCTACGGCACTTAGGCAAAAGGCAGCGGTAGAGAAGATGCAGATAGGTGCGGCTAAGAAGCGTCGAGAGATGGCGATTATTCGAGCTAAGATGGATGAGGGGATACTGCTAACGAGTCAGGAGGTGGGGGTTCTGAACATTCACGGGAACAAGCATGATAAGATGCGGGTTCAGAATCAGACGGCGGATACAATTATTGGGACCAAGGATGTGAAGGAGCTTCGAGCGATTGTGGAGCAGACGGCGGCGAAATACATGTATAATCCGATTGAGGAGTTGATTAGGACCAGTTTGCATTTGGATAGGAAAGGAAAGCCGATGGGGGAAGATATGCCGAGGATTGACGCAAAGGAGAAGATGAACATTGATAAAGCGTTGCTCCCTTATCTAGTTGCACAAGTGCCGCCGCAAAAAGCTCAAGATTCTGGTAGTAGCTCAGAATCTAAAGGGGTGCAGGTATTTATTAACCAGATTGAATTTGACGGACCGATCAATCGACCGCTTGCTGGAGTTGAGCCTCTCCATTTGGAGAAACCCAAGATGGTTGAAACTACTATCGTTCAACGAGACTAACAGCCCATGCAGCAAGTTACCCTCCCAGCAAATGACTGGAAACCTCGACCCTATCAAGCAGGGTTCTGGCAGTATATGCAGGAACATCCTTTCGGTGCCCGAGCAATTCTTTGTCATCACCGAAGAGCAGGTAAAGACCACACAGCTATTAATTGGGCGGCGGTGGCTAGTCAGCAGCGGGTTGGTCTATATCTGCATATTTTTCCTTATGCCAATCAGGGTCGGCGCGTTATTTGGAATGGGATTGATCGTAATGGGGTTAAGTTTCTTGATGCTTTTCCGGATGCTTTAGTAGAGCGCCGGTCTGATCTAGAAATGCGATTGATTTTAAAAAATGGGTCAATCTTTCAGGTGATGGGTGCAGATGATCCCGATAAGCTGGTGGGGATTAACTGCGTGGGAGCGATTTTCTCTGAGTTTGCGCTGATGGACCCACTAGCGTATCGGTTGTTGCAGCCGGTGCTTAACGAGAATCAGGGGTGGGCAATTTTCCCTAGCACTCCTCGTGGAAAGAATCATTTTTACGATTTGACTGAGCGCGCTAAAAGCTCGGACAAGTGGTATGTGAGTGTAGAGAGTATCGAGACTACTGGCGCGGTTTCATTAGAGGTGATTGAGGAGGATAGGCGCATGGGAGTGGAGGAACCTCTAATTCAACAGGAGTATTACGTCAGTTTTGACGCAGCGTTGCAGGGGGCCTATTACGAGAAGCAGATGTCGCAACTAGTTGCGGGGAAACGAGTTTGCGATCTACCATACGATCCTTCTCTACCTGTGCACACGGCATGGGATTTTGGAATAGATGACTCTACGGCGATTTGGTTCTTCCAAATTACGCGGTCTGGGAAACACTTTTTTGATCACCTCGAAGACCATGACCAAGCATTTAACTACTACGTTGCCGAACTCAAAGACCGATCAACCCGAGGCAATTGGATCTGGGGATCGCACTATGCCCCCCATGACGTGGCCCAGCGAGATTTCGGAACAGGAAATACTTTATACCAGACTGCGCTCAATGCCGGTTTACGATTTACAAAAGTGGACAAGGGGGCTGTCCACGACGGCATTGAGGCAGTGCGCCAGTTACTACCGACGTGTCGCTTTGATGAGCTGCACACCGCCAGAGGAGTAGAGGCGCTTAAAAGCTACCGGCGCGAAAAAGACGAAAAGACCCAGACGTTTCGTAATAAGCCGTTTCATGACTGGTCTTCTCATTCGGCCGATGCTATGCGCACCGCAGCCATGGGACTTAGAACTAAAGCTCCTGTGAGCCGTGATGCTCCTCAGATTGCTTACGCGGATACTGACTACGACCCCAATGAATTTTAGTCTTGTCCCAGAACTTTCGCCTAATTTGTGGCAAGTTACAGTGGATGCGCATGAAGCGGCTGGGCTAGACTTTGCGAGTTGGTGGGATTTTTACTCCCGAAATGGATACGTGGTTAATGAGCCAGATTTTATTATGATGTATGGGGATGACATTGTTAACGGTCGGGACGCTTGGCTGGTTTGGTGGATGACTCACAACATTAAAGACCCGATTACTCGTGCCGTGCAGCATATGGACTATTGGCGACCAGAGGTCTGTTTTTGCCGTGGATCGCGAGGATCGGATGTTTTGCGTTACTACTCGACAGATCGGTTATTAGCCTTTACCAAAGGTTCAACGCATTATGGACCCGTTTAATTTCATCCCATCCCCGTTACGACTAATTTTTCCTTCAGCATCGCTTTTTCCGTGTCTGGGAGGAGGCGGTGGTGGTGCGCCTAAAGCACCTCCTCCGCCAGCTCAACGGCCACCACCTCCGGCACCATCTGATGCGGTGACTCCAGCAAAGACGCAGATGCAGAAAAATCGTCCAAAGTTTGGTAGGCAACAAACGATTCTTTCTCCTAGCCAAACTTTGTTGTCCACTATTCTTGGCACTCCGATATCATGATTAATAAGACATTGGAGATACACGCTCGAATGCGTGCAGATCGTAACTCTGAGGAGACTACGTTTCAGACTCTTAAGGATCTTATTCGTCCAGATACGACGGATTTTAGTAACCGCCGTGTTACTGGCCGTGCTTCAGATGCGCGTAGAAAGATATACGACGGAACTGCGCCATGGTCACTTTCTCAGCTAGCAAGTGGTTTGCATTCGTATCTGACATCTCCTGTTGATCGGTGGTTTGGTATTGGATTACTTAATCGGCCGCTAGATACAATTCCGGAAGATTACAAGCTTTGGCTGGAACAGGCTAGCGATGTTCTATATTCTCAGTTTTCCAATCCGTCAGGCAGTTTTAATCCTGCTAGTCACGAACTCTATACTGATTTAGGTTCTTTTGGAAACGCAGTTGTGTTTCAGCATTTAAACATGGCTACTCGGACTCTTATGTTTCGGGCGTTTCCGTTTGCTGAGTGTTTTCTTCAGGAAGATAGTAACGGAACGGTAAACCGAGTGCACCGTGAGTGCATGTGGACTGTGTTGCAGTGCAAGATGGAGTTTGGAGATCTTCCTCCTAAGCTTTCTAAGTTACCTGATCACGAAAAAGTCTGCGTTATTCATGCCGTGTTCCCTCGTGATGACTATAACTGGACTAACCGTAGTATGAAGAGTCGCAAGTTTGCTTCGGAGTATCTTTGTAAGGATACAGACGAAATGCTTAAAGAGTCTGGTTACGATTATATGCCTTACCACACTCCACGTTGGACAAAAATGGCAGGTGATGCTTATGGGCGTGGACCGGGGCTTACGGTATTACCTGAAATCGAAATGGCAAATCAGATGAGCAAGACGATTATTCGTGCAGCTCAAAAAATTGTAGATCCGCCGTTACAGGTTCCGGATGATGGTTTTCTTGCTCCGCTACGTCTTCATCCCGGAGGTTTAAATTATATTCGTCCTGGCAACGAAGCTGTAGTTCCAATGCCTACTGCTCAACGCGTAGATATTGGCGAACATCAACTAGAGCAACGACGCGACATGATTCGCAAAGGTTTTTACGTTGATTGGTTGGTTCGTCCTACTAAAAACGAGCGTCAAACTGCACAGGAGATTACTGATGATCGAAATCAAATGCTTAGTATGCTTGCACCTATTGTAGGTCGTTTACATAATGAGTGGACTGGACCACTTATTCGACTTTCGTATAATTTACTTATCCGTGCTGGTGGGTTTTTTCCTCCAATGCCAGCTGGTATGGAAGAAGAAAAGCTGGATATTTTTTACACTAGTCCTGCAGCGCAAGCACAGCACGCTAGTCGCGGTGGTGGCATTATGGCTTACATTGGTCAAGTAACACAGTTGATGCCAATTATGCCAGAGATTTTAGACACTATCAATGTTCCGGCTTTGTCTTCGGAACTTCAAGATGTGACTGATGTTCCTCGCCGTGTTCTTAACACACCTGAGCAGCAAGAAGAAAAAGCAACAGCTAGAGCTGAACAACAACAAGCTGCGCAAATGGCTGAGATGTTACCAGCCGGAGCTAAAGCAGCTAAAGACCTTGCCGATGCGCAAGCGACCGGGGCTGGTTAATTTTTTATGGACTTACTCCAACGAGCCAAGGAGCGACTACAACTAAACCAAGATTACCGAGAAACATTTAGCACTCCTAACGGAGAACGTGTTCTTAAGCATATTTTGTCTTCAGGTGGAGTTACTCGACCCCGATTCAGCGCGAGCAACGAGCTGACACGAATTAACGAAGGTGAGCGACGGCTTGCTTTTTCAATCTACCGTATGGCAAAAGCCACCGGAACTAAAGAACTCCCTGACTACATAGACGGGGAATTAGATAACGAATAAAACCATGAGTATCCTAAATGATCCACCAGCCGCACCGACGGAATCAGTGGGCAGTCCTGAAGGTAACACTGCAGCTGCTCCTACGACCCCTACTACTTCTTGGCGTGATTCTCTTCCCGAGGACATGCGAAGCGAAAAGTCTTTTGAGACTATTCCCGGAACCACAGTTGAAGAGGCTCTCCCAAACTTGGCCAAGCAATATCTTAATGCCCAGCAAATGGTGGGTGCCGACAAGCTTGTCATTCCCGGTGAAAACGCCACCCCCGAACAAACCAACGAATTCTTTACCAAACTGGGCCGACCTGCCGAGGCAAAGGACTATGAGATGGTTCTTCCAGAGGGATTGGATGAATCGACTTTGGACACTGCTCAAATTGACAAATGGAAAGATCGCTTTCACGAAGCCGGTATTTCTGCAAAAGTTGCCAAAGAATTTTTGAGCCAGCACATTTCCGAGGAGTTTGCTCGTAATCAACAAGCACAGCAGGGAGTAGCAGATCAGTTGCAAAGCTGGGAGCTTGAGGCCAAAGAGACGTTTGGCGACAAGTTTGACGAAACTGCTAATCTTGCACGCTACGCGCTTAAAGAGGCTGGATCTCCTGAATTGATGGAGCTTCTTAACAATACGGGCCTTGCTAACAATCCGCACCTAATTGGCACTTTAGCCAAACTAGGTGCAGCAATTACGGAAGAAACCGCTAAGGGTGGTGGAAGCACTGGGTTTAATTCAAACACAGCTGAAGGCGCTCAAGCGCAGTTGGTGCAGTTTAATCGTAACCCCGACCTACAGAAGGCTTTACACGATAGGGCTGACTTAAACCATACTTTTGCAGTTGAAGAGCGAAAACGCCTATTCTTGCTAGCTTACCCTGACGAGGCTCCCGCAGGGTAAATTAAACTGGACTTACGTTAAGTTTGGCCGCTACCTTCTTGCTGTTGGGGGTAGCGGCTTTTTCGTCCTCGGCCAGAAACATGTAGATTATGTCGCTAAGCAGCGTTAAGCCTAGAACGGGTCCAATTCGGGTAGCCTGATCGTTTAAACTTAAATTTTAATTTTTTTCTCTATTATGGCTACTGCCGCTGCTATCGAGACCTCATACAAAAACATGTTCAAGGAAGGCTTCGAACAAGCCTTCCAACAGTCGAATTCTCGGCTGCGTCCATATGTTGAGGTCGAATCTCAAGCTTCCGAGTTTGATTACTACGACCGCGTAGGTCTCGCCGACGACATGTCGGAAGATACCCAACGCTACGGGGACAATCCCGTGAACGAAATCCCTCATGACCGCCGTCGCATCGGCCTTCGTGACTTCGAACTGGGCAAGCCCATCGACGAGAAGGATCTTATTCGCGTGGTCTCCGATCCTACAAATGCTTACACGACTGCAATGGTCGCGTCTGCTCACCGCAAAGTTGATGACTTGATCATCACTGGCCTCACTGATATTGCCTACACGGGCAAAGCAGGTGGAACCAGTGTGCTCTTCGCTTCTGACACTGCCAACAAGATCACGGTCGGTTCTATCTCTAACGAGGCAAACAACGTGACTACTGCTGGTAAGGTCGTGGTTGAGGCTGGCACCGAAGGTATTTACATTTCCAGTGATTACACTGGTGGTGCAGCCGTCGAGACTGGTCTTACCATTGAAAAGATGAAAGCCGTTCGTGCAACGATGCTTCGTCTCGAAGCGATTACGCAAGATACGGTGATTAACGCCTTCGTTACCTCGTCTCAGATCAGCGACTTGCTGGGTGAAGACAAGCTGATCAATCTGGACTACGCGGCTAAGGCTCGTCTGGAAGAGGGTAAAGTCACTGAATGGGGCGGTTTCCGCTTCATCCACAGTGAGCGACTCCCCAAGACCGGCGATGTTCGTTCGTGCTTCTTTACTCTTCCTCGGGCCTACAAGCTCTCGATTGGTAAAGACATCACTGCTGACATCTGGCGTCTCTCCGGACAGAAGAACATTCCTTACATCTATATCAAGCTCGCTATGGGCGGATCTCGGATGTGGGGCGAAGTTCTTGCTGTTGTTGATTGCAACGAATAACCTCAACCATAGGAATCATTTATTATGGCTATTGTCTTATCAGACCAACTACAAAACATTGCCGATCAGGACGTAAAGTTCAATTCGGGTGTTAATACCGACGGTGCTCGGGTGCGTATCAAGTATTTCTCAATCACTTTGGCTGCGGCCGCGATTGCGGATACTGTCTCGCTTCTCAAGCTACCTGCAGGTGCTCGTATCTTAGGTGGACGGGCTCAAACCGCTGCCACTCTGGGAACCGGCTCTACGCTGGCTTTCGGAACTGGCACGGCGCTCCAAGATGGTGCTGGCGGAACTCTTGCCGCTGGTCCTGCTAACTTGAAGGCTGCTGCTGCCACTACGTCAGCAGTGAACTTCGAGCTTGCAGCTACCGCATTGCTCGGTTCTGGCGCTCTGACCACTGGTCGTGCAGAAACCCTTGTCTACGCTACCGTCGCCGGTGGTGCAGCCACTGGTGAACTCACGGGCTGGGTTAGCTACTCACAGAATTAAGTTCTCCTCGACAACCGGTGTCTCTTCCTTATAGGTAGAGGCACCGGTTTTTTTATGTCTCGAAATGCGATCCAGATTACAAACTCAGCACTCATCAAATTAGGTGCTTCTCCCATCTCTACCTTTACGGATGGGGGCAATGCTACTACGATGCGTAGTGAGTTCCCCGCGATACGAAACTTACTTTTAAGTGAGCACGTATGGCATTTTGCTTCGGAGTTAGTTACTCCGGCTGCTTTAAATGAAACTGTCCCGGGAGATTGGACCTACGCTTTTGCTATACCACCAGACTGTGCAAGGATTACAGCTTTTGATGTATCAGGAGAAGTTCATCCTTACGAAATTCGCAGCGGTAAGATATATTACGATTTTTCGACGCCTACGCTTAGATACGTTAAAAACTTTCCGGCTGACGCTACGGAAGATGCCGTGCTTTATCCAGACTCTTTTGCGTATGCTTTAACTTGCCGATTAGCTGCGCACGTTGGTGTAAACATTACGCAGAATACCAAATTGAGTGGAGACCTTATGCAGGAGTATATGTTGGCTGTTGGGCAAGCTCGATTTAGTGGAGCTTGTGAAAGGTTTGATCAAGTTACTAGAGCACAAGAATGGCTTGATTCTAGACACGGTTCATTGGGCGATGTAGATATCGGAGCCCGTCACACGGCTCCCTAATGATTAAGCAGCATTTAATACAAAATTCTTTTTCCTCTGGTGAGATTAGCCCGTGGCTGCACGGTCGAAATGATCTAGAACAATATTTACGCGGAGCCGAAGTTGTTGAAAATTTTGATGTTCGTGTAACTGGTGGTTTAGATCGTCGTCCGGGAACTCGTCGAATTGGATTATCCAGTAATCAAGATAGCTCAAAAGTTGTGCGATTACAGGAATTTGCTTATTCCCGAGACGACGCAATGTGTGTAGAAATCGTTGAGGGATTTTTTTACTTTTATCTTAATGGAGTTAGTGTTGGATCAAAATCTCCACCGCCTCAAAATGTCCCCGGAGCGGTTCCTTTTGGAGTAGCTCACACTTATTTAAGTGCGCATATTAACGAACTCCAGTTTGCTCAATCTGCAGACGTTTTGTTTATTACGCATCCATTGTATCCGATTCATACCCTTTCTAGGTTTCGAGCAGTAGACCCAGATGCGTATGCGGCAACAAATGCAGGAGCGTGGACATGGGATCAATATAACCCAATTTATGGACCCTATATTGATCAGAATCCTGGAGATGAAAACACATCTTTATCTTTAACCTCGGTGGTCGATAAGCTTTGGCTTACAAGCAGCGGGGCTGATTATTCGACGCTTGGTGCGGGAGACTGGGTAGAGTATGAGCATTTTGGGCAAAAATTTATAGGAAAACTGGATGCTGACGTTTCAGGAAATGACGCATACAATGTTCTTATTAATCCATTTGAGGAACGCTGCATTCTTTTAAATTCTAAAATTCATTCTCCGGGGAGATATACCGGTTGGAATTCTACTAGTTCAGTTCCTGGATACACTTCAGTGACTGTAGGAGGACCCGTGAATATTGCATTTTCAGCTACTTCAACAGTTACACAGGAGATGGTAGGAAACTATCTTCGGTTTATGACAAAAGGTGGGCTCTATTACTGGATGCTGGTGACTGGCGTAGACAATATTCTTGAGCAGGGAGCTTACGGTATTATAGCTGTAGGCACAGTGCTTGATGTAAACGAGCCTCATTTTACTAGTCGAGTTACTCGTCGGAACAGGACAATTACTGGAAATTTAACCTCTAGTGATTCGTCTTTTTTTGTAATTCCACGTGATTCAGATAGGCTCTTTCGTTGCGTATATGACAATGAAGTAGTGCATTGCCGATGCACTCAGACAGGAAGTGGAACATATCAGACAATTACTGTTGAGCCTCATCGTCCATTGCCAATTTCTTCCGAAGGGTCTTCGCTTATTAATAATGGTGTAACTACGTCATGGAACAAAGGCGCATTTTACACGGGTAATTACCCACGGGCAGTTTCGTTTCATGAAGGGAGACTAGTTTTTGCTTCTACGACATATGAGCCTCAACGTATGTGGTTTTCTCGGTCGGCCGATTACATTAACTTTGCGGCAACAAACGATAATTTAGAAGTAACAGATGCCGCAGCAATCAATCTTGTTGTAGATTCTAACACAGTGAATGAAGTTATGTGGTTGTCTAGTCGGACTACGTTACTTGCTGGAACATCTGGAGGAGAGTGGAATATTACCGGAAGTTCTATCCGCGATCCTATAACTCCTACTACAGCGAGTGCGCGTAATCAAAGTGCTCATGGTTCTGAGTATTTGGAGGGGCTTACATTAGGAATGGCTACTCTTTTTCTTCAAAGAGGTGGAAACACTCTACGCCAGATTGTCTACTCAGATAGTTTAGACCAATACGAAGCACTGGATCTTACAGTGTTTAGTAATCACATTCTTCGCAATGGTGGTGGAGCAATTGATATTACCTATCAGCGATTACCCGAGCCGCGAATAATTCTTCCTCTTGCTACAGGTGAAGTAGCTGTTATGGTTTATGAACCAGATCAACAGGTTTACGCATGGAGTCGTTACAAGATTGGTGGTGGAGGCTCAGTTGTTTCAGCTACTACGGTTCGAGGTTCTACTAGTTATGATATTTATTTTGTAGTAGAGCGCACAAACAACTCCGTGTTTACTCGGACTGTTGAATACATTCAACCTGAAAGCACAGTTTACATGGACTACTACATGCAGCTTACTTCAACTCAGCTAACTAATGCTATAGGCCAAGGTTGGGTTCAGCTAGCTAGCCCATATGAAGAAGGAGATGTAGTTAAAGCAGTAATAGATGGGTCGGTA
>TARA_R110000772_G_scaffold2889_3_pt1 | contig 10376 bp, 23 predicted proteins | sample TARA_R110000772 | Tara Oceans TARA_R110000772 (sample SAMEA4397948) | marine metagenome | biome: Polar Biome; feature: [SRF] surface water layer (ENVO:00010504); material: water (ENVO:00002006), including particulate matter (ENVO:01000060) such as... | depth 5 m | reverse complement strand
TTAGTTGTACTGCTGGTAACACTTTAACTTATGAGTAAAAAGAAATTTAAAGATACTAAGGTAGGTCAGTTCTTACTAGAAAAGATTCCAAGTGTCGTAGGGTCTTTAGCTGGAGATACTCCCGTAGGAAGCGTTATACGCACCTTAATAGGAGGCTCAGAGCTAAGCGAAGCTGATAAGAAGATAGCTTTAAAGAAACTAGATCAAGAAATTCACGAGTTTGACGGTATTACTAAAAGATGGGTAGCTGACTCAAGAAGCGGTTCTTGGCTTGCGTCTAACGTAAGACCTCTAACCTTAATATTCTTAACCGTTGCTTTTGTCGTTGGATGGGGCTTACAACTAGAAGATCTAAAAACTGTAAAAGAATTATTAACAATAGTTTTTATAGGGTACTTTGGCTCTAGAGGTGCTGAAAAGATTATGGGAAACAACAAACATAAAGATGACTAGATACTTTAAAAAGTATTTTGTAAGGCCAATTCGTTAATAACGTATTTTTATTTGTAAAAAAAAGTCTGTACCTTTGTAGAATAGATATTTATTATATGAAAGAAGATATAAAGATTAAAGCTTTAGAAATCGCTATAGATTTCGAAAAAACTATAAAAGAGAGAACGGATGCTCTTTTAAAATTAGATTGCGAGATGTATACTAATCTTGGATCAGACTCTTCTGCTAAAGATAAAAAAGAAGTTAAAGCAACTTCTAAATATATTTATAAGTCTATAAAAGGAATAGATGAAACTTCCGGAAACCTTCTTTTAAAATCATTAGATTAATAAAATGCCTAAAACTAAAAAGCCTTCTAGAAGTAAGCTTATTAAAAAGCTCGATAACGTATTTAGTCAATATATCAGACTAAGTAGATCGGATGATCAGGGCTTCTGTACTTGCGTTACTTGCGGTAAAGTAGCTCATTGGAAAGAAGGAGGCATACAGGCTGGCCATTTTATCAGTAGAAAGCATTACTCGGTAAGATGGGATGAAGATAATGTACATCCTCAATGTGTAGGTTGTAATGTATTTAAAGCTGGAGAGCAATATAAGTATAGTATTTTTTTAGGAGAAAAATTATCTGAATATTTATACAATAAAAGTTTAGAAATAACTAAGTTTACATCTATAGAGATAGAGGACTTAATAGAGGAGTATTCTTTAAAGTTAAAAAGCCACTATTAGTTCCTTTTTTTTTGTTTGGTTATTTTAGTTCGAAGGAGGTAGTTTAAAAGCTACCTCTTTTTTGTTCTATATTAAAAAAAATTTATATATTTACATATCTAAAATAATATATATGAGCGAAAAAGCAAACATTAACGAGAAGTTATTTAAACTTCAACAAGAGATCGGAACTATTAGTAAGGATGCTAATAATCCTTTTTACAAGTCAAAGTATTTTGACATTAACTCACTTATTAAACAGCTACAGCCTTTACTTAAAAAGAATAGGCTACTGCTTTTACAGCCTATTGAAGAAGATATGGTTTACTCTAAGTTAATTTGCGTAGACGGGTCTGGAGGAGTAATATCTGCTTTAAAATTACCGGACATAAATGATCCGCAGAAGCTAGGAAGTGCTATTACATATTACAGAAGATATACTTTAGCTAGTTTATTAGGATTACAATCCGTAGATGACGATGCTAACTTAACTGTAGGATCTTCTAAGTCTTCCGCAAATGATTTACCTTGGTTAAACAGAGGTACTACTAACTTTAGTAAAGTAGTTAAAGCTTTAAAAAGCGGTGACTTTAAGATAGAAGATGTGCTTAAAAAGTATAGATTAAGCGTAGAAATTAAAGAAGAATTAATTGGACTTTAATTGTAAAGTAAAAAGAGTATATTTAACAACTAATTATAATAATTTTAAAGTAAAAATTTATGCAAGTAAAAGGAACATTATTAAAGGTCTTAGATCAAGAAACGATTTCGGACAAATTTTCGAAGAGAACAATAGTAGTCAGAACAAAGGAAGAGTATCCGCAAGAGATACCGGTAGAGTTTGTTAACGATAAGATTAAGTTAATCGAATCTTTTAAAGAAGGAGAAGATGTAGATGTAGCAATCAACCTAAGAGGTAGAGAATGGAAAGGAAAATGGTTTCCATCTGTTAACGGTTGGAAAATTAGTGGATTAGTTTCCGAAGTTACATCTAGCACTCAGAGTCCGGATCGGGAAGATTTACCATTTTAATTAATTACAATAGGGGTTTAAAAGCCCCTTTTTTTTTATGCATATAGAATTAAAAACATTAAAAGAAGGCGAAGACTTTCCAGGAGACTTTTGGAATTATAAGATTAATCCGATTACGGGATACAGAGTAGAGTTATCTACTAGGCACAGTAATAATAAAGGAGATGAAAGAAAATATAGTTTAAAACCTCAAAGCACAAATGGTAGCTAATATATCAAACATAGAAAAAGGGATCTTAGATATAAAATACGGAAGAGTAAAAGAAGGTTTATGTATGGGAATACCAGAGATAGATGAGTATATAAGATACAAGCAAGGAAATTTTAATTTAATAATTGGTCACGCAAACGTGGGCAAGACAACAATAATAGCTTATTTATTTACAGTTTGGGCTATAAAGCATAATTTAAGGTTTCTTATTTGGAGTAGCGAAAACACTTCTCACTCTATAGTTAGGAAGATTATAGAATTTAAAATGTGTAAACCGATTCAGAAAGCTAGCGAAGATGAAATAAAAAAAGAAATAGATTGGTGCAACAAGTATTTTAAAATAATAGAAGTAAGTGAATTAGTAACTTATAAAGAGCTATTGCAAGAGGCTGACGACATTAAAAAGGCTTGGGATTATCACTCTCTTTTAATAGATCCTTATAATAGTTTATCTAAGGATTATAACTTACTAAAGAAAGTAGGAGGCCACGAGTATGACTATCAAGTAGCTTCTGAGTTTAGGTTATTTGCTAAAAAAAGAAATATTACAATATTTTTAAACGCTCACGGAGTAACCGAAGCTTTAAGAAAAGTACACCCGAAGGGACACGAGTACGAAGGTTTACCTCAACCTTTAGGATTAGCTTCCGTAGAGGGTGGAGGTAAATGGGGTAACAGAGCTGACGATGTACTTTCTATACATAGAATGACTTCGCATCCTACCGAGTGGATGTATACTCAAATTTTAGTTTTAAAGGTCAAAGAGCAAGAGACCGGAGGTAGATGTACACCTTACGATGCCCCTATAAGGCTAAAAATGAAAAACAACAACGTAGGTTTTGATCATATCGGAAGAGATTTAATTAAATATAAAGCTACTGAAAAGCAAATAAACTTTTAAGATTATGATTAATATACTTTTTTTTCTAGTTTTCTCTACTATTATAGTTTATATTATAGCGATTATAGTAAAGGCTGATATAATTGTATCACCAATATTAGGGTCTATGGTAGGTTTTTTATACTCTGAAACAGAATACGAAGACGCAGTTGAAAGAACTATACAAATTTGTATATTTATAATTAGTGTAACAATAATATGGGAAACTCCGATTGGTTAGGCTTAGTAGTAGCCGAACACGATAAATGGATAGAGATAATACAAACATTTGGAGAATTTGACTATGCTGAGGATTTAGTTCAAGAATCTTATATCGTTTTATTTAAATACGCTAAGCCGGAAAATGTAATAAAAAACAATAAGATAAGTAGAGGGTATATGTTCTTTACATTAAGAAGTGTTTTATATCAATATTATAATAAGAAAAATAAGATTAAAAAAGTATCTTTAGATGATCCTGAGTTTGTTCTATACTTAGAGAATATAGACTTTATAGAGGAGCAAGAAGCTTTTAATAAAATATGCTTACTTATAGATGAAGAGATAGAGTCTTGGCATTGGTATAATAAAAAGTTATTTAAACTATACAGAGACACGAATCTTAGTATAAGAGGTATAGCAAAAGAGACCGGAATAAGTTTTGTAAGTATATTTCATACTTTAAAAAAATCAAAAGGAAAGTTAAAGGATATGTTTGGAGAAGATTATTTAGATTATAAAAATGAAGATTATGAAAGAATTTAAAGGTGATAAGCGTACTAAGGAGTACAAGGAATGGGAAAAGAATTACGCTAAACAAAGCGAAGGTTTTGGAGATACGGTTGAAAAGTTTACTGAAGCAACAGGGATTAAGAAACTCGTTAAGTTTGTAGCTGGAGAAGACTGCGGATGCGAAGAGCGTAAGGATAAGCTAAATAAAGTATTTAGATATGAAAAGCCTAAATGCTTAGAAGAAAACGAGTATAATATATTATCTAAAGCTATAGAGAGTAAGCAGGATAAATTTACTGTCGAAGATCAAAGTCAATTTATATCTATTTATGAAAGAGTTTTTAATACTAAAGTGGTGGGATGTACGTCTTGCTCTTTTAAGAGTACTGTATACAATAAGTTAGTAGAACTTTATAAGATCTATAATTAATGAAGGAGGCTGACTTATTTGATTACTTAGTTGGTTGTTGTTATCCGGATTTATTAAAAGCTAAAAAGCAAATGAGTCGTTGGGATTGTTACTCTCCGGATACAGGGCATCGTATAGAGTTAAAATGCCGAAGCGTTCATTATGACACTTTAATACTAGAGCGTAAGAAGTATGACGCTTTAATAGAGAAAGCTTATGATAACTTTGATACTCCTATGTATATAAATTATACTCCTAAAGGAATATATAGATTCAATCTATTAAAAATAGAACCTATTTGGGAGGTTAAGTATTTAAAAAAAACTACTACCTTTAGCGAAAATAATAGAATACCAAAAGAGATAGCTCTCTTGCCGGTAATAGACGCAGAGATATTATGACAAAGAAATATAACTATCAGGATAAGTTATCTAATATAGAAGATCTAAAGCTTACTAGCAATCTTTTAGTATTACAAGCTAATATATTAGAATGGTCTAAAGCTAAGCCAGATAACGAAAAACTTAAAGAAGTAAGCACCGCTCTAGTAGAAGTATCTTTATTAGCCGGAAAGCTAACTATGGACAAAGCTACTTTTCACTTAGCATTAGAGGACTACAGGTCTACTAGCTTAAGAGCTACTCAAAGATCTAGAAAGTTAGAAACTAAAGTAAGCGATCTAGAAAAAGAATTAAAAGACTTAAAGCTTAAAATAAATCTAGGACTATGAGCGATAGCATAAAGAAGTATTTTGAGAACGAGAACAAGAAAGATTATAACGATTGGATGGAACATCTATGGACTAAGAACTCTACACATTTACTTAATTCAAAAGATGGGGTAGTACAAGACGTTAAAGACCTATACGAGCAGCGTAGTCAAGTTGGAATCAAAAAGTATAATACAACACTAGAAGATAGTAAAGAGTCCTTAGGAGCGTTCCTAGTACATCTACAGGAAGAGTTAATGGATGCAACTTTATATATAGAAAAACTAAAGCAATTAAATGGTAAATAAAACTTGGAACTGTGTTAGTTGTGGAGCTTTAAATTCAGGTGATAGAATAGAATGCGGGAATTGTAATAAAAAAAGAAATGAAAGCAAGAGTAACTAGAAAAGAAAAGATCCTTATAGATATGAATAATCGCATCGAAAATCTAGAAAAAATAGTAATGGCCATACTTTTCCGGCTTGATAAGATAGAAGAAGACAAAAAAAGTTAATAAGTACGCCTTTATTAAGAAAAGTTTTATATATTAGCATTATAACTAATCAAGCTAATATGAAAACTAATTCAATTCCTTTCGACATATATCATATGTCATCCCAAGATCTAGAGGAGGTCATCAAAAACTCTAATTTATATTTAGACGGCTATGTAAACCGTTGTCAAAAAGAAATAGATCGTAGGCTATACGAGCACGAGCACGAGTCTATTATTATTGAGTGGCAATATTTTAATCAAAACAAACTTTATATATGAAAAAAGGATTTGTAGCAGGAAATTTTGACGTAATCCATCCAGGATACGTTAAGCTGTTTAAGGAATGTAAAGAAAGTTGCGATCACTTAACGATATTACTTCATACTGATCCTACGATAGAGAGACCTAATAAATTAAAGCCAATCTTATCTATAGAGGATAGGATAGAGATCTTATTTAGCTTTAAATATATAGATTCAGTAAAAACTTATACATTAGAAAAAGATCTTTTACAGTTAATAAAAGACAGTGATTTTGATATTAGATTTTTAGGAGATGATTATAGATGTAAATCTTTTACAGGAGATAAGATTAATATACCGGTTCAATTTATTAATAGAGATCACGGCTGGAGTACTACTAAACTTAAGCATCTAATAATTAAAACATTAAGCGAAGATTCTAATTTAAACAACAAGAAATGATTACACTATTCAACGGGGACGTTTACGAAAAAAAAGAGATATTATCTCTTATGGAAGATGATAGTTTCTACTTCGGGAACTTAAACAATAATGCTTTAAGTCAATCTTCTTTAAAAACTATCTTAAGGAATCCTTATGACTATTTAAAACAATTAAAAGGAAAGACAACAAAAAAGACAGATGCTCTAGTAATGGGATCTTTAGTTCACTGGGGTTACTTAGAACCGGAAAAGTTCTATGACCTTAAATTTATAGAGGCAGAAAGAATTACAGAGAAACCTTATAAAGAAGCTTTAGCTAAGCACGGAGAAGGTAAAGTATATAAAGCTAAGCTCGGAAGGATAGCAGAAGCATATGTAGATTCTTTAAATAGATGCGACGCTTTAAACGATATAAAGAAAAAGGCGCAAATAGAAATACCAGCTATTAAAATGTTTTTTGAAGATATTCCTATAAGAGGTAAAGCTGATCTTCTTTTAGATGATAGAGTGTTAGATCTAAAAACAACTATGGCAAACCCTGACGAATTTAATTATTGGAAAATACTTAATATGGATTATGACTTACAGGCGTTTATATATTGCCAGCTTTTTGAAAGAGACTACTTTAGTTTTATTCCTATAAGTAAGGCTAATAAATCTAAAGGATTAATTCACTGCGGACAAGATGTATTAGATAGTGGAGAAGACAAATTCTATAAAGCTATAGAAATCTATAAAGAATTTTTTTATCAGAAGAGTATAGAAGAGTCAGAAGGATTATTAGACAACCACTATTATGAAGCTGTAGTAAATAAACCAGGAAGAAAATGAAAGAGCAACTAGATATGTTCCCTGAACTAAAGAACAATATAGATAAGGAATGGGTTAATATGCCAGAGTTTGATATGAAAAACTTAGAGCCAGTAAAGCAAATAATAATATCCTTTAAAACGTATGGAGATATGAATAAGTTTGCTAAACTAATAGAGCAACCCTTAACTGATAAAACACAATCAGTATGGTATCCTAAAGCAAACATAGATAAGGCTTTCGATAAACTTTATACATCAAGAGATGAATCCTAAATATCCATTATATATAGTATCTAAAAAAAGATCAGATTCTAGATTAACAAGTAAATCTTTAGAGAAGATGGGAGTACCTTACTTTGTAGTAATAGAGCAATCTGATTACGAAGATTATTCTAAAGTAATAGATTATAAAAAGCTTTTAATACTTCCGGAAAAGTATCTAAAAGAGTACGATGTTTTTGACGATCTAGGAAGAACTAAGAGCACCGGTCCAGGAGCGGCAAGAAACTTCGCTTGGGATCATTCAATAAAAGCAGGATTTAAATGGCATTGGGTAATGGATGACAATATAAGAGGCTTCTTTAGATTAAATAAAAACCTTAAAGTGCCTGTAGGATGCGGATCAATATTTAGAGCTATGGAAGACTTTTGCGATAGATATACTAACGTTGCTATGGCTGGTCCTAACTACTTTATGTTTGCTCCTAGAAAAACAAAGCAACCTCCTTTTATGACTAACACAAGAATATACTCCTGTAATCTTATTAGAAACGATACGCCTTATAGATGGAGAGGTAGGTACAACGAGGACACTGATATAAGCTTGAGAATGCTTAAAGATAATTGGTGTACGGTACAGTTTAATGCTTTCTTACAATATAAGATAACTACTCAAGTTCTTAGAGGAGGTAACTCAGATGCCTTTTATGATAAAGAAGGAACTATGCCGAAGTCAAAGATGTTAGTAGATATGCATCCAGACGTTTCGGAAGTAGTATGGAAGTTTAATCGTTGGCATCATCACGTAAACTACAAGCCCTTTAAAAAGACAAAACTAATAAGGAAAGAAGATGTAGACTTTCCGAATGTAGTAAATAATTTTGGAATGATATTAAAACACTTATAAAAATGAATCTATTTACAGACACAAAAGAAGACAGCTACTTTAATAAGAATCTAGAAAACATCCGAAAAGGTTGGGAGGGAGAAGATATAGTAAGGAGCTTTTTAAAGAATACAGGAATAAGATTTATGCAAGCCGATTTACTTTTTAAGCATAATGATAAATGGTACTTAGGAGAAGTAAAGTGTCAAAAGAAATACGTTAATTGGTCTACCGGTTTCGAGGGTCACGGCTTACCTCCTTGGCAGGTAAAGCATAGAATAGAGCTATATAAAGACACGGGCATTATTCCTTATTTATTCGTTGTTTGTCAAACAGATAACGTATTATATCACGAAAGCCTTTTAAAATTAAATGAAACTGATTACTTTAGCACGACTAAGACACCTAGAACTATTTTTAACATAAACGAATTTAAAAAGAGTGAAATTACATAAAGAAGAAGTACAAGAGTATTATATACTAGCTCTTTTAGATTTATACGATGGAGCGACTATAAGTGAATTAGAAGAGTCTTTAGAATTTTACGAAGACGCAGAGATGTACGAAGCTTGCGCCGGAATAATAAAAGCTATTAACGAAAGTAAATACAATACATTAGAAAACATTAAAAAAATAATAAATGAAGAAGACACTAAAATTAATTAAAAACCTAGTAGAACTAGAAACGGGAGTAAACGATCTTTCTACTAAGCAAAGAGATCAGAAGACCGTAAACGCAAGAGTAATATTCTACGTATTAGCTAGAGAGTTTACATTAAAGTCAGTAGAGAAAGTATCTTTACAAAAGATAGGAGCTACCGTTAAAAGAGATCATTCTACGGTATTACACTCTTGTAAAATTATACACGCTCAATGGCTATTAACTCCCTCTGCTTTTAGAGATGATTTAGATACTCTAGAAAACCTAAGGGAAACAATAATAAACGAGCTTAAGAGCTCTAAAACTCCTGTAAATAAAGATCATATTTACCGAATCTTTAAGAAAAGGAATGTTTCTCTTAAGAATAGAGTTAAGGAGCTTAGAGAGCAGCTAAACACCCTTAAGAAGGAAGTAAAGAGATTACAGAAAGAAGAAGCAATATTATGATGGGATCTTTTTTATTATTATTTTTATTATTCTGGTTTGTACTTACAGCTAGCATATGGGTTTACTTCGAAGACTACTTTAAGGATAAAGACTTATAACATATTTATATAAAAATTATTATATTATTAATAATCTTTTTTAATTATGGATAGAAGAAAGCATAACGGTGGACATAAGAACGCCGGAAGAAAGTCAAAAGCAGAAGAGGTAGAGTTAATAGAAAGACTAAGCCCGTTAGAACCTAAAGCATTCGAAGCCTTAAAGAAGGGAGTAGAAGGCGGTGACTTTAAATTCGTACAGTTATTCTATAACTACTACGCCGGTAAACCTAAAGAGACTAAAGATATTAGGATCAACGAAGATTTACCACTCTTTATAGATTAATGGAAGTAAAGAAAACTGAAGCTTTATCTAAGCTAAGGAAGTTAAGAAATAGAATTAAGATAGTAAGAGGTGGAACTTCCGCAGGTAAAACTATTTGTATTATATTAATCTTAATAGATAACGCTATAAGGAATCCGGGCAAAGAAATTAGTATAGTATCCGAATCAGTACCACATCTTCGTAGAGGTGCCTTAAAAGACTTCCTAAGCATCCTTAAGGGTCTTAACCGATATGACGAAGATAAGTATAATAGATCAACTTTAAAATACACGTTTAGCAACGGATCTTATATAGAGTTCTTTTCTACGGATCAACCGGATAAATTAAGAGGAGCAAGACGTACTGACCTTTATATTAATGAGTGTAATAACGTTTCCTTTGACGCTTACTCTCAACTAACAGTAAGAACCTCCGGAGAAGTCTGGCTTGATTATAATCCATCTGCCTTATTCTGGGTAGATAAAGAGTTAATAGGATCGGAAGACGCAGACTTTATTACGTTAACCTATAAGGACAACGATAGTCTCCCTAAGAGCATAGTTAAAGAGATAGAGAAAGCTAAGGAAAAAGGAAAGACATCTAGTTTTTGGTCTAATTGGTGGAAGGTTTATGGACTTGGTCAACTCGGTTCTTTAGACGGTGCTTGTATACCT
>TARA_R110000772_G_scaffold13091_1_pt1 | contig 10393 bp, 3 predicted proteins | sample TARA_R110000772 | Tara Oceans TARA_R110000772 (sample SAMEA4397948) | marine metagenome | biome: Polar Biome; feature: [SRF] surface water layer (ENVO:00010504); material: water (ENVO:00002006), including particulate matter (ENVO:01000060) such as... | depth 5 m | reverse complement strand
TTGTGTTGAGACCCCCTAGTGAAAGCTAGGGGGTTTTCTTTTTATTCCCCATTATTAATGGCGTCAGTTATAATTTTTTTATCTCCTGCGATACGTTTCCGTGCTTCTCTAATTTCTTCATTATCTAAAATTAAATAGTTTGAGATTAAGTTAAGTCTGTGGAGGCTTCTAGCAGCTTGCTCAGTAGTGCTTATCCCCATATTTGATTGGAACAACCTTCTTTGATCTGCTCGTGTTTTAACACGTTTATTTATCGTTTCTTTGTCTATTTCTGAATAACCTGGGTAAACACTATACTCTGCGTTAAATTGCGCTACATCTTCCAAAACGCTAACCAAATCAGCGTCATAATTTTTAGCGTTAGGGTTGTTTAAAACTTTAGCTACTTTGTCTATTAATTTACCTCTATAATTGTTAACGCCTTTGTCAAACAAACTTAATTGATAGTCAAGCGTGCTTCGTTGAGTTCCTCTTGCACTACTAAACCCTAAAACTCCTGTTATTATTCTAAACGCATCTCGATAATGATCAGGCCCAAAACCTGGTACTTCTCGGCCTTTATAATCTACAAGACCTGTTTGTGTTTTTACAGCAGTATCTACACCAGGTTTAATAAATCCAGGAAGTATTTTTTTCATACCCCGCTCAATATCACCTGCTTCTAATAAGCCAATACCATTTTTAATTTGCTCTGCTAAACTCAGTTGAGGGAATAAACCCGTATTAGTTATTTTGTTCCATACTAATTGAGTAACATCATCATCAGGAGTTGTTACTATGTCTTTCACCCAAAAACCATCAAGACTAAGTGACCTTGACAAATCCACATCAAACAACCCTGCAAAAATACCTTTTTCTGTTGCTAACTGTATTGCATCTTGTGCTTTGTCAGGAACACCCGCAGCGTTTAAAAATCTACTCATAGTGCCTTTTTCTGAGTAAAGCCAAGGAATTAACCATTTATTTGTCCAAACCTCTAAACTACTATGGTAGAAAGGATCTCCAGCAGCGTATCTTTCCATAGCATGCCGCGTGGCTTCTTTTAAATCTTCGTCTGTTATTCTAGTTCGTGGATTGTTTCTGTTATACGCTTTAATTTTGTTTGCTATTTTTTGTTTTTCTTCACCAACTTTCTTGGTGTATTGCTTCATTAACCTAGGTCGTTCATCTTCCTCATCATCCGCACCATTAATTACTTCGTTCATTATTACTTGTAACATTGGGCCAATTAAGGTTGAGTAACCGTACATACCTCCTATACCTGCTAGTAATAATGTATTAGCTTGCACACCAAAAAAAACTTTAGCCGCATCTGCTCGGTCTTGTTCTCCTAGCGGTTTAATCATATTTATAAAGTTTCTTGCCATTAGCGAATTTGCAAAATAAGCAAAAGACATAAACTGTGTCACACCTCTAGCCACCGCGCCAGTTTTCATAATTCTAGGTTTATTAAAGTTGCTGTAGTCAAACATACCTTCATCTACAGCATCAAAAGCAGCTTCTACAGCTTGGTCAAGCGCCGCTTGTCCTTTTAGACCTTTCTTTTGTGCTACTTCTAACCCTAGTTCTAACGCCAACATATAAGTAGCTTCTCTAGTAATCCTTTCTACATTATGAAAGCCTGTAGCTACTGCTTGAAAACCAACTCTAGCGCCTTTTTTAGCTTTGTTTAACAACCCTATTTCCATACCGTCAGGTAATCTTGCTAAATCTGCTACATCTCCAGTAAAAGTAGTCTCAAATTTATTTTGATCATTTGCTATTTTCCATCCTTGTTTTAACAAAGCACTGTTTTTATGGTTGTTTATATAACTAGAAGTATTAAAAGTAAGTTTTAACCGCCCCATAAAACCAGGTTTGTCTCCTAGCCCTAGTCTAGTATAGGCATTTAACTGTTTTTTGTGCGCCATGAATATTCTAGTAGCACTTAAATCTTTACCAAATTTTTGCTGCATAACAGGGCCAACAACCATAGCGTACTGCGCTGCTTGTATGATCGCCGCTTTACCTGTGGTCATGAAATACACAAACACAGCTTTGTTACCTAAACCAAGTACAGTTGATAACAAATCGCTTGGGGGTGCTGTTAGTTCACCATCTACTCGTTTTTTTAATTCACTAACAACTGAGTTTAAACGTAATTGATCTGGCCTTCCAGCTACTTGATCGTTCATTGCGGAAAGTTCCATCCGCATCTGTTGTCCGTATTCAAGTTTTGGTAACGTATTAGCCATAGTATTTACAGTTTGAGCGTAACTTCTTAATACGTCTGGGCTGTAACCTGCTGTGCCTTTACGTTTTGCAAACGCGGATCTTAAGCTATTTCCTGGTTGTGTTTGTAAGTAAAGCTCTAGCACTTGATTTTTTAACTCTTGTACGTTGACTTTGCTTCCATCTTTTTTCTGCGTTGCGTTATCTATACTGTTAAACAAACCTTTTACCATAGAGTTTTCATTTTGTAGTTCTTGACGTATAGGATTATCTGATTTATCACCGAACGTTATGTTTAAATTTTGCTCTTCTGCTTTTGCTCTATGAACCTCTAGTTCTTGCGGTGTTTCAAATGTGTATAGCCCTATATTTGGCCCACTTGATATACGCAACCAAAAATCACCATGCCTTTTAAGCGGGAAATAAACTTCTACACCGTTTCTAGCAGCGGCAAATTCATTTTTTATTGACTTCACAGCATTAGCTTCATCTTCAGTAGACAACCCTAACCTACGAATATTCTTCACTAATAGGTCTTCAAACGTTTTAAAGTTTTGATCGTAGGCATCTCTAACCTCAACATACAATTTTTTACCCTCAGTATTTAACTTGTTATAAGCATCAAATACCATGCGTATTTCATCGGGGTCTAAATCAGGTTTTGCGTCTATAGCTGCTTGAGCAGACGGATATAAAGTGGGATCTACATTGACCCGTGTAGATTCGTTCATAGCCACCGCTAATGTTGCGCCTTGTTCTTTATCTTTGTTGAACTTACGCCACCTACTAATTATTCCTTCGTTAGCAGCTATTATTTCTTTGTGCCCCGCATGCATGCGGTTATTTAATTTTATTATTTCAGAAAAATGATCCGTATCGTCCTTACCAAAGTTTCCTAGTTTTTTCCAAACACGACGTAAATCCCTGTTATCTAACGCTATGAGTGCGCTGTCTAAAGCACCAAGTGCAATACCTTTAGGGCTAGTTAGTATATTTAAAACTGTTTGTGGTAAGTTTTGTCTAGTTTGACGCGCAAAACTTTGCATAGCGTCAGCTTGTTCTCGTAGTTGTTTTTCACCAAAACCAACGTTATTGTCTAAATTGTTATACGTTTCATTTAGTTTTTTCTGGTCTATAACAAGTGTTTTTCTTTCTGCTACTTCTGTGGATGTAGATATACTAGAAATGTTTCTACCTACGTATGTAGTAGCAGTACCGTCGCTGTTGTAACGTTTCTCTACAGGATGTAAACCAACCTTTGGCGTTTTAGAAGCACTATAGCGTTCTACTAATTGATTGTTACGTGGGTTAAAAAGACCTACTTGTGGTTTTGCACCTTCTGGTATTTGGTTTGAATTGTTGACTACCCTAAAAGTACCGTTATCGTCGTAGCCTAAACGTAAAACACCTTTATCAATATCTAATTTATTAGCTACATTAGAGTTTACAAACAACGCAGGAGAAGCGGCATAAGTAGTATCTCCCGTTGTTCTAACTACTTGTCCATCCGGCTGTACTCTGTATTTACTGCCTTGTGCTGTTTTTAATTCTTGTTCAGCAGTAGGGAACACAGTTCTTCTACCAAGCCGTGCTGTCTGACGATCAAAAGTAAAATCAAGTTCTTGTTGTCCTTCTGTAGACGTAGCTGGAGTTGGCCCTACGTAGACCACCTCACCATCAATTTCATCAAACGTAGATGGGCCTTCTTGATATTCAAGGCCAGGTAATGCCATTTGTTTAGCATCGGTAAACCTTCTCTTAGGTTGTCTTTTTTCTTTTAATGCTAAATCTAATTGTTGATTTTGAGGCAACCCCCTAGATACTGGTATTTCTCCTTTAGCATATTCGGCGTTAGCTTTTTTAAACGCTACAGGCACTGCCATACCACTATTTATAAGATTTCTGGCACGTTGATACACAGCAAATGCTTCTGCGTCTTGATATCTACCTAATAATTTGAACGTATTATTAACTATAGCTTCTGATTGATTACTAGTAAGTTCTCGATCAAAAGACTTTTGGACTTCTGCTGTATTAACTTTTGTTGGGTCTAGCTGTCGCGTCTCTAACGGTGTAGAAAGAGTATTAAAAAAGAAATCACCTTGAGTCTGTTCTATTTTTTGATCCGCAAGTATTTTTGGTAATGGGTATTTTTTTGCTAATTTTTCTCTTTGTTGTTCTGTTTTTCTAGCAGTTTTATCTACTCTTTGTGGGCGTCCTCTTTGGCTTCCAAAATCTAAATTTAACTGTGTATCAGGTAATTCTAACGTCCCATTAGCAAGTTCTTTTTTTGCCCTATTAAAAGCATTGGGGACTGTAGCTCCAGCGTCTATTAAAGATACAGCGCGATCATAAATTGCTTCTGCTTGTACTGAAGAATACTGATCTACAACTGTCCCAGTTTCGTTAATAATACCTTCTGCTATGCGATCTGTAAGGGGTCTACTAAAATCTAACTGTAATTGCCTAGCGGTAGGTTTACTAGCAGCGTACCGTTCTGTTAATACCTGTTGCTCGGCTTCTTTTAAATTTTCTTCTGTTATTTTAGTTTGTGAATTGTTTTTGTTGTACGTTTTAATTTTGTTTACTATTTTTTGTTTTTCTTTGCCAACTTGCTCTGTGTGTTGTTGGATTAAGTAAGTTCGTTCATCGTAGTTACTTGCACCAGGCATTACGTTTGAGTCTATGCGACTTTGCCCCGTAAATAAATCTCCTTGAGGATCACCAAAGTCAAAAGGAATTTGACCTGAGTCTTCAGTAACAGGGTCTGTAGTTTCTTCTGGCGCTGCTTCTTGTTCTGTACGCGGTTCAGTATCTTCTTTTAATTCACCGTCCTTTAATTCTTTCTTTGCTTGTCCAAATGCTTTTGCAGGGGTAGCACCGTCATCAACTAATACTTCTGCACGCGCAGTAATTAAATCAATTTCAGGATCTGTATATTTGCCTGAGTCTAATAAACGGAAAGTTTGATTTATTAACGCTTGCGCAGTTTTATCACTAATTTCATTAGCGTCAATAAATTCTTGTACATCAGGCAAATTAAACGGAGCAATTGTTTTCTTACCTAATACATCTTCTTGTACTGCATTAAACGCTTCGTTAAAAGACGCGCCATCTGCCATCTTACGTTTAACATAACCTTTTATAATTGGGTCTACATCAGAGGCAGCAAAAAAAGACTCTTCTATCCTGCTTTGTGTGTCAGCACGCCAGCTTCTAATTCCTGAAGCTCCAATTTTTTGGGCACCTTTTACCCCTGAAGCCCCTGCGGCCCCAGCAGCAGAAGCATTAAATATTTCAAGCATGTTTTCTGCAGTAAAAAAATTACCTTCTTGCTCTTGTAGTCGTAGCCTTTGAGCAATAGATACCGCTGTTTCTGCGCCTTCTGTAAAACCTTCTCCGATTAACGCTTGAAGAATATCTTTTGTTTCATCTTTTAAACTAATCTCTTTAACTTCTGATACGGTTTCTTGACTTAATTCTTTTAACCCTTTCTTAGTAGCTATTTTGCTAATTAGTGTTTTAGGTATTACTAAAGCAGAACCAACTTTCTCTAACGCACCTGTTGCAACAGCTTGTGCTAGCGTAGTGTCTTTTGTTTCTGATATATATTCTGCTATTAATTCAGCTTGTACATCTTCTGGAAGATTTTTTACTTTGTCGTAAATAAAAGTAAAACGGTCATTAGTAGCACCTTGCAACCCTAAAGAGGTAGCTACAGTAAAGCCACCAGCTGGCCCAAGTACCGCACTAGAAATTATTATTGGTAGTAATTGTGCTGTCCCCGCAGCTGCGTGAAAAGATAACCATTTTCTAAAATCACCCGCAGATTTTATATCGGTAAACTCAGGAACTCCCTCAGTATACTTCGCCATTTTTTCTTGAAACTCTAGCATGGCGGGTATTACGGTTTTTAAATCTTGTATTTGTGTAGCAGACTTTTCTGATATTTCTTGCCTTAGTTGTGCGCGAGTTGCTTCATCACCTCTTGCGTAACGATTTACATAGTCCTGTCTTGCAAGACTACTTCCTGCCTGCCTTTTCTCCATAACGGCAGACATTATTTTGTTTACTGGTTCGCCAGCATCTAAACGATCAAACAAAGGAATAATAGCTTGTAATTGTTCTAGTTGAGCAGCGTTAGCTTGTAGCGAAACTACTGTAGGCAATGCTTTAAATTGTTCTGTTGTTAATCCAAGCCCTTTAGCTATATAGCTGTCTCCTAGACCAGTTCCTGGCTCAAATTCTGGAGCGACGCCTTGTGCAGCTGAATCTACTCCACCGCCTAATAACGTACCTATTGGCAACTGATCTGCTGTTAACTTTTCTTCTTCTTCTTCTTCTTCTTTAGGTTCCGCGCTAAAAAATGCGTCTAAAGTCGGGTTTAATAAACTTGTAGCAGGTTGGGAAAAAAATGCGTCTAAAGCTGGATTTAATAAACTTGTAGTAGCCACTTCAGGTGTTACAGGTGTTACATCTGCTTGAGGTGCACCGTTTTCAATAACGTATTGTTGGAAGTCAGAAGGTAGGTTTTCAAAATTTTCTTGTATTGAAGGCAGTGTTCTAATAACAGCGCTATCGTTTATCAATCTATCGCCAGGGTCTAAATAATCAAATTTTGGAACTGTTACCTCTTCTCCAGTGTTTGAATCTATAAAAGTTTTTGTTTCCGCAAGGGTATCTTCATCTGCACGCATGTTTTGCATGTACTCAATAGCCGCTGCTTCTTCTGCCGGAGTAAACTCCCTAGCCATAATTTATACTCCTAGGGTTTAATTTACAGGAACAAGATAACCTGGGTTTCCATTTTGTGGATTTATTGCATTTTCATCATAACGGTATATCACACCATCAACAAGCATTAGCTCGCCGTTTTTAATTTCTGATGGTTTTGTAACAGTTCTTACACCCCCGCTATCATTAAATACTCTTATTTTTCCGTCTGATGCAATAGAATCATAAGTTTTACTAAATTGTTCTGGATCGCTATCTAATTTACTTTGCATCATAGCTATTCGTTTTGCAGCTGCCTCATCAACATTAAGCTTAGTGGTGGTGGTGGTGGTGGTGTTGTTAGTGTTGCTTGAGGCAGGAGGTTGATTAGTTGGGTTAAAAGTGCGCATCAAGCTATCATAAGTTATAGGTTGAGGACTCTCGTTTTGTAAATACCTATCTGCCGCTTCTTTTGCGCGTCTATTAGCATACGCCTCTTTTGCGGCTTGTTGGAGTTCTGGATTTCCTTTAGCGGATTGGAAAGCAGGGTCATCTGACAATCCTATGGAATCATTCATTGCATCATCGTACGTCTTTGTATACACCTTTTTAGACTCAGTAAACAACTTTACTTTTACATCAAACACTGCCATACCTTCTTTAAGGGCAACTTCTAATTCTCTTCCACGTAAGTCTAGAGTTTTTAACGCGTTATTAAACATTACTCTGCGTTCGTCATTGTTAGGGGAACGTCCATTATTTTTAGCTTGATATTCTGTTACTTTTTGAGCAACTATGGACTCTGCTTCTATTAGTTTTATGTTTCTGCTAGCTTGTGCTGTAAGTGCGGCTGCTTTAGCTTTATTATCTTCAATTTGTTTTTCAATTTGTAATTTTTTCTCTACATTACCAGTAGCTATAGCTTGAGGTAAGAGAGCCGCTAGTTCAGCACGTTGTTGTCCGAGTATTGCCAACTCTTTCTCAGGTGCTTCGTTTCTCATATCAACAATTTTATCTTGTGCATCTCTATATCTTTCTTCACCAGCTAAAATACCTGGGGCTGCACCTTTAGCAGCAGTACCCAAACCTATAACAGCATCAGAGAAAAATTGTCCTGTGCTAGGTGTTGGGTTTCCTAAACCTTGTAGGGCACCTAATGTAATGCTCCGATAAAAATCGTCGCTTCGTCTTGTATCCGCTAAAGTTTGTGCTTTTTCAGCTTTTTTCTCTATTGCATCTGGGGAATAAAGTTCCTGCATACGTTTAAAATAGTCCTCACCACCTGGCATTAAGTCGTTTTGTATACCTTTATATTCATTAAATATAGTTCCAACGTCTCTAGCTTCAAAACGTCCCGCTGTTTGTTGTTTGGCTAATGCTTCAGCTTCGTCCTCGGCCTTTTGTTGAGCTTCTAAAGCTGGCCCATATTGAGAATAATCTGTAAGATCTCCTATATCTAGCTCAAGTCCTCCGCCACCCTTATATCCAGGGACATCTCCACCGCCAGCAAATGCAAGTAATCCACCACTAGCACGACTAGGTATCATTCCTGGCCCCATAGCAAGTTTGTCTACACCAGATACACTAGAATTAGGACGAGGAGCCATACCCATACCCATAGTTGCACCTGTTGGGTTTGGAGCCGCTGGGTTAGGAAAAGCCATACCACTAGGTGGTCTAGGAGCCATAGGCATTTTAGGAGGTGTCATGCCCATATTGACGCCTGCTGGCATTTTAGGAGCAGGTGCACCACCTAACCCTTGTTGAGCCAACTGCATTTGTGACACCGCTTCAGGTGCAGGTTTAGGGGTAAATACTTGTTCTGCTACAGTCGTGGCTTGTTCTTTTTCTGCTGCTTCTGCTTCTCTTATACGATCTATATACATTCCAGCTAACACAGCAGCTGTAGGATCAATTAACCCCATTTGTGCTTGTTGTGCTATTTTTTGTTTATTACCGCCAGAATTTTCAACAATTTCTTGGACAGGTTGTTTTAGTATGTAAGGTTTTCCTTTTTCACTTATCATCCTTTATTCCCCATCAAGTTATACATACCTAACCCAGCTATACCTAAATTAGCTAATTGCCCCGTCATTGACGGCGGTTGTGCGTATGTTGTAGCTGTCGAGCCAAGTCCTACTGGAATACCTCGCATCAAGTTACTAAAGTACCCTAACTGTTCCATTGGGTAATCACGTTGCGCTAAGAAGTCAGTGTAAGACTGATCAAGTAATTGTTGATTAAGTCCACGTTGTTCTTGTCCGGCAGTTGCTTGTGCTTGTATTCTTTGTAACTGATTAGCTTGTGCTGAACCACCAATATCGCCAATAGTTGCACCTGCTTGCTGTGCCTGTTGTGCGCCTTGTAGACCCACTTGTTGGCCTTGAAGCCCTGTTTGTAATCCTTGTAACCCAAGAGTAGCGCCAAACTGTTGTGCTTGGTTTGCTTGATCAAATGCGCTTTGTTGTCCTCTAGCTTGTATAGCACCAAGTTCTTGTTGTAAGTTACGCTCTCTTTCTGTTTGAGCTAACAACTGCCTTGCACCGCCATAAGTACCTTGCCTAGCAGCGCCTAAATTACCTGTTAAATTACCTATTTGTGCGTCTCGTACCGCTTCTTGTTTGTTTACATCTACTACGTTCTGCATATACGGAGACATAAACGCTTGTTGCGCCGCAGGAGAAGTAGCTAAGTTTTGATAATTTTGACCTGCCCCCGCAGCTATTGCACCTAGACCTGCGCCTGTTTGTCCAAACCCAAGAGACTGTTGTCCACCTGTTTGAGCAAATTGAGCAGCTTGATCAAATTCTGGTCTTGTTTGCATACCAGCAATTTCTTGTTGTGCCCCAGTTTGTGCCCCAGTAAACCCAGCAACCCGTGGGTCTTCGTAAGCCTGATAAGGTCTATTAGACTCAGCCTGAGCACGTTGCATAACATCCGTAAGAAACGGCTCAGCATATGCAGGTAAATTACTCTGGTTTATATTTTGGCTAGTTGGTGCTGGTGGTGGCGCTGAACTACCTTTACCCATTTATATCTCCTAAACCCGTGTTAGCCACAGGTAATTCGTATGTATTCCACAACGGTTTGTGTCCGTTAGCTTTAAAAATTTTAGCCCACCCTGGCCTACCAGTAGACTCAATCCCGTCACATTTGTTATCAAAAGCCCATTTTTGTAATAAATCCAACATTGGCTCTTTCCAGTTATCTAACTCTATGCCCCCCGTAAACAACATATCTAAGTACTTTTTACGAGGATAACTTGAAACCATTGTAACTACCGCGCCTTTAATTTCTTTGTCGTCAAATGCAATCCAAAGCGTGTAGTCATAATCAGTAAGACAATCTAATATATCTTCTACTTCATACCGCCCATACGTATAGTCAGCGGCTTTCTTTAAGTGCGGTTTTACTGTATCCCATATATCAGTAACATGCTCTCTAGGAACCATTGAGACTTTTATCATAC
>TARA_R110000772_G_scaffold2863_10_pt1 | contig 10396 bp, 8 predicted proteins | sample TARA_R110000772 | Tara Oceans TARA_R110000772 (sample SAMEA4397948) | marine metagenome | biome: Polar Biome; feature: [SRF] surface water layer (ENVO:00010504); material: water (ENVO:00002006), including particulate matter (ENVO:01000060) such as... | depth 5 m | reverse complement strand
CTACTAGCCAATAAAATTTATGCAGTAGTAGTTAAAACTAGATCACCGCTTACAAGTATATATGTATCTGAATTAGGAAAAACTGATATTACATCAGGTAAAGGTGGTTTAATAAACAGACCTCCAGTTATAGGACAAGCAGGAGGTACGTTGTATACTTCTGATAATGGTTTTTCATATATACCTATACCAACAAAAGATATGAAATTTAGATTGTACAAAGCTAAATTTGATACAACTGCAAATGAAATTAAATTAAGATCAAAGCTTTCTAAACTAGCTGTAAATATTGGCAAGTTGAATGATGGTATTCCAATCAGAACATTTAATCATTCACCTTATGTTTTAGTAAAACATGCAAATCATGGTATGTATGGTGCAAATCAAAAAGTAGTAATTTCTGGCGTAGTAGGATCTAATGGTACAAGTTTGTTGGGAGGAATTCCTATCGATCAAATCAATACTCAGAAAGATGCTGCTTCAGAAGGTTTTGTAAAATCACATAATGTGCTATATCCTTTTCAAAATGGTTATTTTATTAAAGTTACTCAAAATGCTTCTTCGAACGAAGATGGTGGTGGGCTGAATGTTTTAGCAACTTCAAACTTACAGTTTAGTAATTTGTATACAAATTTAAATGCTGTCAATAATGAATTTACAAGAATTGATACAAAAATTAAAACTACATCTGGCACTACTTTAGATAATATTTTTATTAATAAACTTAAAGTTTTAGATACAACTCATTCTGATTACAGAAACACAGGTTCAAAAGATGATAATTTTAATCACGTGGAAACAGATAAAAATATATATTTTGATAAACCTAAATCTATTTTATCATCTGTGAATTCAACCTTTAGTACATTTGACATGAACATAATTATGAACACAGCTAGTGAAAATTTCTCTCCTGTCATTCCTGTTGAATCTAATGAATTTAATATTGTTAATAGAGTAAAATTATTAAGAAATAAAGTAGGTCAAAGTCCTGACGATTCTGATCTAGATAACACTTATCTGTCCTTTCAAAATTCTAGAGCTAACGATAGTGATCTATTGGGCGAAGGAGATTCTGACGATATTAACAAACATGAGAAAGTGGCGTCATATTATTCTTCTTTATATGCTAGTAACGTTGATCATTCGGATTATGTTACAAAACTTGTAAGTTTAGAAACTCCTGCAGATACAATTATAGTGAAATTTTCAGCTGATATGAATCCTTCTAACGAAATTGATATATCTTTTAAAGCCAAAAGATTAGGTGATTCAAAAAATATTAACCATCAAGCTTTCGAAAATTTTAAATTAAATCAATTTATAAACGAAACTAATTTTGGACAATTTAATTCAGCTGAAGATTTTAAGGAATATACAGCTGAACATAAAGTAGGCGAAGACTTTACAGACTTTGTAGTAAGAATAAGAATGAAAACTAAAAACGAATCATACGTTCCTAGAATAAAAAATTTAAGGATTATAGCTGTTGCGTAAAGATCTCAAACGTGTCAACGGAGCTGTAATTATTACTGATCCTTCTCTCAGAAATAAAATTTTGAGTAGAAAACAAAAAGAAAAAAGATTAGATACTATGGAACATAAGTTAAATAATATAGAAACACTATTAACGAAATTGTTGGAAAAAAATGGCTAATACATTACTTTCAGATTATCTTACAAGATCAGGTTCAATTAATAGACCTTCTTTAACTGATCCTGCAAATAGCAGTGCTGCTGTTTCAGAGAATGATTATATTGTTAATAACAATACACGTGTTAACGTAGGATCGTCCCCTAATGCAAATGACGGGGATCCATTAAGAACAGCTTTTCAAAAAATGAATAATTTTATTGAAGCTGTATATAGAGTCAATAGAAACATCAATACAGATATTACAACATTAAGTTCAGCAGGAACTTTTTTAGGTGCAAAAACATACATTGAAATAACAGGATTATCTCCTAACAATAATGATACAATAATTTTAGATGAACTTATATCTACAACTAACCCTGATCTTACACCTATATATACAAACTTTATTACTATTGAAAGTTTTACTTTGTCAAACGGAATGTATACTATAGCTGGTGGTTCATTTTTAAAATACAATACTACAAAAACAAAATTCGAACTTGATCACAATAATGCCGGTAAAAATGTTACATTTGATTTTGACGGAGCTGTTTCAAGATTAGCTCAAGGTTTATCTAGTAGTACATTAACAAGTTTAGAACAGCAACAACTATATGCTGAGTATCAAAAGTTAAATCAAGGTGCTGCTAATAGTAAAAGACTTTCAGCAACTACCGTTGAAGATGCTATAACCGAACTAACTGTCAAATCAAGCACATCAGGTAGGGACGCAGGATACTATGCATAATGGCTATTGTAAACAAATATATTGGATTCAGTATAGCTACACAAGCTGAATTGAACAACGCTGACAATGATTCTGATTTTGGTATAAATCAAAATAGAAGTATTAAAAAAATTAATTCCAATTATGATATACAAGCTGGTATTGAAAATACTTATATTAATGGTTATATAAACCAATATGGTTCTGCAGCAAATTTTTCTACTAACGAACAAAGATTAGTGCAAAATCTTATAAGAGAATCAATTAATACTAACGGTATGACAATACGTTATATGCCAAGACATTCCCCATTTACAGATTCAGTGTTTAACGAAAGACCCGAATCATCTTTCCACAGAGGTTTGAACATTGATATGATGTTAGTAGCAGCTGCTGGTTTTGAAGGTGAAGGCGATGTTATGACTAACTATGGTATTGAATTTAGAGAAGAAGTAATTTTATCAGTAGCAATTAACAATTTTGCCAACAAATATAAAGATTATGACAGCGATCTTACAGACAGCGATTCAGCATTTTATAACAGACAAAGACCTTTAGAAGGGGATTTAATAGTAGTACCATTTGGAAGATCAGCTCAAAATAAAAAAAATTATGTTCCTAAAATATTTGAAATTACACGTGTAACAACTTTTCATGATGGAGCTTTTTTTCAATTGGGTGACAACTACCAATATAAACTTAGGTGTAAATTATTCGAACTATCTGGAGAAGATATTGGATTTTCACCAACTGCTATTACGTACAATACAACAACAGGCAAAGAAGAGTCAACTACTAACGAAGTTGTTGAAAGAGCAAAAGCAGGTTATAATTATGAGGATAGTGATACGAAAGCAATTAATATAGTTAAAGATTCAGATACAATTACCGATTCATATGCAAACAATAGAGGAATTGAACAACGAGCACAAGAAAAAATTATATATACTGAAGAAGGTGAAGTGTTTGGTAAAAGTAGTGTGGTTGTAGAAGATTATGGCAGAACAGCCCACATACAACCTGGTATAATTAATCCATTGGATAAGAAATAATGTTAGGTACACATTTTTATAACGAGTCTATAAAAACATCTGTTGCTGTTTTTGGAAGCCTTTTTAACAACATAGTCATCAAAAGAAGAGATGGCAAAATGTTGCCTGTTCCTATAGCTTATGGACCTAGACAAAAATGGTTAGATGCACAGAAACAATTTCAACCTACAGAAGAAATGTTTGAAAAATTACTTCCTAGAATATCGTATGAAGTTGTTGCTATGAATTACGACTCGTCCAGAAAATTAACAAATAAACAATCAATGTTGAGAACACCTGATGGGTTAAACGATCCAAGGCAAAGAATAAATGTACCAGTTCCGTACAATCTAGATTTTACATTAAATATTACTGCTAAGACATTAAACGATGGTTGGCAGATAATTGAACAAATAATTCCATTTTTTACTCCTGCTTATACGGTTAAAGTAAGACATTTTCCTGAAGATAGTAGTAACTTAACACCAACACCAACTAATACATTTGATCAAACTTTTAGTTTATTGGCTGTAACATGGGCAGATGATTATACAGGAGATTTGGGGGATAGAAGATTTATTGAATGGTCATTAGAATTTCAAACAAAAATATGGCTACATGGTCCAGTCGCAAACACAACAGTTATTCTAGATTCACGAGCTATAATAAGTGTTCCCCCATCAGGTGTCCCTCTAAACAAAATGACCAGAGCTTCTTCTCAAGATGGAATTGAAACTGGATATGCTCAGTTGTCAGGAAACAGTAGAGGTTACGATTCTGACTCTCAAGGAAATTACGTACTAGATTCAGATGGTACAACATACAGACTATACGATTCTGATTTAGATTTTGATTCAGACAATGTAAATAGTAAGATAAGATACAGAAGAAATGTTATAAATGATTCAGAAGTGTTATATAGCAGTGATTCTGATAGAAGCCCCTCTATTCTCAATTTAAGTGATAGTGATGGCAATATAATAAAAATAGTAAGAGATTTACCGAATAAATAAAACATGGCTAGTAAAGATTTAATTAATATAGGAAGCGCTCCAGACTCTGGTACTGGAGACACAATACGCAAAGGTGGTTTGAAAATAAACAACCTATTTGCTGACATTTATCAAAATTTTGGTGACAATCCAATTGGAAACGATCCAGAAGGAAAAAATTATGGATATAGAAAAGTATATTCTGAAGGTGAATATAAAGTTGGTGAACTTTTTGGTGCAGGTAAGTTTAGAAGAGTAGTCTTTCAAGCTGACTCAGACAATGCAGCAAAAAGATCAGATGGATCGTTTAAATTTTTTCACAGTGACGAAGGTTATTTTGTTAATGATTCAGAAGGTACAATTTATTCCAACAACAATACAACTGTTCCAGCAGCATACGACAGTAAAGAATGGTATTTTTTATCAAGAGGTGAACAAATTGTACCTGATTTAAATCAAATGGATTCCGATTATTTTCATTGTGTGTTGCCTTTAGCTAAAGCAGGGGATAGAATAATAATAAGAGATAGTTTGGGACATATTAGTACTGACAAACCTTTGTCTTTGTGGACAACACCTTATGAGTGGCAATCGGTTTCACAAATAAACGAATGGATTTTAAATACTCCAGAAGCAAACATGTCCCCTGATTCAGACAGCTTTCCATCTGTCAATCATGCTAAAATTTTAACACCTGGAGCTACTGTAGCTACAGAAGCATCATTAAGAACAGCGCAAATACTTAACTCAGACATTGTAGCTATGAGTACATATGCTAAAGTTCCTTTTGGTGGATCTAATGGTGCTAGTATTACAACAAACGTACCTGTGTCACAGATAACCTTTGATGAGCAGTTCACACAAGTTGAATGTAATTATTTAGGTATAGATAAAGGTTGGACTTATACAAAAACTATTATAAGTAATGCTGGCGATACAAGTTTAAGACACACATATGATGAATTCATAAAAAGAGATTGGTTCCAATGGACACAACCAGATCTACATGACTCTGACTCGATTATTTTACAAAACCAATACTTGCTGCCAGTAATGAGTTCTAAAGGACAAAGAATATATGGTCAAAGTGGTATTGCAATGCCTGTATTTAAAGTTTACCAAGATATTGGTTACGACTCAGATGCATTTGGATCTAAATTGCAAAACTTTTTTAATTCGTACGAAATAGCAAACAACGAAAATATTATTGGAGACGGTAACGACAATCTTACAATAACAGATAAATTTGACTCCGATGGTTCTATGCAAAGAAAATACAGAAGAGCTCAAGTTGCTTCTGGCAATGGAACGTATAGAGTAGGTGTAAATCAAACTGTTGATAAATGGTTTAACGAAATCAATTTGCCTTCTATCTGTACAAAAGACGGAATGTTAATTCTAATTTCTAATTATCCTTTTGACGGAAGAGTAGAAATTTTTGTTAAAGGAAATATTGAATAATGGCTAATCCAAATATTGATTCAGATTTTAGTAGGGGTTATTACCAACACAGAAGAACATATAGTTCTAATGTAAATGGTGATGGTCGACCTGTAGCTGGAGATATTTTAGAAGGTGAAATAGCAATTAACCTTACAACAGAAAAACTGTATACTAAAAAGAATGCATTTACAGCAGTTGATTACGCTGCTACATTGAACAAATTAGTAACTAAAGCAGGAATTCTTTTAACAGTAACACCAATACCAACTTCGTATATTGGACAAAGGATTGGTGTAAATTTCAATAATGGAACAAAGAGTTTTTATACTATAGATTCCGACGACGCGTCTACATTGACAAATTTTATTACAGGTTTAGCAACACATATAAGTAACAACCATTCAGAAATATCTGTTGTTAATGGTACTGCATTGGGTACTTTTGGTAAAGATACACAGATATTAATTTTTAATAATGATTCGGATAACTCTATGAGTTATGATTTAGATTCAGATTTTGTCAGATACATAGATCATAATTTAACTAACGTAACAAGATATATACAAGATGACGCAGACGATACAGATATTTTTACAGATAGTGGTACAGTCAACGCCAATTCATATATACAAACATATAAAACAGTAGGTTCTGTTAAATCAGTTACTTCTTCTGGTCGTCCTGTTTATAAAGATGTGTCAAAATCTAACAATAGCTATTATATTACAAATTTGTTAGTAACATCAGGAGGCTTCAATGAAGGCACGGATAAATTTAGAGCTTCGATAGATTCAAACACTGCAGTCATATTAGATCTTTCACAATCTGTACCGTCAGTTTCAAACACACCTCCTGTCGTGAGTACTGAATCCGGAAGTGGTGGTAATAGTGGAGATTTGTGGATTCAACCTCCTGGTATTCAAAATGATAGTGAACCTTCATTTCTATATTGGTTAGATTTATCAATAGTTAATAGTACGAGAGCTCAAAACAAAGCTCGTTCAATGAATGATTCAGATAGAACATCTAATGGCGTAGTCTTGTACGATTCAGATGGTGCAGGAAACGAAAGATATGGCGAATGGAGACAGATACAGAGTAACTCTTACCTTATCACAAGAAATTTAGGAACAACATCAGTAATTCAAACTTTTGATTCAGATTCTATACATATTTTTGAAGGTGAATTTAATATTAAAGATGGTACGTTGAGAGCAGGTTCTAGATTCGAATTTCAAAATGAAATGTTTACTAAAACAAAAAGATTAAGAATTAAAGATGTCAATGGCGCAACACAATTTTCAATGTTTGGTTTTGATTCTGATGGTTAAAAAAAACTATTAAATCTACTATAACATATATAATTATAGGATGTTTAAAATATTATGACAGTAAGAAGACCTTTTAAAATAGATGGCACGTCCGGACTGAAAGAGATGTCCAATGCTGAGTTGGATTATATATCCTACTTAACACGTGTAGCATATGCAGCAGTTTCACATGGACCAGGGCACTTGAGAATTAATTCAGCTCCAGCTGGGTTCTCTAGTATTGGAGCTGTTACTGACGAAGCAAGAAGCGTAGGTAGACAAACTACTAATATTGGAGACGTGTTTGGTGTAGGACCATCAAATAGTAATGTAAGCGCTCCAGGTACTGCTAGTAATGTTACATACACTGTTTATCAAAATTATAATAATAGTGCTGACGTGCCTTCAGTTGCTAATTGGAATTTAGGACCACTAGTATCAGCTGATGGCACTTATAACAACGTTCAGCCTTTAGGATATATTAATGGTGTACAAACTCTACAAGATGTATATGATACTTTAATTGATCCTATTGTTCAAGACATTGAAGCAGGGGGTGTAGGTATTTTTAAATTGGCTACAACTTCGCCAGGTGGGGATTGGACTAGTATAGGTGATTCCATGGCTAACAGAGCGGTTACTGCAGGCAATACAGGAGGTCCAAGTACTACGACGTACACACTCTATAAAAGAACAGCTGAAACTGCACCAAGTGTAGCACGTCCAGTAAGAAGAGATCCAAACGTTGGTTTTAAAGAAATGTCTAATACAGAAATAACCAACTTCACTGTGCCTTTGTTATATAATAGAATTAACGAGAGCAACAGATTAGTATATACTTTTGGTTTTGATTCAAGTGGTATTGATGCCGGCTCATATACAGAAACCCACTACAACACTTCAACAAATGCTTCTGCAGATCAACTAGTAACTGGCCATACATATTACAGAGATGTTTCAGGCTTATCATCATCTGTTTATTATCTAAGGTTAAAAAATACTTAAACAAAAGCGCATAGGATTTATATTATGGAAAATATTATTACAACTAAAACAACATACCAACCAGATTCCGCAATTTTTATTGACGAAAGTAAAACTACAATAAATGTTAAAGTTATTGAAGAGTTTAAAATTAAAAATTGGGAAGGTGTCATACAATCAAAAGAAAATACATTTGTTAGGACTATAAGATTAGAACCTTCAGAAACTTTAACAGAATTTCTATCTCAGGTAGAATTACAAAAAGTTGAAGAGAATACATCTAAAACTAATGCATTGATAATCGAACAAAACACAGAAGTTGAATCTAGATTAAAAAAAGATATTTTCAGAGAGATTGATAAAAATAAAACTATTGGTAATATACAGAATAACCCAGTCGACTTAACTAACATGACTGAAGAAAGTTTATTCAAATTAAAATTACAATCTTTTGAAATAGAAGAAGTGAAAAATTCAACAAATAGAGAATTGAAATCTTCATTGAGAAAAAGTGCAAGTTTTATGGAAGCTGTTGCATATACAGTTGCTTTAATCCTTGACAAATAAATTACCATCGGAAACTTTTTGCGCTTTACCTTGGCTACATCTTTCAACTAGACCTAATGGTCATATGAGAGTATGTTGTACAGCTAACGCAAGTGCTGTAAGTGTAAATGCTGATTCCAATAACAAAACAGTTTCAGAATCAGGTGTCTTAAGAAGAGACGATGGAAAGCCTGCTAATCTTGCCACCACAGGTTTGTTAGAATCTTGGAATAACGAATACATGAAAAGTATTCGTAAAATGATGCTTAAAGGTGAACAACCACAATCATGTACCAAGTGTTTTAAAGAAGAAGAGTCTGGCCATAAAAGTAAAAGAATATGGGAAACACGTAAGTGGGTAAACGAATTAGGTATCGATGATATTATAGGTAATACAAAAGAAGACGGTAGTGTTGATCCTAAAATAAGATATATAGATCTTAGACTTGGATCTAAATGTCAACTTGCATGTGTAATGTGTTCTCCTCATGATAGTTCTAATTGGGTACCTGAACATAAAAAAATATATCCTACATTAAAAAACGATCAATTAAAAAAATCTATGGCATGGGAAAAAGAATCTGGCAAGCTAGCTTGGTCTGGTGGTTCGTATAATTGGCATAAAAAAAATCCTAGCTTTTGGAAAGAATTGTATGAACAATTACCTCACCTTAAACAGTTATATTGGGCAGGTGGTGAATCTCTTATAATGGATGATCATTATACTTTATTAGAAAAAATTATTAAAGACGGGCTAGCTAAAAATATTGAATTAAGATATAATAGTAATGGTATTGAGTGGAGAGAAGATTTATTTGATTTGTGGAAGCAGTTCCGTAATGTTATATTTCATTTTTCAATAGATGATATAGAAGAAAGATTAGAATATATAAGATACCCAAGCGATTGGAATCAAATAGAACAACAGATTCATAAATTAGATAATTATCCTCATGGAAATTTATCACTCACTACTGCTTGGACTGGAATAGCTTTAAACATATATTATCTACCAGAATTTTTAAAATGGAAACTTAAAAGTAAATTTAAACTACTTAATAAATGGCCAAGTGGTGCTGGAATGTTTTCTTGTCATCTAGCTTATTGGCCTCCACAATTAAACATTAAAGTTCTACCACAATGGTTTAAAAATGAAACATCACAGAAGTTTGATGAAGAATTATATCCTTGGTTAAAAGAAAATTGGAAAATGTGTACTGGTACTGAAGATATAAGTTATGATGTTTGGTCTGAAAGTGAATATGGTCTAAAAAGAATACAAGGACTTTTAAACTTTATGCATGCTGAAGATTGGTCTACAAGATTAAATGCTACTAACGAATGGTGTTATAAAGTTGCTAAACAAAGAAATCTAGATTTCAATAAAACATTTCCTGAAATGGATTGGTTAGAGTGGTACAAATGAGTAAAACTTTTTGTCCTTTGCCTTGGAATAGTATAAATTTACGTAACAATGGCGACATGAGAATATGTTGTAATACAAATAGCTATACGCCTAATAGAGGTTTATTAAAAAAAAAAGACGGAGCTTATTTCAACGCAGGTAAAGATGATTGGAATGAAGCAAGAAATGCTCCTCTTTTGAAAGAAGTAAGAGCCACTATGATGAAAGACAAATGGCATCCAGAATGCGAACGTTGTAGACAAGAAGAAGTGAATGGTGTTAGAAGTAGAAGAGAATATGAGAAAGAGGATTGGGTAGA
>TARA_R110000772_G_scaffold77050_2_pt1 | contig 10405 bp, 12 predicted proteins | sample TARA_R110000772 | Tara Oceans TARA_R110000772 (sample SAMEA4397948) | marine metagenome | biome: Polar Biome; feature: [SRF] surface water layer (ENVO:00010504); material: water (ENVO:00002006), including particulate matter (ENVO:01000060) such as... | depth 5 m | reverse complement strand
TAACATGTTGAGGATGTGTTGTCAAGTAAAAAGGCAAACTTTTTTTAAAAAAGATTCAGTCTCTCTTATCATCTGCATTCTTTCCTCAAACCAGTCACCACCTACTTCTCCAGCGTCCCTAACTCTCTCAGCCCACTCTATTTGAGTGATCGTGTATTTGGTCAACTCTTCCTCAGTATCAAACATGTAAGTTGTGTAATCCATACCATCACGGATTGCTTTTTCATATTGAGGAAATAGTTTGATTGCTGTTTTATAAACATGCCTGTAATGTCTTGCATCTTGAAGATGTGTTTCTTCACTGAATGAAACATAGACTCTAGGTGATCCAAACTTTTCTTTTGTCTGAAGTACTGCTATGTTCGACAGTGGCATGATCTCTGTTGTGTAAGGTTTGTGTCTTGGTCCAATTAAGGCATAACCAATCCAGTTTGCGATTGTTCCTATCGTGTAGAAATAATCTTTGTGTTCGTCGCTTTCGGTTCCCCACATGTTGTAATAAATTTGCTCAGTCATTAATCCTCCAATGATCTTTGTTCCATATAATTTTGTAAATGTACACGATGAGTCTCTCTCCAGTAACAAAGTCAACCGTCACCTCATCGTGCCTTATTTTGACCACTTGTCCTTTCAGGTCGTTGGATGGATGTGTGACCACATCCATCAGTTTAAGTTTCATTATTTCTAATTTCTTTTAGTATCGTCTTAAGTCTTAAGATCAGATTGCTCAATTCAAAAACTTTCTTTATAATAAAGTTTATTTGATTAGGATCGGTTTTATGATCTGTTGCTAACTTAAAGAGTATTGATTCTTCAGATTTCTGCAAGTTCGCTATCTGATTCTTTATTTGTTGTTTTTCCATGATCACCTCCAATGGATTGTAAAAACTTGTCGCACACAGCGACTGTCATTCCATTGATAATTATGATCGACACACCCCAAACAGTCCGAATTCTGCGCACATCTGATAGATTTATTAAATTTTTAAAGTAGTTGAGCATTATGTTTCCTGTATAAAGTGAGTATAGTGTTTGGCATAGAGGTGACTCTCTTCCGATGACTTCCAAATTGAAAAAGAAGTCTCTCGAGAAAGACCCTTGTTGTTTCTGAGGATCTGTTGGCATCTTGGAATAACTCCTTCGTCGCCGTTCAAGTCTTCCTCTTCTATATTAATATAATAACATGTTTCAGTTACGTTGTCAAGTTCAAAAAGCATCTTTTCATCATTTACTATAAAAGGTCCTATGGTTATTGTTGAGATTCTTGAAATGTTCTTCGGAGTGTGAAGTCTACCAAAGTCGGGTTTCGTGTGCGTACAATATAATAGATTCTGGAATGTAGAATAGATAAAATAATTTACTTTTTCATAATAATCAGAAACCGTTCCAGTCCCTGCTATCTCTAGAAGGACTTTGTTGTCCAAAATTATCATCTCATCAACCATTCCCGATCTCACATATTGTTGCATGATTCCAAAATGTGCACGGTGTCTACGCAACTCTTCTCGAGAACAGAACTCAAGGTCAGGGACGATGTAACAAATCGTCGTTTTAAAAGTCTTCAGTGCCTCTAGGACACGTAGTGATGCTCCAGCAACCTTACCGGACCCGCAGACAAACAACATGGCTTCATCGTGCTTAGAGAGCCCTCTTTGTTTAAGCTTTATTGGGTCCTCATCATACTCTTCGACTTTTTCTTTTTTTGAGATGCCGTCATCTTCATCAAGCACTATAATCTTATATAAACTTGTGTGTGGCTTAAACAGTTTTGTTATGTTCTTGCCTGCATTGCCTAATCCTACCAATATCATTTCTTCTCCGTTATTTTTTCTACAAAATATGATGGCATTGGCACCGTCTCCTCTGAACTAAAGAAGAAGATGTCCAAAATATCAAATCCATAATTGTGATCGCTGACTTTCATCACTATTCCAATCTCACCGGTTTCATACTCCAACCAATGCCAGTCAGGAAATTCCATTGCAACTATTACTAGATCCCCTACTTTCACTTAGCTCCTCAAATTCATCACGCCACATTGGCACTTCAACACCGTCACTCATGTAAATCCAATATAACATAAATAGTTCGCCGACAGCCTCTATCTTAGTTATTACCCCAACTTCACCGTCATAGTATCCAGTTGTTTGACAATTACTTAGAATCACCAACGAGCCGACTACCATTCAAACGCCCTCATGGATCCCAAATCTTTTCCAATCGAGCAGTTGACCTTAAAACTTCCTAGTCGAGTCTCGGAAAACATTTGTTTTAGTTCTGGTATTAGGCGCCGGTCATCTTCGTGTAGGTCGACGACAACGCTATCATGAACAACGAAAGCAACATGGGATCTCGTTGCCCTAAGAAAGTTAGAAATTTTGCAAAATCTGTCAAGGGTGTTGTCGGAGGAAGTTGATTGGAGTAGATAGTTGAGTGCCTTGCGAAGGGGACAAGCGATTTGTCTGCCGAAAGGGGTTTTAACCTGCTCTCCGTCATAATATTCTTCCAAGAGGCTTTCTCTGTTATAGAAATCCGATTGGATAGTTTTGGATTCAGAGTTGTAGAGCCAAGCAAATAATTTTGTTTTAGCCTTTTCTCGACTAAGTTCTTCTCCAAAAACGTTTTTAATATTCCATTCATGAATGTCCTCCTCGGGTTGAATGTGATTCTGTAGTGCTAACATTGTTCTCACTTCCGCTGCGTTGAAATCCAATTCCAAAAACACATGGTTGTTCGGTCTAACGTGCTTCTTCAACTCTCCTTTTAGATTTAAAATTGGAAATGAGTTTCTCTTTGTCGTCAATCTTCCAGTGATGGTTCCAAAGATGTTGAAGTCAACATTTGGCTTGGAATCACCAAACTGATCATAAAGCTGTTTCGCTTTCATGTCATCAGCTGCAGCAATGTAAACAGCAAATGAGTTTAGGTTCACTGGATGTTTCCTCAATTCCTTCACGGCTGCCTGTGTACGTTTTAGTAAAGTGTAGTGTTGAGGTTTCTCGACATTATCAAATATCCATTTTGTGATCTCGTTTTTGGTGTCAAAATAGTGCTGAAGATGTTTTTGGGGGATGATGTCGTAGAAACAAACATCGTCGAGTTTCACCTTGGCTGTTGCGCAGCTGTTGAAGTGAGCCTTCAGTAGATTGCTTACCGTTGCCCATCGTTCTCTCATGAATTCTGGGCATACATCGTCAATTGACTTGCCTTCTACAAGTAAATTAGCGTAATCGATGTCTTTTCCAAACAGATGGTCCGAGTAAGACCAAGTTTTTGAGATGCCGTTGGGAATCTTGTCCCAGATAAACTGACCATCGAGGTAAGTTCCAGCACAATCTGATTTGTTGTCTAAAAGTTGAAAATACATTTGCAGTGTCCTCCGAAATATGTTATAATAGTTTAGTTGCTATTAACAAGATAACACATCTGTCTTGCAATGTCAAATTATTTCTTAAACTTTTTTTGGTAATAGGTAAGCGAACCTTCTTTCGTGTTATACCTGCTTCTGAACTGGTCTTCGATAAATTTCATTGCATGTTCTGGTGTTATCACAAACAATCTTAAGGAGGTACCATGGATCGATTTGATCTCAGAATCAGAAAAAGGAAAAATTTCTTCCATATTTCTTATATTAATATATAATAACAATATTACATTATAATGTATATTATCAATATTATTTCTTTTAGATATATTAGATTTTAATTTATTATTACATATATATACTTTCTTTAAATTTGGTTTTAAATAAACAAATGAATTATATGTGTCAAGTAAATATTGTGATAGTAAATCAAAGTCAAAGTTATATGTTCTTAAGTATTGATCGCTAAAGATTAGTGATGTGTTAAATAGATTATAGTTAGCTAGGAACTTCTTAGTGGTAGGGTGAGCTAAATCAGATACCAAAACACTTGGATTCTGTAGGTTTATTGAGAAGCCAAATTGCTTGGCCATGTTTTTAAAGAACGCAAAGTTGGGTGAATTGAGAAGAAGGTTTTCCTTTTTTGAATCATCTGCAAATCCAACAGGTGCTAGCTGAAGTGCTATTCCTGTGTTGAAAACTGATGTCTGTTGCGACTTCATGAAACCAGAGAGGGTTATCTTCACACCTATATCATTATCGAGAACATGTGATCGGAAGATTGTTAAGAAGGAATTGAATGAATCTATCTTTTTTTCATTTGGAATCATAATCTTTTCTAAAAAATCATCCATGAACGAGTTCATAAATCTAGAATAAGAGTCAAGGGGATTTTCCCAACCTCTTACGACTTTTAATTCTGATAGATTTCTATCCTCATTGCTTATCAGGCTGAGATTTAAGGCGTTTTGATAACGAACATACATCTCTTTGAACTGATCTCCCACAAAGTTCATGATTCGGAAATCTTGATTGTGAAAAGTCCTTAAAAACTGGTTATTTACGACAACTGGATTCAATTGCCTATCGACTCTGCCATAAAAGCTTCTTTCTGCAAAGTTGAAATCCATAACTTGATTATCTGAATCGCTAAACGCAGTGGTTTTGTACCTAGCACGTTCGACTCCTGTTATTAAAATCTTCGAGTTGTTGTTTCCTTTAAAGTTTGCCATGTTATTCGGTTATCCTTACTTTACCTGATCCGTCATCTGGTTCAAAGTAGACTTTTAGCAGCCCATTATTGCTCGTCTTGTGTGTATATACCCCAGCTTGCCCGTTTCTAGAAGTTCTTGCTCCGTTGGGATACTTTGTTTGCAATTCTTCTCCCGTTGGTGTCGCTGGCGCTGGTGTTGCTGCCGTTGCTGCTGTAGTTGTACCCGTCTCAATCGATGGTGTTGAACTTTGGCTATTGTTTGCATCTGCGATATTAAAGTTTAGAGCCTCTGTGAGCTCCGCTTCGCAGAAGTTGGCATCCTCTATTGATCGATCGCTTTTTTCATTGACTCCCATTTCAATTAAACTATCTGTCTTATTTTTCTTAGGAGCTTTTGGTTCTATCGTATCGGGTTGTTCTCCATCTCCGGAATAATAGTGTTGCGAATCTAAAGATGTGGTAAAGCCGGTTGGAGTCAAGGTAGTAGACACGCCGGTAATGGTGTGGTACCCACCTAATCCCAACATGTTGGCTAAGCTTCTGTTATCTCCGCCTTGTTGTGGATTGCCGAGCGGTAAACCACCAAACCCATAAGGGTTGATCCAAAGCTCCATTCCCGGATAGAATAAGGTGTTTCCAAACATCTCAACGCTGGCCTTATAGACCGATGAGAGCTGCAACAAACCATCAACGCCATTGCGCATGAATCGAGCTTCTCTCAAATATTGCATGTTAGTTTTTGAGAATTTAACGGTTTTGACAATCCCTCGGTTCGATCCAATCTCAACGTGAAATCTACCTTTTTTGATGTCGTCTTCGTACTTGCCCTTTCCCGCATAAGTTAGAGATGATCCGTTTGCATTTAGGACAATGTAATGATAGAAGTCTTCAACATTTGGGCTACCACCGGTATCGCCATTCAAGGGTAGCCCATAGAGGCCCGACTTTTTTGCTTTTTTGGCTTGCTCGCTCTTAGGTTTTTCTTTAATACGAATTGCAATTCTTCTTTGGAGATCCGTATGGATAATCGCGCGTTGATCCAAATCTACCATGGCAGAAAGCGGATCCTCCTTGTTTGAAGAAACAACAGAGACTTGGCCGGTCTGAAAGAGTAGTGCATTTTCGACATTTCTATTTACACACGTTTCCAAAAGAGCGTTAGAGACCACATAGTTACTTAAACTTCTTATGAAGTTGAGAATGGGAAACGTCCTTCTGCTTGACTTTTGATTTAAGACATTTTCCTTAAACCACTCTGAGAAAAAGTCCACTGAAATAGGGATGTTGGAGATGTTCAGAGACACAGGTCCACTGTTGCTTTGATAAGGATCAAAATCAAAAGACCCTAGAACTATTTTGGTGTTCTCCATCCCCACTGCGACTGTTCTCGTATCTGGGTCATTTAGTGCGTCTAGGATTGTGTGTAGAATATCGCCAAAAAAGAAAAATTGAATTTTGGTGTCATCGATGTCTCTCTTGAAATCCACATCCGGCTCTTCCGATAAGAAATTACGATCTAGTACCACTCCAAGATCACCAGTTACAGCACCACTATTTTCTCGCTGAGCATCGTTTAGAAGATTACAATTTTTAAAATATCCTTTATTTAGAAAGAATTTTCTATCGTCATTATCAATGGTTACGTTGAAGATTTTACCTCTAGAGTACATTCTTATCATAATGGAATTTAAAGAGTTTAATACAAGCGCCTCTTCGCTCCCAGCAATGGCTAATTGTAACTCTTTTAATTCATCTTTTGTGCATTTTTTATCAGCAGCAATCTCGAAGAGTTTGTTTTGGTTTTCAATTCTTTTTCTGGCCAATTCTGGAGTTGTTAGGGCATCGAACCTCAGGCTTTTCAAGGCAGTTTCCAAATAAGCCCGATAGGTAAATTTCATCTCAACTGTTCCATCGTTCTTGATGTTGAAATCGTGGTCAATCATGCACAAATAGTATGATTTGTTCATTGATTTCAATGCATTTTGAAGACTAATTAGGTCATCTGATGAGATACCTTGAATGTCTCCAGCTTTAGGTATGTTGTAGCCCATGTCGACTCTAATTCGATAGAACGTTGGCTCGTATTGTCTAAGCGTTGTGATTTTTACACCTTGAGACATATTGGCATCGTCAGGCTCAGGTTGGATTATCAAGTCTACAAACCTGTATTCGTCTCCATTGTTGGAAATACGTTTTCTTGTAAAGTCAGCGAAGGATTGAAAGAATAGGCTCATCTCTCCTTTGATGTCATTCCTAGCTTCCGCAGGGTTCGTCCCATTGAAGTTAATTGAGAATGATTTTAAACCCAATCCATCTCCTTTATCAAATTGTGCTGCTAAAAATGATGGTATCTCACCTTCTTGATTTGTGCCTTGGGTTTTTTTGAAATTCTTATCCCTGTTCAGATCAGTGAATCTGGGGAAAATGAATTCGGTCTGCTTTAGCGTACCGGATTGGTCATTCATTACCTTGTAAAGTCGAAACTTTGGGGTCAACTGAGTCATGACGTGTGGAGGTATCTCGAACATGTAACTTGAGTCTTCCGAAGATACCAAGTTTGTCATCAACGATTCTTTGTTTCTCGACTTTGCACGCCAAAATCTTCCGCCAAAGGGCTTGTCTTTCATGGGTCCGTCAAATGATTCAGTTGCCTGACGAGCTAAAATTTGTTCTTCGAACTTTGTATTAAGCTTTCCGATGTTCATCATCAACGCACATTGTTTATAGAATCTTTGGCGGCCTTCGATTTGTTCTTCTGTAAGTGGCGTTTTTGTATCAGGGGCATTTGTTTCGAGAAAGGCTTTAGCAGCTTCTGTCTCTATGTCCTTAATATCTTGTTTATCAAGTTGTCCACCGGTCGCCGCCTTATCTGCTATTCTGTTAAAAATATCATGCCGACGGGCAAGTTCCTTATCTATAGCTATGGATTCATAGATCAATGTTATGAAATCATCATCAAAGAATAGGTTAAAATAAGCAAGAGCGCTTTGTTCCAATTGACCATCTTCATCCAAATCCAAACCCATGGAGAGAATAAATTGTGCATATCTATTCTCTATAGTTGACTTTATCAACTCTTGCGGAGTGGCCGGATCTTCAAATTTTATGAGATTTTTAAACCAATCTTTTACGCTAACTGGTCTACCAGTGTAGAATTCAAACTCATATTCTCTTATATCTTTACCGCCTGTTGATTTGTCTCTTTCTAGCAGCTCCAATGCTTCAGGATTATCCCCATAGGGACCCCTCGGCCACTGAGTTACATCTTCGGAGATACCTGTAATTCCAAACTCAGCGTTGTTTGGCAATTTATATGTACTAAATGGAACATCGTCCATCTTTACTTCTTTTGGCGGCGTTGCAGGGTCATTTAGTATTGTAAAATAAATCTGGCTATTTTTGGGGGTGTTTGTTAAGAAAAAAGATCTGACTGCTGGTCGGGTTGCCTTGTATGTAAACAGCCCATACCAGACCATCTCCACTTCTTTCTGCGGAGTGTTTATTCTGATTTCAATTTCGTCTAAATCGTTAATTTTGGCCTGAACTCTGTCGGCTATTTTCTCTGAAACCTGTTCTATTGTGTATCCATTCTCCAACACATACTCGATAGTCCTTGATGCTGGGAAAAGGTCGTTGACCTTTCCATCTTTAACTTTTTCAATGACCAATTCGCCGATTTTTATGGCAACTTCATCGGTCACTTCAAGCCCCTTAGCATCTCCCCTTGGAACGAAAGTCAGCCTCTGCGTAGGATACGTGCCAAATCTTTGCGTAGGCGGGTCTTCTCTTGCGCGAAATGCATGTAGAAAAACCTCAGTCATAAAAGGGTCTCCAATCGTTTCATCGTAAAGATTGCTTAACACTTCCTTGCCACCAAAGAAGAATCCGCTGAATTTTTGTCCTTCAAGATAAGACTCAACTGCCATTATAATATTCGCTTGTATGTTCTCATTGAGGAACTTTTCTTCCTTTTCGATGGCTTTGGTTCTAGCAGTTTTCAAAAAATTCCAAACAATTTCATTTATTACTGGGTACTTTCCTCCTTTGGCAAAAACTTCCGGCTGTTTTTCGCCATAAAGAACCAAGTTCGCTTCTTCTTGTAAGTATTCGTCTAAATCTGTAAACCAACCGACGGCACCTGCAAAAACATTCATTGCCGCATTGGTTCCGGTGACTACAAAGCTTTGTAAGTATTTCCAGTCATCTGGTGCCAACTTAAGAAGAAGCTCATCTATCTTCCTTATAAAAGCAAGAGTCCTATCTTTTTGCGAACTCATCCTAACACCTCAAGAGCGACTGCGACGTTTGTTGGTATCTTCACTTCATCTCCCTCAGTAAAGTGTGCCTCGGTCGGCTTATTGTTTAGTTTAGCAATTATCCACCAGAGAGATTGATCTCCCATGTATTTTACTGCGAGATACCATAGTCGGTCTCCGTTTGTCCAATAGTGAGTGATGGTTGGAATTCTGGCTATTTCTTCCTTTGATGGGTTTGATAGAATGGGTGTGACGTATTGTTCAACCTCTTTCATTCCTCGATCTTCAAGGATTTTTTCGTACATTTCGTTCTTGTTTTTCGCAACGCGTCTTGAGTTAAATCTTGACATGATTACCTTCCTCCGTCATATGGAAAACTGATAAATTTTGGATCTATGGGCATTCCATCATCACCCAGCCCCAGATCATACTCGTGTTGTGGTGTAAAATCTAATGAAACATTGTAGACTTTCGGAAAGAACATAGAGTTTTCATTGAACATTCCCATGTCTATCACCGGTGTTGCACTGAATGAACCAATCCAGCCTAATAGCCCCTCTTCCGAACCATTTTGTATTAAGTTTGCGAACTTTAAACGAACCAATGGTGACTTTGCAAGAGATAGTGCATTGGTTGTTGTGTTGTTTTTGACATTCGAAGAGTACGCTGGGTACATAAATTGTTTTACCGAGTTAACTTTGCCTAAATTTCCCCTAGCTTCTACTAAGCTAGCAGCAGGTAAGTCAAAGCCTAGGGATATCTTCCTTGTTGTGCTCTGGAATGTTCCAATTGGATCTTGCCTACCGTAAACCTGTTCTTCATTCCAATTTGACGTCATGTTATCGCTGAATGATGTAATGAATGCACGAAACTCTACTGGCTCGTGCAGCCCTGACTCTGCGAAAGGGTCGGCAGAGATTACTGATTGAACAGTTATGAGTGCACCCGATTTGAGTGCATAATTATCAATATAACTTGTCATTTAGTTCTCCTTAAGTCACTGCTGTTGTTGCAGCGACATCTTTAATATAAGCCTCGAACTCTTGCCCACCGGCTTCCAAGGTCAACTTCATCCCGTCAAATATGTTAGACACATTCGCCGTAACATTTGTAGCAGATGCTGCAATTTTAGCACCAGTGAGACTGAATGCTGTACCAGTGTTCATCAAGGCAAGGTTTTGCAGTGTTGATGTGACTTTCACATCCGAACCCATTGTGGATAATTCTTGCATGACACCTTTAAATTTTGTTGCGATTCCTGAGAAGTCGGCATTGCCAATGTCAGACATCGCTTTGATTGTGTCGGAACCTTGTCCGACCATTTTTGCGTTTGATTCTGCAATCTTTGCATCGCTCTCGGCCATTGCGGCCATTGTAGCACCAATTACTGCCCCACCAGCCAAGAAGGCCAACATGACCCCACCAGCAACCCCAGCAGTACCTGCAACAACTGCCGTTACTGCTCCAAGACCTGTTGCGATACCAGTACCCATTGCTGCGATTGCAGGGCCGATAGCGGCGAGACCTGCCATGAACCCACCACCAACAGCTAACAATGGTGCAAGCGCCATA
>TARA_R110000772_G_scaffold178230_1_pt1 | contig 10406 bp, 14 predicted proteins | sample TARA_R110000772 | Tara Oceans TARA_R110000772 (sample SAMEA4397948) | marine metagenome | biome: Polar Biome; feature: [SRF] surface water layer (ENVO:00010504); material: water (ENVO:00002006), including particulate matter (ENVO:01000060) such as... | depth 5 m | reverse complement strand
CCATGTTGTATCGAGCAGTGTAAGTTTCCTGCGCGTCGTCAAAGGATATTGCAGATCCCTCTTGTTTAGTAGGAGCAGTTCCAAATCCACCCAACATAACTTCTTCCTCAAAAGCTCTGTCAGAAGACTCTTCGTCAAAGATTTCCGAATGCTCGTTTTCGTAACGGTCGTACTCCAACCCAAAAAGGGCCTTTAGACCGGGTTCTAGCTCTGCTGCTAGTTGTGCGCGAGATATAGCCATATATTAAACTCCTATACGCCGGTCGTAGAAACAGTACCCGCTGCAATGGACCCTGTTGGGGCATTGAAGTGGTTGTTTATACGAACTATTAAAGGTATACCCGCAGCAGTGAAATCGTCATTAGCAGGGTCGTCTTGAACCCCCATAATTCTTAATGCCAAGGTGTTGGTAGTTGCGATTGTATTCAGATCCGCTGTTGCAGACGATAAACCCGTAGCTGTAGAGCCACTGTTTCCTGTTGCAAGCGCAATGTTTGCAAAAACCGCTGCACGAACTTCTGTTTCAGTGTTTGCCGCAGCAACAACATTAGATGTTGCTATTTGAAACAACTGATTTGGATCGTCATATACGAAAGCTTTGACAGGGTATGTAGAATCCGCGCCAGAACCGGGCCAGTAATTAGAAAAAACTACTTTCCCTGTTGTTGAGGATACATATTCACATCCACTAAAAACACCCACAATACTAACGTTTCCACCGGCGGCTGCCTGTAGATCGTCAATAACTCCCGCAGCCAACGGAATAACCGCCATGCCATGGAAGATTGGGTTGCTGTTATCGGATGCGATACGATACTCTGAAGTACCCATTGACGAGACTGTAGAGCCTTGTCGGGATACCGCTCTTAGTCCATAAGAGGTATCATTATTTGCCATTTATCTTCTCCATTTTGAGTAATCTACTATTTATTTTCGACCACCAAAAGTTACTTTTGATTGACGATCTGGTTTATTGATCGCCATTGATGAATGTTGGTTTTCTCGCATCATATCGTGATCGACCGCTTGCTGTTGATCTTGACTTCTTTGGTTAAAGTAGTCATTCCGTTCAGCGATGGTCTCATCTGGTATACGAGCAAGAACCAATCCACCCACTCCAAACACACCTTCATATTTTCCCGAATCAACGACAGGGCTTTCAAAGTCTGGGTATTCGTCCTTGCGAACTAATTCATAACCTTCTCGCATCTTGGCGCTAACATTCTTTTGATCGTCAAAACCACGAACTTCTGACCGAAGCCAACGATGCTTAAACCCATCTGGGGCGGGAGGTGCGTCCAACATGGACGGGGGCGCCCACGGCTTACGCTGCGCCGTCTTTGCCCTAGTATTATTTGCACGGGGGTTCCGTTCGATAGAATTATCTGTTTTATTCTCCACAACTTATCCCTTCACATGTTTTGCGTATTCTTCTAATGGCACACCCAATCTTCTAGCAATATCCACTTGGGTCGGGGTGAGACGAACCTTTAAATTTTTGCGCCCAGTTGCGGAGCGTGACACGGAAGCGACAGTCTGGGAGGGCCTCTTGCTTCCTGCTCCGTTTGATTTCATCTTCTGCGGGAACTCATCCCGTATCCGATTATCTAACTCATCATAGTACTCATCGGACGTCGCGTCAAACCCTTCTTCTTCTATAAGTCTTTTATGTATTCCAAAAGCAGCAAAAGTCATGGCTTCGTCGCTTCCAAACCAATTGTTTTTTGAAGCCCAATCTTCCGCTTTGGGGTCCGGATTTTTTGCAGGTTGTTGCTGCGGACGTTGAACATTTTGTTGGGGAGGGGCTTCTCTTTGCCTTTTTTGTTGAAACTTAGCTTGATTTACACGTTCATTCTCTAAAGTAAGTTGTGTAACTTTTTTCTGTGCATCTACAGCCGAAGAAGTGTCCCCTAACTCCATAGCTTGTTTAAGTTGATTTTCGGCTTCTTTCATTTGAGTATCAACACGCGTTCCATATTCTTGGACGTAGCTAACATCTAAATTACTGATTCGGCTTTTTAAAGAATTTGATTCGGTTTGAACTTGTTGAGCATATCGAACCGCTTCTTCTCGCTCTCGTTCCGCAGTCCTCATCTTCTTTGTCAAACGATCTATTCTTTTTTGAGTAGCGTTCTCCGATTTTTTAAATTGATCCTCGTCAACGACTTCGATACCCGCATCCGTGGATTCATCGTTTGGTTCGGAAACTTCTACTTCAAGATCTAATTCTTCCTGTACGTTTTCTTCAGCCATGGTATCTCCTAATAATGCAGAATGTCTTCTGGGGCTAAAATTTTAGCCAAAACCTCGTCGTCGTTGAGTATCCTGACTTCTCCTCCGTCTATCTTTAGACGAGATCCTGAGTATCGCGCAAACAACACCCAATCCTTTTCCTGACACCAAGCGCCATCTGGAAACTTTTTTTCATCCTTGTATGCCAAGGACCCTACTTTTAAAACAAACCCTACTTGGGTAGATATGCTTTGGTCTTGAACAATTTGATCAGGGAGATAAATACCACCCTCTGTTTTACCTTTTCCTCGATAAGGAAGTATTAAAATACGCCAGCCCGTAGGATTGGGCATCCTATCCATAAGAGGCTTATCTATTAAAGTTGGGTCTAAAACTTTTTCTTCAGGGGATACATAGGCCCCTTTTAATTCGGCAACAGCGGCTTTCGCAGCGGTCAAGTTTACTTTTGCATCAGTCATAATTTTGCTCCTGTTTTTCTAGCAGGCCCTTGAGTTCCTGTTCGATGTAATTTAATCCGTCTAAACTTCCCATTAAAAATTTGTAGTGTTCCATGTCTTTAACTGAGCCGTTCATCAGATTATCGCTAATAATTTCCCTTCGCTTTCTTATAAGCTTAAAGGTAGATTCCGCCAGATAAATCTCATCCATTCGTATATCACCACATTTATTCTCACAAGTTCACATCTATTCCTATCATATCTTATACATAGATTGCCAGAACTATTTTAATAACTTTAACGCGGATTCTCTGGTCTCTTTATTTCGACGAGTCCAACCTGCTCCAAAGGTATCAAACGTTTTCAAGCCTTCATAAAACCCTTGTCTTTTATCGTGCATTTTTTCGATAAGTTCTTTAGGTTCGTGCTCCGCAATAAGTCTCAACGTTTTAGGACCAATCCCACCGTCTTGAGTTGCTCCAATAATTCCTTGGAGAGCCTTGGCACTACGCCCTACTCCAGAATTTACAGCCCAATCAAAAACACACCAGTCCACTCCGCTCGGCAGATCGTCACATTTGCATCGGCGCCAGTATTCGTTTTTGTATATAGGGGCAACATTTTCTTGTTTTAAATCTCTCATTTCTTGTTCAGTAACTTTCTTGCCCACCCATTTTTCATAGACATTAAGGGTTACTCCAAGATTTGTCATTCCACCGGGATCGCGCTTGTGATTTACAAAACCGCCTTCGTGGTGTAGAAGCATTTCTAAACATTTATCAAAATTTTCTTGCATTTAAGTCCTTTTTTTGGCGGTCTTGGCCGATTGTTTGAAAGCTTGTGCTGTCGGCGCTCCGGCGGAACCGGGTTTTCTCATTTTTTCTTTAGAACCGGCTTCAATTCTTTTTTTCTTTGCATTGATGTTAGCGTATAGGCCCTTTTTCACTGTCATTTAATCTATTCCTTTTTTGTTTTTCATTGCAAGGTATACATACTTCTTTAACTTTTTTAAACTTTTTGTTAACTCCGTATACAATACAAACTTTAATAGGTTCTCCACAAACGAAACAAGTATCTTCTTCTATTTCGTTAATCCAGACTTTTTCTCATATGTTCTGAGTGACCCAATTCCTAGCATTCCGCCCAAAACCGGAAGGAGCGTAGACATGTCAAACACAGGGAGATTAGGAAGTGATATTTTAAACACACTTAAAATAAAAATTAATAGAGGCTGCAAAACAAAATGATATGCAAACGCAATTCCACAGACCCAGCCGATAAAAGGGCGCCATCCTCCTTTAAATATTGAACCAGACTCAGCCTCCGCCTTGTTTAAACTCACCTGTGCTAGTGCAAGTTGCTGGGCATGATTATCAGACATAGTAGCGATTTCGTGCGCAAGCTTTGCCTTTTGATCCTTGTCTTCAATGAACTTATCTAATATTCCCGAAACCGGGCCGACTAATGTTTCAACAAGACCCATCAAGTTGCTCCCCCTTATTTTTATCGAAAGTATTGAGGATCAAAATTACCAAAAGGGTTAGACCCTCCTCCGTTTTGGTTAAATAACCCTCCTCCGTTTTGGTTATAAGGGGATTGGTTAAATAAATCGGAAAACCCACTAAGACTTCCAATACCTTGGCCCAAAGGACGGTCCGGCGGACCAGGTTGAAATTCGTTCATTCCACTTATTCCACTGCCTCCAGAAAAAACATTCGGAAAAGTGGCGTTTGTTATTTCTTCTACTTCTTGGAGATAAGGGGGTAATTTTTGTTCTTGCTCTTCAAGATTTTGAGTCGCTTGGGATTTTTGGTATTGTTTTATTTTACGCACCAAAGGGTCCAACAATTGTTGTATTCCCTGACCGCCACCAAAGTTTCTCCCAAAGTCGAATTGAGGATACAATTCCATCGTTGTAAGATCATTTATGCCTCCTATACGATCAATTAAGGAAGGATGTATGTTTTCTAGACCTACATTCCCTTTTCCTGAGAGCGCCTGTCCGTATTGTTGTGGCTCTTCGTACATTCGTGACATTCTTTCCCTAACGTAATCCTTCATGTTGTTGCCTCCCTCTTCTCATACGAACTTTCTTTTATTTTCGTGTAGGCGTTTGCACCTAAAAACGTGGCGATTATACCCATGTTAGCTATAACCCAAGTGCTTCCAATTGGCTGCAATACCGTAATTCTGTCTACAGAAATCAAAGGAGTCAACATGATTGCTATAAATGTTGTTACACTAAATAAACTAAATAAAATCATAAATCGGGACTGATCCTCTTTTCGATTTGCATTATCAATCTTTATAAAACGCTCATGCGTATCCAACTCTTCCTTCGTGACTATACCATCACCATCCAAATCGGCGGCGTTTAAAGGATTGTCTTTGCTTAGTCTTTTCATTTCACTATCATCCAACTTGGCTCAAACATTATAGAGTTTCTGTAAGCGAGCAATAATAACACAACTGTAAAAATAATCAATCGACTACGGCTTAAATTCAAAAGCAGCCCAAATTAAAAGACCTCCGCCACCCAACGTAATTGTCACGCCCAGTAGAATTGAGAGGATATCTAATATTTTATTTTTTCGAGCAATAGCCGCGTAACGAGAATCTCTATCTCTTTCAACAGACTGAGCCCTCATTTTTTTAAACATTGCTACACCCTTAGAGCCACGGGTTTCCCAGATGATGCGCTCAAGGTCTTTCTCCATGTCCATTGCTTTTTCATAAGCAATGTATTGCGATAGAGGGTCATTTTTATTGCCAGATTTCTTTGCTTCTTTCGCGCCATCAATAAAAGAAAAGACTTTATTCAAATCCTTCCCCATCGACGAAAGATCTTTACCTAAAGAAATTCCTTTCTTTAAGGCAGAAAATGACAGAAGAGCAAGGCTTATCGGGTCCATAACATTCTCCGCAGAACTTTTTTAAATGCCTATGTAACTTCCACCACGCTTCGCAGCACCCATACCACGCGCAAGCATCTTCTTACCACTTCCTGTCATAGGAGCCGCGGTTTCTTTGCCATGATTAGCGTAAGGTATTTTTCCTTGGTTTTTTATTTCGGCAAACTCTACAGCCTTTGGTTCAGGGCCGGGAGTGTTTGTTACAATTTTAACTGTTCTCATTTATTGCTTCCTTTGTGCTTGAAGTTTTAGTAGTTCCTTTTCGCGTCCCGCTTCTATACGAGCTTGCGTTGTATTAGCTTGCGCCTGCAATCTCTTGTCGAATTGTTCGCTTCGTAAGTCCTGACCCCGTTGATCTAAAGAAAGTTTTGCTTGATCGACTTGAGCATCAGACTGTTCAGACTGAGCTTTGATCTGTAGTTCTTGCTTCTTGAGTTCTATAAGCGGATCGGGTTGGCCGGCTCCAGACATTTCCTGACTTTGTTGACGTAGCTGTTGCAGACCCTGCGCAATCATTTGCGCCGTGATCGCTTCCAACTGGACTGGATCGGAAGCCACACCTTGCTGTTGAGCCATCTGGACAGCCTGTTCTCTCGACTGTATTTGGATATGCTCCATAACATGCTTTTGCAACGTGATCGCCAAGGCAGGGTTGCCAGAAACCATCGGGCTTGCACCAAAGACCATGTGGGCGAGTATATGCGCCTGATGGTTTTGACCTTCGAAAGCATTGAGTGAAGCCATGTCCAAAACATTTATATTCTCCTGCGCGGGATCAAGCGGTAAAGGCTCATCCACGGGTACGTTCCTTAATATACGATCAATATCTCGAACACCCAATGATTCGTACATATCGTAGTACACTTCATACATGTTGTGCATCTCTGGAGCTTGCGCCGCCAATTGCATTTTTGTTTGAGCTAAAGTAATCCGTTGTGCTTGACTAAATACATTTGGATTAGAAACAGGGATAACATCCACCTTGCTGTCAAAATCAGAGGATTTAATTGACGAATCAAAACCCTCAACAGAATACGGATATTCAGGCGGTAAACTCTCCGCCATAACGCGGGATAAAAGTTTAAACTCAACCCGTGTGGCATAGTGCAAACGCTTATGAACGGCAGACATTACCCGTGAGCCTTGTTCCAACATGGCTATGGTTGTTCCTACGGCAGCGCTCTGATTGCCGTCTCCAACCTTCATATCGGTTATAGTGGCAAAGCGCCGTCCTGCATCCACAACAAAACCTAGTAATTGAAATAAAGTCTGGTCGGGTCCTTTAAAAGGCAGCGGCATGAGGCTATCACGGATAGCCCCACCGGGAGCGTCCACATCACGGAACTCACCGGGCTGAAGAGGTTCGTCGTCGTCCCTGATCCGTAGACCGCGGGCTTTGAACCCTGCTGGGAGGTTTGACAAGGTTCCGGCGTCGATCAACTGCCTCAGTGCCGCCGTGGCGGTCCGTGACAGACCACCAATCGTGTGAATCAGACCCAAGCCATAAAAACCGAATCCCGGAAGAAATTTATAATGCACAAAATATTGAATCTTGCGCTTTTCCTCATCCTCTTCACGATAGTTGCGACGAATTGACAATATTTGACCGTTGTCCTGTGATATTGTTACAACATAGGGGATTTTTATCCCTGTAAATTCCCCATCTTCGTCCTCATCTTCATAGCCGTCTAAGTCTAAATCGGCGTGAACTTCTAAAACTGTGCAGTCGTAATCAATCGAGGACGACGAAACGCCTTCTAACTGATCTAATTCAGACGATAAACTGCTGTACTCGCCCTGCGCAGGAATTACAGGAATGTCTAAGTAAAATCCTGCAACTTGTTTTTTTCGTAAATCGTTTAAAGACATGCGAATCACTTGCGTAATGTTTGGACATGTCTCCAAATCAGAGGTCTCATAGGGAACCACAAGGTGTTCTGCGGGTACAAACTTGCTTACCGCTCTTCCCAAGGTCTCATCAAAATAAACTTTCTTAAACGTACTGCCCGCAAGAGGTAGATAAAATAACATTTGATCAAGTTCTGGCGTGTATTCTTCCATTACATTCGTAATGTAATAATTCATAAACTGCTTGACACGTTGTGCCTGATTCGTTTTTTCATGCGTTTCTGATCCCATGACCGCCGTTCGTACCGGACCGCCCGCAGGAAGCATTTCATTAAACGCCTGTGCCTGAAATTGTGTTGCCGCTTCAGCTAAAAGAGGGTGGGTCACGCCCGACGCGCCGCGAAAAGGTTGCGTTCTCTCTTGATAATTAAATCCAAGAAGCTCTAACCCATTAGAATAAGTATCTTCCCAATCCTGACGGCTGGCCTTATTTGACGAAAACTCGCCTAATAAATCACCCGCTATGCTTCCAAGCTCTGAATCCGACATTGTTTCAGCAAGATTATCATAAAACTCAACCTCGCTCTTATCCGATTCTGGATCAAAATCTACAACAACACTCCCGTCCTCCTCCGCAGTGATCTCAATGCTGGGAGAATCTTCGTCCGTTATCGCAATGATCTCAGTCTCCTGCGACATCGGAAGCTCAAGTTCTATTTCTGCACGAAGATCCTCTTCATCCAGTTGAGCAGGAACATTCCTGTCCATTAATCCCGCTTGCGGGGTTGGTTTCCTTGCCATAAAAGTCTCCTTTGGGCTAACTTACCATAGGTCTAAACATATTTCTAGCAGTATCGCTTAACCCACCAATACCTTCGTGAGTATACCCACGGCCCGCAACACCGCCATTCTTCATGCCACCACCCGGTCCGCGGTAATACTTTAAGGCATGAAACGTTTCTTCGTCTATTCCAAGCCCATACTTTCCGTGAACACCTGCAATCTTACGCGCCAGTCCTCCACCATCTTTTTCCGTTAAAGCTCTAGGAATTAAATTTATGTAAAAATCTTTTGCAATTTGGTCCATAGGTTCTCCACCACCGGCCATTAACTGAATCATTCCTGTAGGATCTCTTTCTAAAGATTGCTTTCGTCTAAACAACTTTTGAAACTCATCCATTGATTCCTGTTCTGAACTAACTTCAGGAGAAACAGAAAACCCGCGCCCTTCTAAGGGTAAATCATTTAATTCACTGTCGCCTTCGGGTGAAGCAGAAAAGGCTTCTGGATAAGGAAAAGAATTATCTACGCTTTCCTGTTGTTTTTCTTTGTAAAAATTATATTCGCCTATTGTTATAAAACCTTTTTTTAAAAGCTCATCTAAGTTATCTAAGGCATCTAAAATAAAAGAAGCACCTTTAGATTTTTTAAGGAAGTCTGGAAGAGTGCTTTGCAAATCCTGTATTAAACTAGGATCTCCACCATCCTGCAAACTTACAATCCCTCCCTGCGCTAATAAGCTTGTCTCTTCTTCTATTTCTTCTACAACAGGGAGAGGGACAACGGGGTCCTCTCGATTAAAAATAGGCATCGCAGATTTGCTTACAAGGAAATTTGGCGCAAGGTTCTCGAACCGCGGGTCCTTTCCGTAGTCCTTTGTGCTTTCAACTAGGTAAGGATTGGCCCCTGTAATAGGGTCTAACCCCGGTATAACTCCCGGTCCCGATGGTGTAATCGGATTAACAACAGGGACCCCAACTCCTGGAATACTTGTCCCCACATCAACGGGTATAACAGGTGGAGGTGTTATAACAGGCGTTGCGGGTATATCCCCGCCACCTCCATTACCGCCTCCGCCATTACCTCCACCTCCATTACCGCCTCCGCCATTACCTCCTCCGCCATTACCTCCTCCGCCATTACCTCCATTACCGCTACCGCTACCGCCAATTGGATTGTATGTCCCATCCACGCCTATGTAAATTTCATCTTGACCCTCGCCCATGCCCTCGCCATAGTTGAGGAAATCACCAAGAGGATATCCAGAACCAACATCTGCAAAAAGAGTTGCGTCTTCGTACCCCTTATCTCCTGTAATAGTGTCTTTTAAATAATTATATCCCGACGAAATATCGTCATAAACGTTTCCGCCTAAATCAATAAAACTTTGGACCGCACCACCCACATCAGTAAAAAAACCATCGCCTTGCTGTTTGCCACCAGTGGCCTCATAACGGTCGAGGTTTTCCTGTTGAAACACCGCTTGTCGATCATCAGATTTATCGTCCGCAATCTTTTGTAACCGTGCAGCCTCCTCTTGCTGCGCTAAATATGCGGAAACCGCCGCGTTGTCTGTTCCACCCAACTCCTCAATCTTTTGATCCTTTAAAGCGTTATTTATATTCGCAACAGACGAGGAAACACCCTTTCCATAATCCTGACCGTACACTAACCCTAAATCTTTAGAAGCACTGACCGTTGTCCCATCCGCAAGAGTAATCCCGTAGCTGTTTCCATTTTTTGTAATCTGCGTTCCGTTTGCCATACCGTAGTCAAAGGTGGGATTCTCCGAACCACCATTTGTAACATCTGTACTTATTTTAGTTACTATATCATCTAACTGTTTATAATAAGCAGGAACTCCATTTACGTTCTTACCTGCTCCACCTAACATCTTTAAAACACCTGCCTCTTGAGGAGTGATGTAACTTAGTTGATGGGGTTGCCCTTTAATAGTTGTCTGTGCAGGTAGTGATTTTAAAGCACCGTAATTATTCATAATTAACCTCTCATAGCTTTAGTAACATTTGATAATGCACCAACGTCGCCTTGACCTAATCTGTTTTTTATTTCTTCAACTTTTTTTGCTAAATAATCTGCCATCTCGTTGCCACCTTGTGGCATTCCCTGTGGAGACATTTGCCCTTGTGGAGGTGGCGACTGCATTCCCTGTGGA
>TARA_R110000772_G_scaffold59297_3_pt1 | contig 10409 bp, 12 predicted proteins | sample TARA_R110000772 | Tara Oceans TARA_R110000772 (sample SAMEA4397948) | marine metagenome | biome: Polar Biome; feature: [SRF] surface water layer (ENVO:00010504); material: water (ENVO:00002006), including particulate matter (ENVO:01000060) such as... | depth 5 m | reverse complement strand
GATGTAGAAGCTGACAACTTATTGGAGGATGCTACAAAGATACACTGCCTATCCTATACTGCTGATGGAGTAACGATAAATACTCTGTTTGATTATGATGATATGCGTAAGCTTATCCTTTCTCAAAAGGGTTTGGTTGGCCATAACATTGTACGTTATGATATCCCTTTGCTAGAGAAGCTCTTGGGTATTAAGATTACTGCACGACTATTCGATACACTGCCTATGTCTTGGGTGATTAATCCTGATAGACCTAAGCATGGACTTGCTTCTTTCGGTGTTGACTTTGGGATACCTAAGCCTGAGGTTGAAGACTGGGTTGGACTTACTCCAGAGGAATACCAACACCGTTGCCAAGAGGATGTTAAGATTAACTGGAAGCTATGGCGAGACTTGCTTAAGCGTTTCAAGTTTGTCTACAAGGACGATACAAACCTAGATAGGTTCTTCCGCTACCTAGAGTTTAAGATGCAGTGTGCTGCGAGTGCAGAGCAAGTAGGATGGAAGCTTGATATCGACCTAGCAACTAAGTCTTATGATGAACTACTACGACAACAGGATCATAAGATAAAAGAACTTGAAGGTGTCATGCCCTTACATAGCTTACACGTTGTAAGGACTAAGCCTAAAGTTATGCACAAGAAAGATGGATCAGTGTCTAGTGCTGGTCAACGTTGGCTATCAGTGCTTGATGACAACGACCTACCCCATACGTATGAGAAAGATATCTCTGTCGTAAAGGGTGTCGAGGCAGCTAACCCAAAGTCTTCTGACCAAGTTAAGTCTTGGTTGTATGCCCTTGGTTGGAAGCCCTGCACCTACAAGTACAGTAAGAACAAAGACACAGGCGAAGAGAAGAAGGTTCCCCAAGTACGTAAGGATGGTGAGCTTACTAACTCAGTGCAGCTTCTTATTGATAAGAACCCTGCGGTAGAAGTACTAGATGGCCTGACCGTTATCCAACACAGGATGTCTATATTCAAGGGGTTCATCGAGTGTGAACGTGATGGGTATGTCCGTGCAGAAATTGACGGGCTGACTAACACACTACGTTTCAAGCATAAGAAACCCCTAGTCAATCTTCCTGGGATTGATAAGCCTTGGGGTAAGGAAGTCCGGGGTTGCTTAGCTGCACCTGATGGCTATAGTCTATGTGGTGCTGACATGGTATCACTAGAGGACACCACTAAGCGCCACTACATGCAACCCTATGACCCTGTGTACGTCAAGGAGATGGCGACTGCAGGCTTTGATCCACACCTTGACCTTGCGGTTAAGGCTAAGTACCTAGACCTTGATGACTACATCTTCTATGGCAATGCCGATGAGGATACAGTCAACGACAAGGATAGGCACAAGAAGATCAAGAAGATTCGTAAGAGCTTTAAGGTAGTCAACTACTCAGCTACCTATGGTGTCGGTGCACCTAAGCTTGCACGTGAGACAGGTATGTCTATCGGTGAAGCTGCTGCTATGCTTACTGCATACTGGGAACGTAACTGGGCGGTCAAAGCTTTCGCTGAAGATCAACCAATCAAACGTATCAATGGTGATATGTGGGTACAGAATCCAGTGAGTAAGTTCTGGCACAGCCTACGCTACGAGAAAGATATCTTCTCTACTATCAATCAAAGTACAGGTGCCTATTGCTTTGATCGTTGGGTTGCTTTATACAGGACTAAGCGGCCTAACATACTTGGTCAATTCCATGACGAGACTATCAACTTAGTTAAGAAAGGTGATGAGAATGTTCACACAGAAGTTCTGAATTGGGCTATTAAAAAACTTAACGAAGACTTGAAATTAAATGTTGACTTAGGGATAGACATCCAGTATGGTCAACGGTATAGTGAAATACACTAACAACAAAGGATAATATAAAATGGCTACACGTAAAGTAAAACTAACTGGTATCGCTGAATGGGCTAAAGTATTTGAGGCTAACCGTGACCCCAATGGTTACGAGGGTGCCTACCAAGTATGTGATGGTGCCTGCACTATTGACGTAATCTTAGACGATGCCAACATGGCAATCCTTAAAGCCTCACGTTCAATCAAACGTGGTGCACCTGATAAGGATGGCCGTGGCATGAAGGTTAAATTTGTACGTAAATTCAAGGAGAATTATGGTGGTGGTGCGCCTACTGTTACTCACGCTGATGGTTCTGTTTGGGATTATGATACAGATGGTACCATTGGTAATGGGTCTACTGTAGAAGTTGACTTGATTGTTTATGACACCAAGATGAAGAACATTGTAGGTACTCGTTTAGAGGCTGTGACTGTGCTTGAGCACGTCAAGTTCATTCGACCAGATGATGGTGATGCAATCGACATGCCATCACCTGCGAGTACAAGCAAAGCTACCGTGGATGATGCAATATTATTCTAGGTAGCTAAGGAGTATAACCCTGAGGTAAAAGAAGTAACAACTACCGACTCAGGGTTCTACTCAATTCTTTAACAAAGAAAGTATAAGTCACATGAAAACTATGGATACTCTAGTCAACGATATCTACCAAGTAATTCGTGGTGAGGGTGGCTGGACTGGTATGAACGGCTCAATGCTTGCCCAATCAGTAGCTCTATCAGCTAATCAAAGATTCTCTGCACCACAAGAACCCCGTGGCTACCTATCTCTGTCAAGCATTGGCACACCATGTAAGCGTAAGCTATGGTACAAAGTTAATAGGGCTGGTGAAGGTGAGCCACTAACACCGAACACACTACTTAAGTTTTTCTATGGCGACATGATTGAGGAGCTCATCCTTTCTATGGCTGTCGCAGCAGGACATGATGTCCAAGGCCTACAAGGTAAACTCAACGTGCATGGTATTAGAGGACACCGTGATGCTGTTATCAATGGCATGACTGTAGATGTTAAGTCCTGTAGTAGCTATGCCTTTAAGAAGTTTAAGGATGGAACACTACGTGATGATGATCCCTTCGGATATATTTCTCAACTCAGCTCTTATGTTTATGCAGCTAAGGACGATCCACTTGTTACAAATAAAACTCACGGAGCCTTTCTGGCTATGGATAAGCAGAATGGACATCTCTGTTTGGATATCTATGATTTCACTGAAGAATTAAAAACTAAAGAAGAAGAGATGCTTGCAGCTAAAGAGATGGTTGCTGGTGATATTCCAGAAGAAAGAATACAACCCATCCCACAATCAGGCACTAGCCCTAACACTAAGTTAGCTATGGAGTGTGGGTACTGTGATTTTAAAAAGCTATGTTGGCCACAAGTTCGTACCTTTATCTATTCACAAGGGCCACAGTTTCTGGTACATGTAGAGAAGGAACCATTGGTACCAGAGGTGATTGATGAGCAACGCTAGAGCAGCTAAGGCAAAGGGTAGGGGTGGACAGAATGAAATCAGGGATAAGTTGTTGGAAGTCTTTCCAGAATTTGAACCTGATGATATCAAGTCCACAACTATGGGTGATACAGGGGAAGACATACAGCTTTCCCCTGCCGCCCGACGAGTACTCCCTATTAGCATTGAAGTTAAGCGAAGAAAAGGCGAACTGAAAACTGTCTACGGTTACATGGAACAGGCAGCTAGGCATGGTAAGGGTGAACCTGTAGTGTTCTTTAGATCAGATAGGAAGCCTTGGGTTGTCATGATTGGCATGGATCATTACATGGAATTGTTAAGGAGTTGGAAGAAATGAGCACTAAAATTTGGCGTATCCTAGAAGGCCCTATGGCCGCAGAGGAATTTGATGGGGAGATACCTGATGATGGCTGTACCACTGTCGCCATCTGCCAAGCAGAGATTAACGGAAAGCTGGTTGAGATTAACTACTGGTTCGAAGATCCTGATGATGGTCTCACGTGGAAAAAATACTTTGATACTAACATTGAACCGCTTGAGGTTGAAGACTTCGATGCATATGATGCTTGACACTCATACAAATATAGATATAACTAGGAGTTTTTGAATGAGGTTCGAGGTAACAATAACAATAGACGTAGACCCCGATGCTAACTTTCTAGAGGTTGATGAACGGCACAACATGTCCGTCATTAAAGAAATGATTATAGATTGTCTCTATGATATTGATGATATAAACGTAGAAACCTGTGAGGTAAAAACAGATGACTAAACTTACTATTGACGACAAAGAGTATGACTTGGAAACTTTCACCGAAGAGCAACACCAGATCCTTGGTGTGTTAAACCTCGGTCAAAACTCCGTAGGTCTTTTGAATCACATGCTTCAGTGTGTTCAAGCCATTCAGCAAATGAAAACGAATGAATTGAAACAGACACTGGATGTAGAAACAGATGATCAGTGAGGTAGATATTGAAGGGCTGCGGCCACAAGAACCACCCGAGATGCTATGTCAATTCATTAAAACTTTTAAGGCTTCATTAGACCCACGGTTGTGGGTCAATTTAGTTAAAGAAGAGATAGCTGAACTCAGGGTTGAAGATCCTGGTACAGCTGCTCACCTTAAGGAACTCTGTGATGTACTCTATGTGATCACAGGATTAACCTTGACACTACCTGTCAACGTAGCCGTCATGATGGACCAAGAAGAGCTTAATGAAGTAGATGAGATTCAGACTTCACTTGATAAGATCATCAGTGGGTTCATTAAGTTTTACTCCCCTGCTATAGTAACAGAAGCTTTCCTTAGAGTACACGAAAGCAATATGTCTAAGCTAGGTCTAGACGGCAAGCCCATCATCCGTGAAGATGGCAAGGTAATGAAAGGCCCTAACTATAAGAAACCAAACTTAACCGATCTAATTAAGAAAGACGCATGATGATGAGTAATTATCTACCAACAGACTACCAATCCTTCATCGCTACCTCAAGGTATGCACGTTGGGTTGAGGCAGAGAACCGCCGTGAAGGGTGGGGAGAAACGGTTCAACGTTTCATTGACAACGTAGTCAAGGGAAAGGTTGATGTACGTACAGAGGATGAGTTGCTGTTCGCCATCCTTAACCTAGAGGTTATGCCCTCTATGCGTAGCATTATGACAGCAGGCCCTGCACTTACACGAGACAACACTGCTGGCTACAACTGTGCATACATGCCAGTGGATGACGTGAAGTCCTTTGACGAGGCCATGTACATCTTACTGTGTGGCACAGGTGTTGGCTTCTCGGTTGAACGTCAGTACATTTGTAAGCTACCTGAAGTACCTGAGCTACTGATTAATAATCTGGATGTCATTATGGTACATGACAGCAAAGAAGGTTGGGCTAAGGCACTACGTAAGTTAATTACTACGCTGTATACTGGTGAGATTCCTACCTTTGATACTAGCCGTGTACGCCCCGCTGGTGCTAAGCTTAAGACCTTTGGTGGCCGTGCCTCTGGCCCTGGTCCACTGATTGAACTCTTTAAATATGTTACGGCTAAGTTCCAAGATGCTAAGGGACGTAAGCTATCTAGTATTGAAGTACATGATATCATGTGCAAAATTGGCGAGGTTGTTGTGGTCGGTGGTGTACGCCGTTCAGCTATGATCTCTTTATCTAATCTCTCTGATGATAGGATGCGAAATGCGAAATCTGGTATGTGGTGGGAACACCAAGGTCAACGTGCTTTGGCTAACAATAGTGTGGCTTATACTGAACAGCCTGACATGGAAACTTTCATGCGGGAGTGGCTATCTTTGGTTGAGTCTAAGTCTGGTGAACGTGGGATATTTTCTCGCATTGCATCTCGCAAGCAAGCGGCTAAAAATGGTAGACGAAATATTGAACATGAGTTCGGCACCAACCCCTGCAGCGAAATTCTCCTTCGCCCATACCAGTTCTGCAATCTGTCTGAAGTTGTGGTTAGAGCTACAGATAATATTGAAGACCTTGAAAGAAAAGTACGCCTCGCTACTATCTTGGGTACGATCCAGTCTACGCTGACTAACTTCCCATACCTACGTAAGATCTGGACAACCAACACAGAAGAAGAACGTCTGTTGGGTGTTAGCTTAACAGGTATCCTAGATAATAAACTGATGACCCTAGCCAATGCTGGCCTATCAGAGACATTAGAAAGGTTAAAGAATGTTGCTATCACTACTAATATTGAGTGGGCTGAACGCCTTAATATCCCTGCTTCTACTGCTATCACCTGCGTTAAACCTAGCGGAACGGTTTCGCAACTGGTCGACTCGGCTAGCGGGATTCATGCTCGCCACTCAGCCTATTATATTCGTACTGTTCGTGGTGATAACAAAGACCCCCTAACACAATTCATGATTGATCAAGGCATTCCATCTGAGCCTTGTGCCATGAAGCCTGATAGCACCACAGTGTTTAGCTTCCCACAACGTGCACCACAGGGTGCTATCACACGGGATGCTATGTCAGCTCTTGAACAGTTTGAATTGATCATGACCTACCAACGGCACTGGACAGAGCATAAGGTTAGCTGTACAATTACAGTTAAGGAAGAGGAGTGGATGGAAGTGGGAGCCTATGTCTACAAACACTTCGATGAGATGTCAGGTGTGTCATTCTTGCCACACTCAGATCATACCTATGTACAGGCACCTTATCAAGACTGCGGTAGATCAGACTATGAGATGCTCTCAAGTACCATGCCTGATAAGATTGATTGGGCTAGACTATCGGAGTATGAGACAGAGGATACATCTAAAGGCACTAGCACCTTCGCTTGTAGTGGTGGTACCTGTGAGATTGTGGACTTAACTTAAACTAAACACCTAAGTATGTGTCTAAACTACTTGACTTAACTGATTAATATCTATATGTTTACCTTAATGAAAACCCTTATGGATTCTCCCGTAAGGAATAATAACAGGGAATAAACAATGGCGATACGTAAACCTTTTAATAAAGCTTTATATGAAGCTTACGATGCAGCAGCAAAGGATGCTCTTGTAGGCCTACTACAAAAGAATGGACATCAGATTGTAAACACCGAAGAGAATTACTTCGTTGATGTTATCTCTCAGAAAGAAGACTTTACATACTTCAATGAAGCTGAAGTTAAGGTTGCTTGGGATGGTGATTGGCCGGCCCATTGGGATGAGATTCGTATTCCAGAACGTAAGCAACGACTACTAGATAAGTATGATGGTATTAATGGTGTACTAAACTTCTATATCTTCCGCAAGGATATGAAGCAAGCATGGCGTATAAAGGATAGCCTACTCACCAAGGAAAGTTTAAAGGAAGCTAAGGGTAGATACATCAGCAAAGGTGAGCTATTCTTCCACATCCCATACACAAAAGCGGAGCTTATCAATGTTGCAGGAACTCACTAAGCGTACCAAACGTGCCACTAAATACAAAGGTGCAGACGAAGAGGGTGTAGCTAAGCTGAACACACTTGTTCCTATGAACGACAGGCAAGCAGACTATATGGCTGCACTAAATACTAGCCCACAAATTATTGTACTGGGCCCATCGGGTACAGGTAAGACATACATTGCAGCTACCGCAGCAGCTAATGCGTATGCCCTCAAGAAGATCGAAAGGATTATTATTACACGACCTAACGTGTCTGTCGGCAAGGACTTGGGCTATCTCCCAGGGACACTCGAAGAGAAGTATGCACCTTGGGTGCTACCTGTCTTTGAGGTACTAGAGCAGCAGCTTGGTAAGGGTGTGGTTGAAACTGGTGTCAAGAATAAGAACATTGAGCTGGCTCCACTATCTACTATGCGTGGTCGTAGCTTTCGCAATGCATTCGTCATTGTAGATGAGGCACAGAACCTTACGATCCATGAGGTCAAGATGCTACTCACACGTATTGGTGAGAACTGTAAGATCATTATCAATGGAGACCTACGTCAATCAGATATCAAGGAGCAGTCAGGCTTAAGCAAGATCATGCACTTAGCTAAGAAGTATAACATGGACATACCTATCATCGAATTTACTGTTGATGATATTGTTCGTTCTGATATATGTAAGGCTTGGGTTATCGCATTCCTAGAAGAAGGATTATAGTATGAAACTCTATAACTGCACTGTCTGTGGCTACCTATTAGATAATAGTGGTGTGTGTGGTGAATGTCCCACCACATACGACCCAGTTAATCGACCATCACATTACAATCTAGACGGTGGCATTGAGTGCATTGATTATATTAAGCAAGTCTTAGGTCTTGATGGCTTCATTGCATATTGTCATGGCAACCTAATCAAGTATCAACACCGACATAACTATAAGGGTAAGCCCCTCGAAGATCTAGAGAAGGCTCAGTACTATATGAACAGAATGGTTGAGGCTTTAAAAGAAAAGGCAGCTAAGTAATGAAGAAACCTGATACAAGTCTGGAGACAGAAGCTAAGAAGTATGCTCAAAGCAAACGTCCCAGACTAATAAAGCCCCTCACTTCCCGTAGGTACCTAGCTGGACAAGCCTTAGCTGGGATACTTGCGAGTAGTAAAGGGGCTTTACGTATGGCTGATGTTAAACGTCAGGCGTATGAGTGGGCAGACTTTATGTTAGATGATGAAGATGATTAACGAAACTTAATGCCGCTACTAAAGATCTGATCGTAGTTGTCTAGGTACATACTAATATTCTTTAGCACATCATAGCTATCGTCTTGATCTAGAACGTCTTCAAGGCTTCCTTCAATCTGTAGGAAGTCCATGATTTCTTTTACCTTGTTCTTATCTTTACTAGCTAGTACCCGTACCATCTCTAGGCTACGTGGCACACCCTGTTTCATAACCTCTGTTACAGTAGTCTTTACTTCTGCAATAAGCTTATCAAGAATCTTTTCTTTATCTTTCTGTGACATACTGTAGTAGTCAGGATTATTTTTCATATAACGTTTAGAAGTTGTCTCTAGGATAGATGTTGTGATCCCATCCATAGTATTCTTTATCACCGCAGGACCATCAAACCTAATGGCACTCCAATCAGGCCTACCTGCAGCATTAAGCATACTCTGAATGTTAGTTGGATCAGTAACTGCCCGTGTACCGAGTAGTTGCTTACCAAAATCAGGCTGACCACTGCGACTACTAGTTGCACTGAGCCTGCTAGGCAGTTCATTCACCCCAGATGTTTTGGGGAAAATATTATTCACATACTTAAGCATAGTGTTATAGTTCTTGGGGCCTTGACGTAAGTCAGGGTTCATGTTTGCATCTGTTAGTAGGCCAACAACTTGGTTAATAGGATCTAAGGGACGAGTAGCACCCTGCACAATTCTAGCTGGCACTGCTGTCAGCATATCTAAGAAAGGTCCAGCATCACCATCAGAGAGTGCTGTAGCAGATGAGATAATAGTTTTACCAAGGTCATCCATATCCCTGATAGCCTGACCACCAGTCTGCATAGCAAGCTCTTTAAGTAATTCTTGTGGTACTTCAGAGAGTTTAAAGTCCATAGGATCATTGCTCTGACCCATACCATGAGCAGCTATCTGGGACAGCAATCGCATAGTAGACATAGGCCAATCAAACTTAGCATCTTGGATAGATCCATCATCTTGCTTATCCATGTTATAGGCTAAGCCTTCTTTGACACGATCCTTACCACCATGCGTCCCGTATATACCCATAGCAATTATAGTCCAACCAGCAGCCATCTTACCAATGGCTTCAGCACCTTCTTGTGTTGCAAAGTCTAGCTCTTTACCAGTTGCACGACGAACACCCATACGTAGGGCATTCACACCAGTGAGATCTCCCATAGTAGCTATGGTTGTATTAAGGAACGTACCGAATGGTACGATAAAACCTAGTGGTGTCTTGCTTGTCCAAGTCTCAATAGTTTTAGCTGCTGATCTCATACCACCTTGTGCAGGTAGGGTACTCCAGCTAAGCGAAGCAGTCTCACGTAGTGTTCTATAGACTGCCTTATCCAACACATTATTTTGGAACCGATCAGTAGCCATTTCCATAGCAGCATCAGCTCTCTTATAGAATACCTCTGGGGGTACACCATACTCACGCATGATAGCTTGGTTAAGACTATTACCAAAGGCCCATGTTTTAGTAAGCTCATCCTGTAGACGAGTGCCAGTAATAGTTTGGAGACCTTTAGTCGTAGCTTCAACACCACCTAATACTTTATTCTTTGGGTCTAGGTTGAAGCGTTCAAGAGCATTCCTTGAACCAGCATCACCACCAATATCACGGAAGAGTTTTTCTGCGACATCAGGGCGTAGATTAAAGATCATCTTTGCATACTCAGACTCTAACTCAGGGGAGAATATCGAGATGCCACGACGAGCAGCACCAAGCAGAGAACCATAAGCTCTGTTAGAATAAACACCAGCCTTTTCAACATTACCTAAGAGTTTATACACACCACTCTGAGAGATATTAACTGCAGCAGTGAATGTATCAGCTAGGGTATTGATACCTACAAGCTGAGTAAAGCCTTTGATGTTAGCCCCAGTAGTAGCTAAGTGGGAAGTCAGGAGTCTTTTATATGTGGATAGTGTG
>TARA_R110000772_G_scaffold70256_1_pt1 | contig 10410 bp, 9 predicted proteins | sample TARA_R110000772 | Tara Oceans TARA_R110000772 (sample SAMEA4397948) | marine metagenome | biome: Polar Biome; feature: [SRF] surface water layer (ENVO:00010504); material: water (ENVO:00002006), including particulate matter (ENVO:01000060) such as... | depth 5 m | reverse complement strand
ACTTTTTATTTGAACTTTTTTTTAAAAAGTTCTTATAAAACCACATTAAGTCCAGTTTCACTAATATTTATAATTTTTTTAGACCATACAAAAGATTCTATAGTAGTATTAACTGTTCCCCTATCAGCACTATATTCAGTCCTAATTTGTGGCTCAGCATCTCTTAAATTATAAACGAAATCTTCACGGGCTAGTTCTCTACTATGTATATATGGATTTGTGTAGTGTTCTAAATCTCTACCTGTTGTATTTCCTAAATTTTTAGGTTCTTTATTAATAGTTGATAAAGCTTTAACGTTTTCATTTTCATTTACTACTTTTTCTTCTTTGGGCTGTGGGTTGTATCCCTGAACTGGATATAATTTGTTATTGATAAAATACTGAACCTGATTTAAATTTAAATCTGTAGGTGTTGAACCATTAAAATAACTACTAACGGCACTATCTTGAGTTTTGGCATTATCGTGGTAATGACTATTAATAGCCACCGCTTTACTTGCTACACTATTGATATCCTGCTGGTGTTTTCTACTGCTTGAGGGTAAAGTATTAATAAAAGTATCCCACGCGGTAAATTGATAGTTCATTCCACTACTTAAATTTTCTAATCCAGGTGGAACAGCCATGGACATCACTTTTAATAGTGGTTTAATTCTGGCGGTTCTAGAATCAACTCTCATTTTTACTAATCCATTTTCAAAATTAGCATTAAAAGCACTTGCTGTGGTAGTAATACCTACAAAAACACATTTGGGGCGTGTTAAAGTAATAGCCGTGCATATAGGCAAATCTTCACCGCCAGTATGTAAAACTATTGAAGAATTAGGATTATCATAGGTTATAGTATCTGGTCGTAAATATCTTTTTTTTACATCACCTGCAGCGTCAGTATACTGAACTAGAAAAATAACAGACGGTAAATCAGCAACGGCATTAGTTCCCCACACAGTCCCAGTAATATCCCCGGGTATTTCTAAAGTAGAACTAGATGCAGCTAAATCTACTATATCAGCAACTGGCTCAGTGAATTGGTTATTTTGGAAAGCAACCTGTGAAACTATAAGACCTTCACTAACACCACCACCCGATAAAGTAATCCCCTGACCTGATGTGAAAGGAACATCATTAATATTGTTCCACTCACCTATTAAAGCAATACCTAAATTAGTAGCATCAACAGAGGCAATAACTTCTGTGTTATCATATGGACACATTGCTAGACCTGCTACAGGGTCAGCAATAACAGTATTAGCCCCAGTAGGCAATTGGTTATTAATACTTACAGCCTGTAAATTTTGAAAAGCTATTTTTGGGTCTTCTAAGAAAATTTCCATTCTTACACCACCTAAAAAGAGATTGGGGCATAATCTCTCATCATCAAACCACCGCCACAATGGAAGCCTAAGGGGTAAAACATACCTTTTATAACCGAAAACTGCCTCACTTCCGGTGGTGATTTGACTTAATTGGTTATCTTCTACTTTATCTGCTCTAGGTTTAGTAGGAACAACAACGCCATTAATAACAGTATGAGCCTTAATAGTATGACCACAACCTTCAAGAGATTGTAAATTTGATACATCGTCATATAAATATGAATTTTCTATAGCAACCCACTGGTTGTAGTTTTCGCAAGTATCTAATATTTGACCGTTATGTAATGAATAACAATCTATACGATTTATTAAGGCACTACCCCCCGCCATCATATTAGGCGTAAATCTTTGGTTTGTATTAGTATTTAAAACATCAATAGACAAGTAAGAAGAACGCCCTTTAATAAATGCTAAATCCGCCCCATTCATTTCAAAAATTATTTTAGTTCCTCTATTCTGTGCGAATTCTGTTCCATTAATTGGAGCTAGACTAATTAAATTTGAATTCATAGACATAATATTTATATAATCTAACAATATTTTTTATTTTTAAAATAAAAATAATTTAATACTTTAAATGTCCGTTTTTAAAAAATTAACTCAATTAAACTATGTTGGAATATTGGAAACTAATGGATTTGTATCCATGCCCGTTAATGTTTTTGGATATACTACTATTTCAATTTCTTTACATACAGAAATAGAATTGACTTTTTCCTTATATTCTTATAATGATATTAGCGATTTAAATGGAATAGGAAAAAGAAGACTAATTTTTCAAAAAGTAATTCCTATTGGTATATTTAATGAAAAAATAGATATTAAATTTAATCTAATTGGTATAGTATTAACTAATCCAGTGGCTGGAAAAATAGTTCTACAAACTGCTTTATTGACTAATAACCAGTATTCCTCACAAACATTTATTAATAGCCCATTGTCTAAAACTTCTAATGCTAATACTATAATAAATGCTAATGATTTTCAAGTAGATTTAGTAAGGGGATTATATGAAGATTTTAAAAAAAATAATGTTTTGGGAATAAATGATAATTCAAATAATGGCTCTAATGTTTACACTTTGGGAACTAATATGACTAGCCCACCTGCTTTTAATAGAGTATTTATTCCACCTTTAACGGCTCAAGCGGTTTCTATATCTGTTGATAATGTTAATGATAATAATGTTAATAATGATAATACAAACTCAGGGGCAAGAACGTTGAGAATGATTTATATAGATGAAAACGAAGAAAGACAGCAAGTAGATATTTGGAGTGGGAACGGTGTGGTAGGTGTTAGTTGTTTTTCTGTTGAAAGACTTTATTTATTGACTGCAGGTGGAGATAATGTTAATATGGGTAATATTTTTATTACAGATTCTAATAGTAATGTATATGCTCAAATTATGCCCGAATATGGAACTAGTTCAAATGCTATCTATAGAGTGCCTATTAATAGGGTGGCTATAATGAAAGAATTAAATTTAAGTGGGTATTCTAATGGGGATATGGTAATTATTTATTTATTTAGGGGGTCTTTAAAAAATGTAATAGGTAAATTTTTAGTTAATACTACAGGTAATCAACTTATATATAATTTAGATGGTTTATTGACTGCGGGAGAGGTTATAGTTGTAAATGTTTTACCTAGTGATGTTAGTGGAAGCTCAACCTTAATTAATGTTAATGTTAATGTTTTTGAATGCCCAGTAAAAAATACATTTTAAAAGAAAGTTATCCATTCCATAGAATTTTTCTAGACCAGTAATTAGCACTATTCTTATTATTTTTTGTTAATCCATCTTTATCCTTTATTCCACCACTTCTTGCTAAGTAGTTTTTTCTACGGGTTTCGTCTTTGTGTTGTGTAAAGTCTTTCATAGAAGAATCCCCGAAATGTATTAATTTTTTTTTCCCTTCTTTCATTACATATACCATACCTTTTTTATTACTATTATTTGATTTTACTGGTTGATAAAGTGGTTTTTCATTTTTCCACGTAATACTTGCTATTTTCATATTACTATTTATAAATATAAAATATTTACTTATATATATAAATAATGAGTCAAATTTTAGCACAAGATAGCAACGATATTATTAGACCTGTTCTATGTGATACTACTGGAAAATTACAAATTGATTTAACTGGGGCAGATGGAACGGCTTCGTCATCTAATCAGGAATTACAACTAGCACAAGAAACACTAACCGCCACTAATACTTTGGCTATTGATGGTAAAATAAGCAAAGGAAATAACGCAACATTAACAGAAGCACAGCAAGTAGGCAGTTATGCTGTGAATGAAAGCACTGGATTATTTCAACCACTATCAACCCATCATTCTAATAAAAGTTTAAAAACTACTGATGCAAACATTACTAAAGGCGAAGACATAATAACCGGTGGAACTGGGGGAATTCAACAAGTGCTTATGTATGGTAAGACCGCCAGTGGAGGCAATAACTTACAACCAGTAGAACTAACTGGCGATAGACTTATAGTAGATGTGCAAGAACTAAATGTAGGTTTTACACAAAATACAGGAGGCTCTATGACTCAAGCAGGGGCAGTGCAAGTATATGGAGCATATGACGATGGATTAGGTGGAGTAAGGAAAATGAGAACTTTTAAATGTGATGATAATGGAATCCTTGCTACTAGTAATTTAAGACAGGCAATAACAGATACACAAACTGCTATAGCTGTTCCACAATCTGGAACTTTTACATCTAATACTATAGATATGGATGGATTTACTAAACTAACAGTAATGGGTAGTTCTACTAATACTAATGACCAGTTAAGGATTCAATATTCAGTAGATGATGCTACTTATTATATTGATAATACAATGATTACTGTAGATTTTTCTTCAGGTGATTATGCAAAGGTTATTGATACGGGTGGCGCAAGATATGTCCAGATTATCCAGACAGATACACAGACTACTGCTTTTACAATGAATTTTAGTAGTTCAAAACGCTAATATTATCTTATTAGTAATCTCTACCATTATCTTCTTAGTAATCTCTACTATTATCTTTTTATTATATATTATATTATAAAGAGCTAAAGAATTAGAATTAGAATTAGAATTAAAGAATTGAAATAGAATTAGAATTTTGAGCTTTAATTCTATTTTTGTTTTTGTAAAGTATAAGAATTGAGGTGATGAAGAAAAAAAAAGAATTAATTGGAAGGGTTCTAGAATTAAAGAATTGGAATTTTGCAAAAAAAAATATTATGTGAGATTTTTTTATTTTATTTTTTTTTCTGTCTAGTAAATAGTTTTGTGTAAATTCTAATTCTTTAATTCTAGCCCTTGTGTTTTTCGTTAATTTTCAATTGTTATATCCTTAATTATTATTAGAATTGCTAGAATTTAAATTATTTCTTTAATTCTATTTCAATTCTATTTCAATTCTAATTCTTTCAATCTAGCCCTTGTATATTTAATAATTATAAATTGTTATATCCTTAATTATTATTAGAATTAAAAGAATTAAAAATATTTCTTTAATTCTATTTCAATTCTATTTCAATTCTAATTCTAGCTTTAAAGTTAGAATGTATTTCTTACAATCCTTATTCTTCTTCATCATCTAAAAAATTATCTACCGGTCTTTCTATACCTAATAAATAATTATTACCATTATTATTAATAGTTTTACAAGCATATTTAACTTTTAATTTTTTAATTACAGTTCTAAAAGTTATTGTGAGTTGTTTTTTTGTTATTATGTTTTTAATTTCATTATAAGATATTCTATTGTTATGGTTCTTTTGAAATAAAGAAAAAAGTTTTAATTCTTCGTCATCTTCTAAACTATTTCCCTCAAATTCAACTAAGAATTTTTTTGGTATTTCTTGCTTTTTTTTGTATGCGTCAATAATCATCAAAATAAATTCGTTTTGAACTGCTTTATCTTTAATAAATCTAGTTTTTACTTCAGGTATAGACTGATAATAGCTTACTTCTTCGTTGTCGTATTCTTCTTCTAAATTATTAATAAATTTACTTTTCATATCATATGGAATTAATTTTTCAAAAGTGTCTGTAGGATTTACTTTAGGTAATTCATTGCAACAAACCATAAGGCTACTTTGAACTCTAAATTCTATCTCATCTTTATAATTTTTTCGTCCTTCTATATAATCGCCACCACTACAAAACTTTTTTATTTTGTTTCCGTCCATAATACTCGTTTTATCTTCCATGGGTATTTCACTAATTAAGGCTAATCTACAAAATATAAAATCAACCATCCACGAATTTCCTTTTGCTCCACCGTTTCCTCTTTCAAACTTAAAATTTGTGCTTTCAGTTGTTCTTATATATTTTTGGAAACAATTTTTTATAAAATCCATTAATACACCTTTCCCACTATCACGAAGTCCTATGAATAAAAACCAGTTTTTATCTTCAATATGACCTGCAAGAACTCTAGCCATTTTATAAAGAAAATTGTCCCTAAGTTTTGTTCTATCTTTTTTATCTTCTCTTTTATCTTGAATAGTAAAAATAGGATTCAATATTTTTTCGTAAATTTGTTTTCTTAAAAGTGGGTTGCTTTTCAAATCTAAATCATTACTTATTTTTATAAAACTTTCTACCTCTTCTATTTTTTCACTGAAAACATTTTTAGAAAAATCATAATATCCATTATTAAACACTAATTTATATAAGGATTTTTCCCATATTAAATCCATAAAATTAGGAACATCTTCGCAACCATTCCATATTATAATATCTATCATATTTTTTATAAGAATTGGATTACCATCAACATTTATAAATTTTTCATTTCCATAAGAATCAACTTCTTTATAATAAATATCACCATTATGTATTATATCATAATTTATTTTTTTTTTTATAATCTTTTCATTATTAGTCCATATTCCGCCATCTTTTAAAAATCTTTCTCCATCACTTATAATGAATTTATCGCCTAAAATCGTGTTTAAATATAATAATCCACAATCTTTTAGATTATCACCTATAATGGTATTTTTACATTTAATAGTTTCTATTATTTCTTCTATGTTGTTTTCAATAGGTTTGATTTTCCATTTGATTCCATACTCTTCAAATAAATTATCTAATTTAGATATTTCTATTATTTCATCACTATAAAAGCCGTCATAAATAGGAACATCTAAATTAAAATTATCATTACATTTCATAAGGATTGAACTTTCAATTTTAGTAGTTAAATAGTTTAATAATTTTCCTGAATGATATTCTTTAGGGTTTTTTTGTTTTAAAAATTTTACTATATCAGGATTTTGATTTTCTAAATAATTTTGTGCTTCTTTAATGTATTTATCAAAATTTTTAAAAAATTGATGTTTAATTATCTTGTTTTTATGTTTTGTTATATTATATGGGCTATTTATTACCTTTAAAAGCAGTTGTTTATTTTCCCAGTTTGTGCTACCATTTAATTCCCCTAATTCATATAATATTTTATCTTTTGTTTTAATGTATTCATCTAATAACTGTGTATTATAACCTGATTTATTAAGAATAAATTTTAAAATTGTAGGTTGAGCGTTTGATATGTCGTAATCATAATAAATACCAGCACATAAAGCATTTCTAAAAATACTATTCATTTGTTGTAGCCCGTAATCAACTACAAAAATCCTTTGTGTGTTTTCTTTATCATTTTTTCCATATACATATTTTTGTTTTAATTGATATTTAGATAATTTTTGAGCTTTACAATATGTAATTAATTTTTTATATTGTGTCCCTCTGTCGTCCTCATCATATCCATTTTCTAACAAAATATTTTGATAGTCTTTAAAAGATATATTAATTAACCTATCACATATAGAAGAATTGACTTTTTCTATTTTATTCATTTTTTTATATTATAATAATATATAATTATTTTTTAAATTATAATTAAACATTTAATATATTTAATTTATTTAATTAATTTAATTATTATAATATAAATAAAAACCACTTAAATAAAATCTTATAGTATAATATACAATATAAAATGACTGACGAAAACAAAGAAGTGTTAATTTCTAAAAAAGATTATGAGGCATTAATTCGCATTAGGGCTAATAGAAACAAAGCACAAAAAAAACAATATCAAAAAAATTATAAAGCAAACCCTGAAACACTAACCGAATTACAAAAAGTAAAACAGGAAGAAGCACTAGAAAAACGAAGAGCAAATGGTAAATTAAATTATCAAAAAAATAAAGATAAATTAAATAAGCAATCTAACGATTATTACCACAAAATAACAAAAGAAAAAAGAATTGAAAAAGAAAAACTGAGAGCCATAGAAAAAGCAAAATGGGGAAAAGAAGACAAAAAAGAAAGTTCAAATGATGCTTCTATTAGTGAAGAAGAACCAGTAGCAAACAAACCAGTAGCAATCAAACCAGTAGCAAACAAACCAGTAGCAATTAAAAAAGTAATTAAAAAAAATATGAAAATATCAAAACCTGAACCTGTGGATTAATCTTGATTTACTTTTAATAAATCTTTTTTAAAAATTGCCTCCCCGAAATTTCTGCTCATTTCTAATTTGTTTATATTACAATAGCAAAAATCGTAAGGTTCTTTTCTACATTCTTTATAGTGTTTTAAAAAATTTTGGCTACTTCCTGTTATAAAATCGTATGCTTCAGCTATTTTTCCTATTTCTTGGTCTGCTATATCTCCTGCTATTATTAAACCACTACAATTACTGCGTGTTATGGGGGTAAGATATTTAAAATATTGAACGCATAAGATTATAGAAAGCATTCCTTCCCTTTCGTGTTCTAAATTCGCTATGTGTCTATATCGTGTTATTAAACTAGTGAAATAGTCAGTTTTACCACTTTTAGATTGTGAAAATCCACTAGTTATTACATCATCTAAAACTAATAAATACCTATTAGGGCATGGGTCATTTTCTACCATTTCTACAATTTCCTCTAATAAATGGTCGCTATATGTATCAAAAAAAAAATCATAACTATCTATTAATGGTTTCATTAAAGCATCATTTCGTGCAGTTGTAGATATTAAAATTTTAACCTGAAAGTCATCAGCATAGAAAGGTTCACTTCTATGACATAATGTTCCACTTAATAAGGTTTTACCGGCTCTTACTCTTCCTACTATACACATAAAAAAGGGTATGTTAGGTAGTGGGTATTTTTCCACTTCATTCAATACGCTTTCATCTATTTTTATAGGGTAAATTGTTAAGTCGTCTTTATTCATTATAATAATATAATATTATTATTATAAAAAATATATTTATGGATTGTAAGAATTTTGTTAACACTTACACATATAACGGAAAATATTAACACACCCACAACATACCATACCTATACCTGCTCCTAATAATCCTATTTGAAATTCACTCATTAAATTATTATTTATTATAATTTTTCATAGAATCCGTAATTTTAGGTTGGTTGTTAACATCTTTTTTAGTAATCTTTTTTTTATTCATCATTTTTTTTATAACTTCTTTAGTTGGTAAATCAACTAATTTCTTTTTTCCTGCTTTCATCATTTCTTTTTTTAATTCATCTTTATTTTTTTTCATAGTGCTTATGTCTATATCTAAATTATACATTTGAACTATGTGCTTTAATTCGGCTTTTGTGTAGCCGTCTAAAGTTGTTTGAATCATTTATAATATATATTAATATTATTTTTTTATAGTGGAAATTGTATTATCTATACCGTCTATAACTTTTTGCTCTTTATTATATTGAATTAATTTATCCATTAATTTTTGCTTTAGTTTATAATCGCTTATAATATCCTCAGGTGTTATATCATCTAAAATACTAGTCATTTTTTTATAGGTGTTAATATCAGTGATTTTTTCCATTATTTTGCTTTTAGTTTCTTTAAAATGTTTTATTTTTTTTTGTTCCATATCAGTTTTTATTTTTAATTGTTCTATTTTTAAATCTTTTTTTCTTTCTTTTGCGTTTTTTGTTTGGTATTGGTTAGTTTCATATCCTTTTAAATCTATATTCGCTAATTCTTTTTCTTCTCGTATTACTTTTTTTTCTTCTTTCCTTTTTTCAGCCATTCGTTTCCTTCCTAGTGCTAAACTTGCTTGTTGCTTTTCACTCAAAATTCTTTTAGGTTTTTTTACCTTTTCGGGTTCGTTATTTTCTAATAAAGGTGTTTCGGGTATATTAAAAACTTGATTCATAATTAATATTATATAATATTTTTTTTTTATGGATTGTAAAAATTACATTCTAACTTTATGGATTGTAAAAATTACATTCTAACTTTATGGATTGTAAAAATTACATCGCTAAAGAAGTTTGTTTTAATGCCTGTGGGTCAATTCCACTACTTGCTATGCCTTGGTTAGCCTGTGCTAGAACATCTTCAACTTTAGGTGGTTTTGAAAATATACCCTCAAATAAATCTACTAATCCCATTACTACAGAAATTCCTTCACCTACTATAGGTATTGCGTCGGCTACTGTGGATACTTCAGGTAATAAATCACTAATAGTACTTCCTACTGTTTTTTCCACTGTAGTGGCTACTGGTTTCATAAATGCTTTAGCTCCTGCTTCTATAGCGTCGCTATCTAATCCTTCACTTTCTCCTGCTAAATCCCCACTATTATCCCCAGCACTTTTAGCGGGGTCATCACCACTTTTAGCGGGGTCTATATTATCACTAGTTCCGGTGTTGTTTGGGTCTGTTGATGGTTGGGCGTTTGGGTCATTAGAAGGAGCTTTGTTAGGGTCAGCACTATCACTAGAAGGGGCTTTGTTAGGGTCAGCGTCTGGCTGTGTGGGTGGTTCGTCTGTTGAAGCTTCAGCGTTAACACTTGGTTGAGATGTAAGACTTCTTGCTTTTGCAGCCCCAGCACTTGCTCTATCCATTAAATTATTAATAAATCCCTCTGGGTCATCTTCTAAAGTTGCTTCAGCGGGGGCAGGGGCTGGGGCAGTATCAGTAGCAGGGGCTGGGGCAGTATCAGTAGCAGGGGCGGGGGCAGTATCAGTAGCAGGGGCG